>Ga0315268_10009289_pt1 | contig 10215 bp, 8 predicted proteins | sample C1_top_MG_FD_204535 | JGI IMG/M metagenome (GOLD analysis project Ga0315268, IMG submission 204535) | Sediment microbial communities from Yellowstone Lake, YNP, Wyoming, USA - C1_top | ecosystem: Environmental > Aquatic > Freshwater > Lake > Sediment | place: USA: Wyoming | collected 2017-08-01 | reverse complement strand
TTAAAGATGGCAAGGGGCCCAACTTGCTTTTGGATGATGGCGGAGATTTGACTTTGGTCGTATTGGAGAAACACCCGGAGTTAATTGAAGAAATTATTGGCGTGTCGGAGGAGACAACAACGGGAGTTCATCGCCTATATCAGATGGCGGAAAATAACAAGCTTAAATTTCCGGCGATTAATGTTAACGATTCGGTCACAAAATCAAAATTTGATAACAAATATGGATGCCGCGAAAGTTTGGCTGATGGGATAAAGCGGGCGACCGACATTATGATTGCCGGCAAAGCAGTGGTAATTGCCGGATATGGCGATGTCGGCAAGGGTTGTGCCCAAAGTATGCGTGGATTTGGTGCTAGGGTATATGTTACGGAGATCGATCCGATAAATGCGCTCCAAGCCGCCATGGAGGGCTACCAAGTTATTACTATGGAAGAGGCTGCTTTAATTGGAGATATTTTTGTTACCGCTACCGGATGCTGCGATGTGATTTTGGCTAAGCATATGAAAAAAATGAAGGACGGGGCAATTGTTTGCAATATAGGACATTTTGATAGTGAGATAGATGTTGTATGGCTTGAGCAAAATAAAATTAAAGAGATAAATATTCAACCCCAAGTGGATAAATTTATTTTGCCTAGCGGCAAGTCGCTGATTCTTCTGTCGCGTGGACGGCTGGTAAACCTTGGCAACGCCCATGGTCATCCGAGTTTTGTTATGAGCACTTCTTTCAGCAATCAATGCTTGGCGCAAATTGCTCTATTTACTCAAAGAAAAAAATATGAAAAAGGCAAAGTTTATGTTTTGCCGAAGAAGCTGGATGAGGAAGTAGCCAGATTGCATCTTGATAAATTATCGGTAAAGCTAACGAAATTAACTAAAAAACAATCGGATTATCTTGACGTTCCCATTAAAGGGCCTTACAAACCCGATCACTACAGATATTAAGAGCTAGTAATTATTTTGAAATCAAAATATTAATACTTTTATATGGCCAGCGGATGATCTCCATAACAATCCGCCAGAATGTGCCGTTGTGTTTTTGCCAGTAGTAACTTTGGCTTTTATAATACATGCGTAATCTTTTTTGGTTGGATGAACTTTGGTTTTCCAGATGAATCATTTTGGCGGCTGTTAAAACCGCATTTTTGTAGCCGTTTTGAGTCAGACGGCGACACAGATCGTCATCCTCGCAATACATAAAAAAGTTTTGATCAAAACCGCATACTTTATCATACTTCTTCTTTTCAATCATCATGGCGGCGGCAGAAACCATTTTGGCATAAAAAAATTCTTTTGATAAATCGGCAGATCTTCCCTGCCAGCGCCGGAAGGTCAAAGAACCAATGGTCGGAAAATCACCAAAAAAATGTTTTTGGAGAGTTTTGCCGTCGCTTGCGTAAAGAAGTGGAGAAAGAGCGGCAATCTCTTGCTGTTTTCTCAAAAATTTTAGCATTAAAAATATTGAATCATCTAAAACTTTAATATCGGAATTCAGAAGCAGAAGATATCCGCCCTTGGCAATTTTGACTCCGGCGTTATTTGCAGTGCCAAAGCCGCGATTTTTAGTATCAATTATCAATATATCATCGGGCTGATTTTGATGCAAAATTTTACTTTGCTCCGCTTGATCCGAATTATTAACAACAATGATTTCATAATTAACATTTTTTGTGTTCTTTTTAACACTCTCAATACAATCCAGGGTTAATTCGGAGGTATTAAAATTAACTATGATTATTGAAAGATCTAGCTTCTTTTTAGCCATTTTTGCTTCAAATATCCTAAATAACTTTTTACAATCTGACGGGGTATGGCGTCAAATAAATAGCTGCCGCCAACAAAAATTATCAAATTATAGAGAAAAATAACAATCAGATTGGAAAAATACATTTTTAGGCCAAGTGAAAGTAAAACCGATAAAGCGCCAATGACTAAAAGTTTTAGCATCCGCCAATAATCAAAGTAAATGTTCAAAACTTTGCGGGAAGATAAGTAGCCCAATGTCAGAAGAACTATTTCCGAAAGTAGCGTTGCCCAAGCGGCGCCAAGGTAACTGTATTTGGGAATTAAAATAACATTGAGGCCGATGTTAAACAGCAGAATACAAATTGAGATAATAATTAGAGTTTTACGCATATCCTTGGCAATCATAATTTCGCCTAAAATACCGGAGAGGTAAATAAAAATGGTAGCGAAGCCCAGAACAACTAAGGCACTGCTACCGCCGACAAATTGTGCGTTTGAAAGAAACAGAATTATCTCTTTTGATAATGAGGTGCAGGTGGTGGTGATGATTAGGGCTAAAAAAAGAAGCATTGTTATTGATTGAGCAATGGTTTTTTCCGCTCTTTTTTTGTCATTTATGTCTTGACTGTTAACCGATTTAGAAAGAAGCGGTTTTAGCGAACTGGCCAAATATGAACCGGCGAAGAGGGTTGTTTCTAAAACTCGGTAGGCAACGGCATAAATGCCAACATCAACCGCGCCTTTGAAATAAAAGAGCATTAAAGTGTCTATTCTGAAATAAAGATTGTTGACAATGAAAACAAAGCCGAGCGGCAGAGCAAGTTTGGTGATCCAAAGCATTAGTTTTTTATCGTAAGCAAAACCGATTGGTAATTCATATCTTGAATAAAATGATTTAATAATAAAATTGATTAGCGCAGAAAGGGAGACGGTTGCTACAATGGCATAAAATCCCCAGCTAAAGATGACCGCCAAGATTACGCCTAAAAGAGCAACTGATCTGGCGATAATATCGGCAAAAACGACTTTTTGCATCTGCAACCGCGACTGGAAAAGCATATCGTATACGCTTGAAGCAAGATTAAAAATTGGAAAAAGCGCAGCGGCTAAGACACCCATTTTAATCTCTGGCGGATAATTGGTAAAAAAAGCAACTGCCACGGCAACTGTCGTTACCACAATGGCACTGACGAACCGTAGCGAGAAAATATTTGCCAAAATCTTTTTGTCATTTTCCGGATTTTTAGAGATTTCTCGGACGGCTACGGAGAAGAGACCAAAGTCAGCGACAACAATGAATAAACTAAAATAGGTCACAATTGTATTATAGTAACCGGTGTTTGCGGCGCCCAAATAGTTGGTTATCAGCTTGATTGAAACCAGAGACAAAGCCAACACAATCACCCGTCCGACTATTTGGACAAGCGTATTCGACGCAATTTTTCTTGATTCTTCCTGCATGGCTTATAGCGAACCCCACCTCCACTGATTTTTTTCACAGATTTGCACTGAATTTTCTGTGACTTTCAGTGAACAAATTCAGTGGAGGTGGGGTTCATACTTATTTAAAAAACTTCTTCTTAAACCCGGCTAAGTAAAAATTAAATGACAGCTGCAAGAATTTTGTAGCCGATATTCTACGACTCAAAAAGTTGTTTTCTGATATCAAAAAAATTAAATCTTTAAGGCAATTTTGCCAGTAAAATTCCTTTTTGGCTCGGCTAATATTATTTTTGATAATTTCTATCTCTTTTTTGTTATCGGCCATTTCCAATATGGCTTTTTTAATATCGGGTATACTTTGGTATTCAACAACTCGCCCCAAGTTTTTAGTCTGACATAAATCTGCCATGGAATCGCCCTCGGTCAAAATCATTGGTAATTCTGCCCAAAGATAATCCAAAACTCTGGTCCTGAAAGAAAGACGGGTTTCTAAGTTGTCGTAATGGGTAGAAATTCCCATATTAGCCCGGGCTAAAAAGTGACGCCTCTCTTCATAGGGAGTCCAAGCGAAATTAAAAAAAACAAACTTATCTAAAAGATCATGTTTTTTGCAATATTCAATGGTTTTGCTAGCCATTTCCATCTCTTTTATTTTGGGATTAGGGTGTTTAACGCCCAAGAAGAATAGCTTAATATCGTTTCTGGTTTTAGAAATTTCCTCAATAGCTTTGATAATTGACATAGGATCAAACCAATTAAAAATGCCGCCTCCCCAATAGACAATTTTATCGTTATCTTTTAAATTAGGAATTTTTTCTTTAACAATTTTGAGATCAGCTTCAGAAACTTTTTGCTCGTTTAGCCCAAAAGGGACCAAGCTCATCACTTTTTTCAAATCTGGTGATTTGGCATATTCGGCAGGATTAATTAATTTTTGGTCGGATAAAATGCCGGTATAAAAATCCCGCTGACGGTTAGACGCGCACAAAAAATGACTGGCAGTGTGAATTTGGAGCAGAAGAGAATAATAATTGAAATTAAAAACAAATTTTTGCTGACGCTGACTTTCATATTTTGTATATTCTAAAACCTCGATAGTTAACGGATCGTAAAGATCGGCGATAAATTTAATTCCTCTTTTTTTAACAAGACGCAAAAGTGGTGGCCGTAAATTCTGAGCAATCACGACATCGGCGTTCAGAATCAATCGCCCGATGCTTCTGCTGGCGGAATTTGAATCATAAATCATAATTTTAAAATCGGAATTTTTAATATCGCAACTGTCCGGCGCAAGCAGGTTAACCTTAAAATGTTTGGCTAAAACTTTTGACATCTCAAAATAGCGGACACCCGGTCCGGCCATGCTTTTGCCAACTTTGTCGGCAGAGATTAAGAAAATATTTTTCATCTTAGCTAATCTTAACCCAAATTGGCTCTGAAGGCAACCTTTTTAGCTTTGGTTTGTGATAGTTTGTAATTTTTGGTAGGCTCTGAATCATGAAGATAGGAAAAACAAAAGCAGAAAAAATATTTGCGCCGTTAATTTTTCTAATTGTTTTTTCTTTTGGTCTAATTTGGGCGGCAATTGTACCGGCCAACAACGAGGCGCCAGACGAGGCTTCTCATGTCAACATGATCTATTTTTTAAAAAACCACCACCGAGCTCCTGTTTTTAATCGTGAAGAAGAGATTCACCCAACTATATATGACCAGAGGATTGGTTCCGGTGCGTATTACTCAATGGCCTACAATTCGCCACTAAGTTATTTGCCTTTTATCCCAATATCAAACGGCTTAATTGAAAATGTCTCGAAAAATAATATTTTGCCAATGAGAATTGTCTCGGCTTTATTTATTGGGTTGTTTGCTTTGTTTTTATTTATGTCACTTAGGAATTTTGAGCCTAAGAATCCGATTTTGGCTTTAGCAGTAACCTTGCTCGTTGTGTTTATTCCGCAGGTGATTTTTACTTCTGGCTATATAAATATTGAGCCATTTGCCTTGCTAATTTCGGCGATCTCCTTTTATTTTTTAAGTCGAGTGGTGACGAAAGATATAAAAATTATTTCAGATTTTGTTTGGCTTGGTTTCTCTCTTGGCATACTTGGATTGTGCAAAGCCAACTATCTATTTTTTGTCCTTTTCCTCTTTTTAATTTTATTGATAATTATTATCAAATCTAAAAAGAAAAAGCAGCTGGCACTTTATTCATTGTTATCGGCAGGAATTTTTTTGCTACTTAATTTGTGGTGGTGGATACGTAATATCTCTCTGTATGGAGATCCATTGATTACTGGCTACATTAAAAGAGAGATACTTGATAGAGCGCCAGGCTGGCTGGTGACTCCGGCTGAGCAGGGCTATAATATTTTTACAATTTTTGAGCGAACAGATTTTCTTAAGCTAACTTTTCTTGGTTTCTTTGCAAATTTAGGCGGTGCTAGTATACTTTTGCCAAAAATATTTTACATGATATTTTTTCTATTGGTAATTGTTTGTCTTTTTTCCTCATTAACAAAAATAAAACAAAACAAATATTCAGAATTTGTTCTGTCGGCAACAGTAACATCAATAGCGGCGATTTTATACTTTGCTTATAAAAATCTTTATGATTTTAGCCCGCAGGGTCGGCATCTTTTTCCACTCTTAATTCCTTTAGCGTTAGTTGTCTATTTCGGAATTAATAAAATTAAAAAAATCTGGCAAAAAATTATTTGTCTATTCTTGATAATTTTTGGAGTTTTTTCTTCCTTTTGGGGATTGTGGCTAACGGTTGATCAATATTATGTTAGGGGGATCGCTTACTCAAATTTTTCTAACTCGGGGAAGATTGTTACAGATTTTTCTTGGCGGGTATTTTCGCTGAAAAATTATGAAAAATTATTCAGCTATATTTTTGATGGTAACCCACCGGTACTAGGGCAAATAGCAGTGGTAATTGCTGGAGTGGTATTACTTTTATCTTTAGCGATCATTTTTTATAGGATCATCAAAACAAAATCACAAACCAGCGCGATCGATTAACAATAGTGGCAATTGGACTCAATTTAGAACTGCTCTTTTGCTTTTCTTCTTCTTTTGATAAACCTGACGAGCTCAATTATGCCCAAAATTAGAATTGCTAGAATTAGCGTTACTATTAAATAAGTCATAACGGAAAATTCTTGCTTTAGGAATGCGCCCTTAACGGCGGCAGAAATTGTTTTGGCTGGTGGCTTAATGTCGTCTTTTGTAATTATGTTGATTGTCCCGCCGTCTTTGAGCGAGATTTCAAATTTAATTACTTCGCTAATTGGCGTTAGCACTTTCTCTTTTTGGCCCTGAATTGTTAGTTTGTAAAAACCGGCTTTAATGGGAAAATCGATCAGCAATTTAAATTCGCCTTTTGTACTGGCAACGGCGGTCAGAGTTTTTCCTTCGGGCAAAGTCGGAGCAGGATCAAGAGTAATGTTGGCAGTAAATCCCGGCTCGGTTTTGCCAGTAATAATGGCTCCTGAAAGTGTGCCGATTTCAACATCGTTTATTGCACTGGCGTCGCGTTCTATCTTAATATCGGAGGGCTTGCTCAAAAGTTCATTAATTTTTGCATCCGGCTCTTTAATATTTATTTTAAAATGTGTAGTTCCGCCCCAACCGTCAGCTTTGTGGGCGCGGATGTGAAAGTAATAAATGCCTACCGCTTTATCGGCATAAGTTATGGAGGTGTTTGCATCGGTAGTTTTTGCCGCCGGGGTGGTGCCTTCAGCTTGGTCTAAAAGATATGAAAAAGCATCTACTCCGGAATCTTTGTTCCAGGCGAGGGCAATGGTTGTTGCCTCATAAGCGCCGTTTGGATCTGGGTGAGAGGCCGAAGTAACTTTAACCGCACCTGGGAGATCGGCAGCTTTTTGAATTGTAAAACTGGTTCCGCTTGCACCCGAACCGGCCGATGGCTCCAAAGAGACTCCCGAAATATTTACTGCCCCGTCGCCAACTGCCGTTCCTTTTAGCTTAATGGTGGCGACTGTTATGGAGTTGATTCTTTGGCCGGCTGCTAAAAGAACACCAACAAAGGTTCCGCCGTTTGATGGTTGAGATGTCCATGTCCAATTGCTGGCTCCTCCTGGAGAGAAGGAAACGACAGAAACTGGTCCGGAGATTGAAATTTTCCCTTGGACGGCATTAAAATCAGCTCCGCTGGCAACTACCGAAACGGTAAATGTCTGACCAACGGTCTTGCTACCACCACCGGAAGCATAAACTCCTCCAGCCGCCAGCGATTTTATCGGCAACATTAGCATAGTCAAGGCAAATAATGCCAGCATTGCAATTACTTTTTTCATATTTTTTCCTCTCCAATTACTTGACAATTTTGTAATGATAGAATATAATGAACCCAGATACAGCAACTGAAACCCGGCCGGTTACGGCGGTTTCTCGCAAGAGATAGGTTGCTGATTTTTTATACTCAAATTTCATGGACAAATCCTCTTTTTTCAAAACGGCTAACAATTTCTTTAGCCCAAGATCTATTTTCACTGCCATCGCGTAAAAGTCCTGCCATGGAATCGGCGAGTCGGATAAATACTGAACTTTCATCCCTGGCTCCTTTAATTTTGCTGGTTTTGATTTTTAATTTTCGTAGAGAAACGGCGAATCCTTTCTCCAAATTGCGATTCAACCCATCAATAATAATTGAAGCGGAATAATTATTTGGCGCCTTATCAAGAATTGCTTTTGCCGTTGTCAGAGCAAGCAAATCGGCGAACAATGTTGTATTTTTGTATATTGAATAGTAAAAACCACCGCGCAATTCCTTAATTTTCCCAATACTTTTAATATATTTTTCTCTTTGCGTATGCTTTGCCTTATGCCATTTGGTTGTGCCCTTTTTACTTTCGTGTTCGATAAGCAGGAGTTGTTCTTCAATTTTGGCTTTTTCTTTGGCAATAAGAACGACGGCTACCAGAAACATTTTGCCCAAAGTGTCCTGTCCGGTTTCATCTACATAACAATAAATTTTCTCTGTTTTATTCGGCATATTGTTTATGTTCCCCAATTGTCACCTAATATTGAAAGGTCGCCAATGTTCACAACGCCATCACCGTTAAAATCTGCGCTGGTGTTTGCGGTAACATTTTGTCCCCAAGTGTCGCCCAATATTGACAAGTCAGAAATATTGACTGCACCATCCCCATTGGCATCGCCGGATTTGCGCGGTGGCGCGGGCGGCGGCGCAGTGTAAACAACCGGGTAAGGTACGCTGATGTATTCGGCAATTGTATGGTTTGCCAACCAGCTTCCTTTGCCGGCTAGAAAATTATTTATATCACTTGCTGACATAGCAACATAGTTAAAGTTGGCGTCAGAGACGGTATTTGTTGCGGAGTAGGCATCGCCGTTTGGCGTGCCGCCCCACCAGGAGACCCAATTGGTATAGAAGGCCGAGCCGGTATTATAGGAAACAATATGGGGAGTATATTTATAAAGCGCACAAGTCGCGGCGTTATCGGTAGTTAAATTATTGCCGTCGACCGAAACGACCAAACTGCCGCCGCAATAGCCGGCATTGGTCTGTAGATTCCTTAGCTGGGCGGTGGCATAAGCAATCTGCTGACCAACTCCGCCGTAATCATAGGCTCTTTCGCGGTAAGTCGGATGATTGTATTTTGTGTCGTTACAGGAAGCTTCGTCGCCATTTAGACAATTGGCCATTCTTTCATCATAGTTATAAAATAGCGGCCAAGCTTGGCGGGTAGTTGAACTGGGCGTGCTTTGAGTTACAGCCGAGCTTTCTCTTTGCAACATGACCAGAATTAACCGGGGGTTAATGTTGTGTGCGATTGCTTCTTCAGAAATTAGTTGAGCAACAGTTTTATTATAAAAGGTGTCAAAGTAAGCTTGTCTGGCGTCAACATACTCAAGGACAACGGAAGCGTGCGTTGTTGCCGGCAAAGCCAAAACCACCAAAGCTAATATTAGCCAAATAAAAAACCGCTTGCAGTTTATTCTTCGAGCGAGTCCTCGAGTCGAGAAGTCTAAAGTTCTCGATAAACTCGAACAATAATTGCCAGATCTTTTAATCGTTTTAAATTTCCTCTTGCCCTCCGCCATGTTCACTCCCGTGGTGCATCTAAGCTAGGATCAGAAAACTGATCTTTAGTTAAGACATCCAATTTTGATTTTAAAAGATCGCTGTCGGGATTTAGGGAAGAGCCCTGTCTTAAAGTATCAATTGCACCCTGTTTGTCTCCTAAATTATATTGAGCCCCGGACTTATCGCTAAAGTATTGCGGTTCATAAGGATCCTCGGCGATTGCTTGATCAAAATCTTTTATAGCTTCGGCGTAATTTTTGTTTGTTAACGCCTCTGAACCCTGTTGATAGAAACTTTCTGCCTTTGATATGGGCTGAGTTGGAGCGGGAGCAGAGTTGTCTGACGGTTGAGCACTTTCGGAAGCAGAATTTTGTTCGGTCGCGCTACTTTTTCTCTCCGGTTTTGTATATTGCCAAAATATTAGCCCGGTAAAGACAGCCAGACATAAAATGCCAATCAGAACATAAAGAAATGTCGGTCTAGATTTTATTTGTGGCGTTTGATCCATAATTCTCCTCTAATCAAAATTAAAAGGGGTGTTCCTCTCTTTTACTAAATTATATCACATAGTGGTCTTTCGTTGTAATGTTTGTATTTTTTTTAGAACCTTGTAAAATAAAGAAACGGAGGCAAGATGGCACTAGATAAAAATGATTTGAAAGAAATCAAAAAGATCGTTGATACTTCGGTTTCAAAAACGGAAGCCTATCTTGAAGATAGGATTGAGTTTTCTATTTCTCAATCGGAACAGCGGCTTGAGAAAAAAATTGATGAGGTCAAGGAAGAAATTGGTGAGGTTGGAAAACAGGTTGACAGTGTTCAGCAGCAGGTTAATGAAGCTAGACGAGAAATTGTTGATAATGTTGATTTGTTGTCAGATTTTAATAGAACTACAATTGAAAAATACGAGAAAATTGAAGGTCATGATAAAACAATTAAGAATCACGA
>Ga0315268_10009288_pt1 | contig 10215 bp, 11 predicted proteins | sample C1_top_MG_FD_204535 | JGI IMG/M metagenome (GOLD analysis project Ga0315268, IMG submission 204535) | Sediment microbial communities from Yellowstone Lake, YNP, Wyoming, USA - C1_top | ecosystem: Environmental > Aquatic > Freshwater > Lake > Sediment | place: USA: Wyoming | collected 2017-08-01 | reverse complement strand
ATACACCATCGTGGTCGTCGCAACCGCATCGGATTCAGCTGCGATGCAATTTCTCGCGCCGTATGCCGGTTGCACCATGGGCGAATATTTCCGCGATCGCGGAGAAGACGCATTGATCGTATACGACGACCTGACCAAACAAGCCTGGGCATACCGTCAAATCTCATTATTGTTGCGCCGTCCGCCAGGCCGTGAAGCATATCCTGGCGACGTGTTCTATCTTCATTCACGTTTACTCGAACGTGCAGCAAGAGTGAACGCTGACTACGTGGAAGCATTCACCAAGGGCGAGGTCAAAGGTAAGACGGGTTCGCTGACTGCTTTGCCAATCATCGAAACGCAAGCTGGCGACGTGTCAGCGTTCGTGCCGACCAACGTGATTTCGATCACCGACGGCCAGATCTTTTTGGAAACCGACTTGTTTAACGCCGGTATCCGTCCAGCTATCAACGCCGGTGTTTCGGTTTCCCGCGTGGGCGGTGCAGCACAGACGAAGGTCATCAAAAAACTGGGTGGCGGCGTGCGTCTGGCGCTGGCTCAGTATCGTGAATTGGCAGCGTTCGCACAATTTGCCTCTGATCTGGACGAAACGACCCGTAAGCAATTAGAGCGTGGCCGCCTCGTAACCGAGTTGATGAAACAATTGCAATATTCGCCGCTGTCAGTTTCCAAAATGGCCGCGACGCTGTTCGCTGTCAACAAGGGATACTTCGACGATGTGGCCGTACCCAAGGCACTGGCATTCGAATCTGCATTGCATGCGTACCTGGACTCGAAAAACAATGAACTGATGAACGCGATCGAATCCAGCAAAGACCTTTCAGCAGATAACGAAAAATTATTGATGTCGGCCGTCGAAGCATTCAAGGCAGTGGCTGTCTACTAAGGCGGGGTGAGAAATGGCCGGCAGTAAAGAGATACGTGCAAAGATCAAGAGTGTAGAAAATACACGCAAGATCACGCGCGCCATGGAAATGGTCGCCGCAGCCAAGATGCGTAAAGCACAGGAGCGGATGCGCGCCGCGCGCCCTTACGCAGAAAAAATTCGCGCAGTGGCTGCACATTTGTCGCGCGCAAATCCGGAATACAAGCATCCGTTTTTAGTGAAGCGCGATAGCATCCAGAATATAGGCTTGATCGTCGTCACCTCGGACAAGGGTTTGTGCGGTGGATTGAACACCAACGTATTGCGCCTTGCAATAACGCGCATGAAGTCTTGGGAAGGAGAAGGCAAGGGTCTCCTGGTTTGCCCGATCGGCAACAAGGGCTTCGGCTTCATGAATCGCGTGGGGGCAAAAGTCAAATCGCACCTGATCGGCTTGGGAGACACACCGCATATCGAGAAACTGATCGGCGCAGTCAAGGTGATGCTGGACGCTTATGTTGCGGGTGAAATCGACGCGATTCATATCAGCTACAACCATTTCATCAACACGATGAAACAGGAACCGCGCGTGGAACAATTACTGCCGCTTTCCGGCGAGCTGTTGGGAGCCGCAGAAGGCAGCTGGGATTATATTTACGAACCGGACGCGAAAAAGGTGATCGATGAACTGCTGGTGCGTTACATCGAATCGTTAGTCTATGAGGCAGTGGTTGAAAACATGGCTTCCGAGCAAAGTGCGCGGATGGTGGCGATGAAAGCCGCATCGGATAACGCAAAGAGCGTAATCGGCGAGCTAAAGCTGGTATACAACAAGGCGCGTCAAGCCGCCATCACCCGCGAGATTTCAGAGATCGTGAGCGGTGCGGCGGCAGTCGGCTGATAGCCGAATTGCAAAATACAATATTTATCTAGACGGGGAATCATCAAAAATGAATCAAGGAAAAATTGTTCAGTGTATCGGTGCGGTGGTCGACATCGAATTTCCGCGCGATCAAATGCCTAAAGTGTATGAAGCACTTCAGCTGGCAGATGCCGGAACTTCAACCGCTGAGGTAGGGTTGACCTTTGAAGTAGAGCAGCAACTCGGTGACGGCGTGGTGCGCACCATTGCGATGGGTTCATCCGACGGCTTACGTCGCGGTATGTTGGTTAATGCCAGTGGCAGTGGTATCAGAGTTCCTGTAGGCAGCGGCACACTGGGCCGCATCATGGACGTGCTGGGTCGCCCGATCGACGATGCAGGCGAGATCAAATGTGAAGAAAGACGCGAGATCCACCAGAAGGCGCCGAAGTTTGATGAACTCTCTCCCTCTGTTGATTTGCTTGAAACAGGCATCAAGGTGATCGACCTGGTTTGTCCGTTCGCCAAGGGCGGCAAAGTTGGACTGTTCGGCGGCGCCGGTGTGGGCAAGACCGTTAACATGATGGAACTCATCAACAACATCGCCAAGCAGCACGCAGGTCTGTCTGTGTTTGCCGGTGTGGGTGAGCGTACCCGCGAAGGCAACGACTTTTATCACGAGATGAAAGACTCCAACGTGCTGGACAAAGTATCCATGGTTTTCGGCCAGATGAACGAGCCGCCTGGTAACCGTCTGCGCGTCGCGCTGACGGGTCTGACCATGGCGGAAAAATTCCGCGATGAAGGCCGCGACATCCTGTTCTTCGTCGACAACATCTACCGCTACACGCTGGCTGGTACCGAAGTATCCGCGCTGTTAGGCCGTATGCCTTCCGCTGTGGGTTACCAGCCGACACTGGCCGAAGAAATGGGTCGTTTGCAAGAGCGTATCACATCCACCAAAGTGGGCTCGATCACCTCCATTCAGGCAGTGTACGTTCCAGCGGATGACTTGACCGACCCGTCTCCGGCCACCACCTTCCTGCACCTGGATTCTACCGTTGTGTTGAGCCGTGACATCGCATCGCTGGGCATCTACCCAGCAGTCGATCCGCTGGATTCAACATCTCGTCAGCTCGACCCGCTGGTGGTTGGCGAAGAACACTATTCAGTTGCACGCAAGGTTCAACAGACCCTGCAACGCTACAAGGAGTTGCGCGACATCATCGCGATTCTTGGCATGGATGAATTATCTCCAGAAGATAAACTGGCCGTGGCACGCGCTCGCAAGATCCAGCGCTTCCTGTCCCAACCGTTCCACGTGGCAGAAGTATTTACCGGCAGCCCGGGCAAGTACGTCACGCTGAAAGAAACCATCAAAGGCTTCAAGGGCATTGTTGATGGTGAATATGATCACCTGCCGGAACAAGCTTTCTACATGGTAGGCGGCATCGAAGAAGCCGTTGAAAAAGCCAAGACATTACAGTAGTACCGGGGATAAACCATGGCAATGACCGTACATGTCGACGTAGTTAGCGCGGAGGCGTCCATCTTCTCAGGGCTGGCTGAAATGATAGTCGTCCCTGGGGAAATGGGCGAGTTGGGTATCTACCCGCGTCACACTGCATTGATGACGCGCATCAAACCTGGCTCGGTCAGGATCAAGCGGCCCAATCAGGAACAGTATGAGGTCATTTACGTGTCCGGCGGTATGTTGGAGATACAACCCGGCGTCGTAACTATCCTGGCCGATACAGCGATACGCGGCGGCGATCTGGATGAAGCACGTGCATTGCAAGCCAAGCAAATTGCCGAAGAATCGATGAAGAATCGCACCTCCGATATTGACTATGCACAGGCGCGAGCCGAATTGGCCGAAGCGATAGCTCAACTCGCAGCAATCGAACAACTACGTAAGCGCAGCGGTCATTAACTTTAGCCAAAGAAAAATAAAAAAGCAGCCAAGGCTGCTTTTTTTGTGTGCTGCATCCGGCTTGTCATGAAATCACAAGTTGCTAAACCTTGCAGCTCATATCCTCACCACAACACATCGGCGACTTGATTTTCCCATGACCATTTGGGCATTTCGAGATTTGCACAGATTTGCCACCACCAAGATCCAGACTGTCATTAACAAGCGGCGCGTTACATTTACCACAAGTTGCGTTAACGCTCATGCCACATTTTGAACATTCATAAGTTGCCATTTAAGTCTCCTTTAAAAGATAGTCGGGATATTTTATTTTTCAGAACTGATACCGCTATTATGCGTTACTCCTGCGTTTCTCGCCAAGCTTGAAATCAAAATTTTCCTTGTTGATGATAAAGCGCTCATGGCGACCCTTGGAGATCAAATCAATGCCATCGTGTGCTTGGACGGAAAAAACGAGCTTCCTGCCTTCGACCGCGATCAACTCCACAGTGGCCGTGACCTCCATGCCGGGAGGCGTTGCGGCCTCGTGGCTAACGTCAATGTGAGTACCGACTGTTTGCTCCAGTGGCCAGTCAAGATATGGGTTGATGGCCTTGATGCAGGCCCATTCAAGAAAGCCGACCAAAAAACCAGTAGCAAAGACTTCCGGCATTACCAAGAATTCCTCCGATTCAGGGTAGAGCGCAGGAACAGTTTTTGATCGAGGAATGATGAACCTGTGTTCGTATTTGATACCTGGCTTTAGCGTATCCTTCATATGGAATCCCCAGCAATCCAACGTGTAGTTAAGTGGTGCGTTACTTTTGGCTCGTCCAGCTTGAGCGCCTTGTTTCGTATATTTAAATGCATTGAGCAAAAAGGGTTCCGCTCCACCTTAAATCACTGACCCATATCTTCTTTTAATTTATCTCCAAAAATATCATCAGGTATCAAAGTATAGAAATAGGGCACATAGGTTAAAACTGTCCCTTGATATATACCAAGATTTCTCCATGTCTCAGTCAGTTTGGCTGAAAGTGATTCGCTGTGTGGATTCTGTTTTAATTCTTTTAATATCGATATTAGAGGTTTTAAACTGGCCTCATTTGTGAATGTAGTTAACATCTGAATTGCGTCATCAATTTTTTCGACACTCATATTACCTGTAATATTACTCATATTTCCCTATATCCTTTTTAACAAATATTAAGAGGAGCAACCCCTTTTATTTTTGCGTACCTTTCATTACATATAACGTAAAAGTAAGGGGCGCCGCGCTTTTGCGGCGTCCCTCTCGAACGACAATTTAGGATGGTGCACGAGTATCATGCAATAGATGAACGACCATTATTACAGCGGTTGCAATAATAAATATCACGCAAAGTTTTTGGAACCACTCTCGCTCCCAAATTTCATGTGTACCCCAGAAAAAACTGAATAACTGAGCCATTCGCTCTGTGCCAACAACGAATCCGACAATAGTTGCCGTGGCAACTATATATGCACTGAACTTAGAAAAGAAGAATGATGATACAAGAGGCATGCCTGACATGGATTTAGCGGCCAGAGCAAAATTAATAATGAAATATGCCAATAATGTAAGCGCCGCTGTTACAGCAGAAACGATCGCAGTTACGACGCGTTCTTCTAGGGTTATAGGCTCTTTCTCGGAGGATAACATCTTCAAAAGTCCTAACGTGGAGCTAAGGGGCTGCGCGCTTTTGCGCAGTCCAGCTTGAGCGTAGGGTTGGGCATCTGATCAGACGCGAACGGCTTCAGCATGTAGTTTCAAGCCCAGAGCGTTGACCACTTTCAGAATGGTGTCGAAGCTCGGGGCGCGGTCGCCAGAGAGCGCTTTGTAAAGGCTCTCGCGTGAAAGCCCAGAATCGCGCGCAACTTGGGTCATACCTTTGGCACGCGCTATGTCGCCCAATGCTTTGGCGATAAATGTTGCATCACCATTTGCATCTTCCAGGCAAGCTTCCAAATAGGCCGCCATTTCTTTTGGTGTGCGTAAATGCTCAGCGACATCGTAGCGAGTAGTTGTGGTTTTTTTCGTCATAATTTGCTCCTAGAGATTGCGTGAAAGACGCAAGGCTACTTTGATGTCAGCGGACTGAGTGGTTTTATCACCACCAGCCAGCAAGATCACCACCTCGCGCCCACGTCTTGTAAAGTACAACCGATAGCCGGGGCCGTAATCAATTCGCAGTTCAGAAATACCTTCACCAACGGCACGGACATCGCCCGGATTGCCAGCTGCGAGGCGTTCGATCCTAACCTGGACGCGCGCACGAGCCTGAAGATCACGAAGGTTGTCAATCCACTGGACATAGGTTTCAGTTTTGCGAATTTCCAGCATAACGAACTGTAGCCGTATGGATACGAATTGTCAATGTTTAGATTACTTCGAAAGTGACGTCGAACGTAAAGTTAAGGGGCTGCCGCGCTTTTCGGCAGTCCCTCTTGAACGCCGGGTTGGGCGCTGTAACCTTGCAACGAAGCACCACACCCAACACTCGAAAAAAAGCAGTGAGCTATAAATTGCCACTGCACCAAACTACTAAAATATAAAACTTCAATAAAACTTTCAGGCTACCGCAAACCAAAACTGACAACGAGAATTCAAACGCTCAGGCTACTATTGAATTGTAAGCAGAACTCACTCAGATTCCCACAGGGCCCAACGTTAAGTAGACACCCTAAAACGTGCCTGAAAAGGCACCGTTGAGGTGTATAATCTGGCATCAATATCACAACGCCTTGTTTTTAAATGAGGAGAAATTATGGCACACCCTAATTTACCGGCAAAAAGCACCACGATCAACCCTCCCAAGTTACTCGATCAAGTGCGCGATAAATTGCGCGTGAAGCACTACAGTATTCGTACTGAACATACCTATGTGGACTGGATTAAACGCTATATTTACTTTCACGGCAAGCGCCACCCGAAAGACATGGAGGCGCGGGACATCGAAGCATTCCTTACGCATCTTGCTGTAGCAGGAAAGGTTGCAGCCTCAACGCAGAATCAGGCCAAGAGCGCGCTGTTGTTCCTTTACCGCGAGGTGCTGGAAATCAAATTGCCGTGGCTGGATAACGTCACGCAGGCCAAGGCGCCAAAACGTTTGCCCGTGGTGCTGACGGTGAGTGAAGTGCAGGCTGTTTTATCTCGTTTGACTGGCACGCATGCGCTGATCGCTTCGTTGTTGTATGGCGGAGGGATGCGCCTGATGGAGGCGGTGCGTTTAAGGGTGAAGGATGTGGATTTTGCGCAGCACGAGATCATCGTGCGCGAGGGCAAGGGTTTCAAGGACAGGGTGACGATGTTGCCGGAGGCCGTGACGGCACCGCTCAAGGCGCACTTGGCCAAGGTGAAAGCTTTGCATGATGAGGATCTGGCGCAGGGCGGCGGCGACGTGTATCTGCCTTTTGCGCTGGACAAGAAATATCCGAATGCCGGGCGCGAATGGGGCTGGCAATATATTTTCCCTTCGAAGAATCTGTCGGTCGATCCGCGCTCCGGCAAGACGCGCCGCCATCATGTGGATGAAAAGGGCGTGCAGCGCGCGGTGAAGCAGGCGGTGCGTGATACCGAGCTGACCAAGCCAGCCACGCCGCATACGCTGCGCCATTCGTTTGCTACACACCTGTTGCAATCCGGCTACGATATTCGCACCGTGCAGGAGCTGCTCGGCCACTCGGATGTCTCCACCACGATGATCTACACGCATGTGCTGAACAAGGGCGGTAAGGGTGTGGTCAGTCCGCTGGATCGCTAAACGCAGATAGTTCATTAAGACATAAGCAGGCAATAACGGAGTATCCCCCTTTGAAAAAGGGGGCGAAGGGGGTTTTGAACGTCGCACGAATATTAAATCCCCCTCGATCCCCCTTTTTCAAAGGGGGAAGCAAGTTGAATTTTCTATTGGATTATTTGGGCTAAACGCAAGTTGCGCGCGCCGAATGGCTGCTTTTGTTTATAATCCGCCATCTTCAGAGAGCAGAATATGACCCCGTTGAACATCGTCATCCTCGCTGCCGGAAAAGGCACGCGCATGTATTCCGACAAGCCCAAGGTGCTGCACGCGCTGGCGGGCAAGCCGCTGGTGCAGCATGTGCTGGATTGCGCGAGCGCGCTTAAGCCGCAGCAGGTGTGCGTGGTGTACGGACATGGCGGAGAAGCGGTGCCTCAGGCGATGCAAAAATATTCAGCCAAGTTTGTCGTTCCCCCAAAATTTGTCATTCAAGCTCCGCAACTCGGCACTGGCCACGCGGTGCAGCAGGCAATGCCGCTTTTAACTGATGACGGCAACACTTTGGTGTTGTATGGCGATGTGCCGCTGGTTCAACACAGCACGCTGCACCAGATGCTGCAGGCGGGCGATGGCCTGGTGTTGCTCACCGTGAATCTGCCCAACCCTACCGGTTACGGACGCATCGTGCGCGACGCGCAGGGCGATGTGTTGAGCATCGTCGAGGAAAAAGATGCGACGCCTGAGCAGCGCGAGATCAATGAGGTGAACACAGGCATCCTGCTTGCGCCGACAAAAATGTTGCGCGGCTGGCTGGCAAAATTGCAGAACAATAATTCACAAGGTGAGTACTACCTCACCGATATCGTCAGCATGGCCGTAAAACAAGGTGTCGCAGTGCATACCGCGCAACCGGCGCATGAATGGGAGATACACGGGATAAACAGCAAGGCGCAGCTGGCGGTGCTGGAACGCACCTGGCAATTGGTCGAGGCCGAACGTTTGCTGGCGCAGGGCGTGACGCTGGCCGATCCGGCGCGCATCGATGTGCGCGGCAAGCTAAGTTGTGGGCGCGATGTCGAGATCGATGTCGGCTGCATCTTCGAGGGCGAAGTGAGCCTGGGCAACAATGTGCGAGTGGGCGCTTACAGCGTGATAAAAAATTCCAGCATCGCCGCCGGCGCAAACATCGCACCATACAGCCACATAGACAGCAGCGAAGTGGGGGCTAACTGCCACATCGGTCCGTATGCGCGATTGCGCCCCGGTACCCGGTTGCACGACGATGTGCATATCGGCAATTTCGTCGAAGTAAAAAACAGCGAGATCGCGGCAAACAGCAAGGCCAATCATCTGAGTTACATCGGCGACACTACCGTCGGCAGCCGCGTGAATATCGGCGCGGGCACGATCACCTGCAATTACGATGGCGCGAACAAGCATCGCACCGTGATCGAGGACGATGTGTTCATCGGTTCGGATACGCAACTGGTCGCACCTGTGACGGTGGCGAAGGGCGCGACCATAGGCGCGGGTTCGACGATCACCCGCGACACACCGGCGGGCGAGCTGAGCTTGTCGCGCAGCAAGCAGGTAACAGTCAGCGGCTGGAAGCGCCCAGTCAAACAAGTGAAAGAAAAAAAATGACTCCGATATTACTCTTCACCCGTCTCTCTTCTCCCTTTGCGAGGTTTTAGTCATGTGTGGAATCGTAGGCGCTATAGCGCAACGCAATATTGTGCCGATCTTGCTGGAGGGGCTGCAACGCCTGGAATACCGTGGCTACGATTCGGCAGGTTTGGTGGTAGTGCATGACGCGCAACTGGAACGGGTGCGCAGCACCGGGCGCGTCGCCGACCTCACCGAAAAAAGCACCAAAACCCATGGCCTGATCGGCATAGCACACACCCGTTGGGCGACGCATGGCGTGCCCAGCGAGCGCAACGCCCATCCACACATCAGCAAAAATATAATCTCCGTGGTGCATAACGGCATCATTGAAAACTACGAGGCACTGCGCACCCGCCTGACCGCCGGGGGATATGAATTCACTTCGGACACCGACACTGAAGTCATTGCTCATCTCATCCACAGCCACTACGCGCGCGGCAACTCGTTGCTGGTTGCAACGCAAGCAGCGCTTGCCGAGTTGGTAGGTGCTTACGCCATCGGCGTGATCGCATCGGATAATCCCGATCAATTGATTTGTGCGCGGCGCGGCAGCCCGTTGCTGTTGGGGATAGGTAACGATGAACATTTCATTGCGTCGGACGTGTCCGCGTTATTGCCGGTGACGCGCAAAGTCGTCTATCTCGAAGAAGGCGATGTGGTTGAGGTGGGGCGGCTTGCATATAAAATTTTCGATGCGAAAGGCAAGCGCGTGGAACGCGCCGTGCAGATCAGCGAGATGAGCAACGAGAGTGTGCAACTGGGTGAATACCAACATTACATGCAGAAGGAGATCCACGAGCAGCCACAAGCATTGGCGGACACACTCGAATCGGTATGCAACAGCCAGTCGTTGGTGCCGGGCATCTTCGGCGCAGAAGCGGCGGCGACTTTTGCCGACATCGACAGCATTTTGATACTGGCTTGCGGGACCAGTTTCCACGCCGGGCTGGTGGCGCGCTATTGGCTGGAAGAGATCAGCGGTATCCGCTGTAATGTGGAAGTTGCCAGCGAATACCGCTACCGCACCAGCGTGCCGAACCCGAAATCACTGGTGGTGGTGATCTCGCAATCCGGTGAGACTGCCGACACCCAGGCCGCGTTGAACCATGCCAAAGGCTGCGGACACATCCATACGCTGGCGATCTGCAAC
>Ga0315268_10009287_pt1 | contig 10218 bp, 12 predicted proteins | sample C1_top_MG_FD_204535 | JGI IMG/M metagenome (GOLD analysis project Ga0315268, IMG submission 204535) | Sediment microbial communities from Yellowstone Lake, YNP, Wyoming, USA - C1_top | ecosystem: Environmental > Aquatic > Freshwater > Lake > Sediment | place: USA: Wyoming | collected 2017-08-01 | reverse complement strand
CTAAAAAGGGGGGCAATCAAATCGGCAATATGACGCTCACCTTTCTCAAGGTCGCTTAAATATATATCTATTGGAATGTTCTTTGAAGAAGGAATTTCAATTGCCTCATCAAAGTCTTTGACACTCCAACAGATAGTCATATCAAATTTGCTCTTAACAATATTTGTAAAAGTGGAAAACAATTCTTTGAAATCAATACCAACTGCTTGGGACTTCAAAAGCATAAATCCATCTTGACTGGGAACAACATCTCGCAACTGAACTGATTTATAAGAACGAACAGTATGGGCGATACATTCCTCTTGAATAATGCGTTCCCAAGTTTGAGCGAATAATGCCATAACAGAGCGTTTCTTCTCATCATCGCTTTTCATTTCAAAATCGGGATTCTTCTCGGCATCTTCAATAATCTGGGGATTACAATCACAAACCTCTTCACAGATGGTCTTGATGGTGGATTCTAATTGAATCACAAGAGGCATATCTTTGATTCCTAAAGCACCATATTGTTGTTTCCATTTATAAATCCCACCACCGAAAGCGAGTCTAATAGGCAACTTCTTTGCTTGTTCGTAGGCGGTCAATACAACACCGTCAGGAGATTTAATATCTTTCAATTTATACCACTTGGCAATTTCATAACGGCACTTTTTAGGATTCTCACAATATTCCTTAAGACCTAAAATATTCAACCCTTTTAAGATTGCCTTTTCCATAATGATTTGAATTTGACAATTAACAATATCACAATCAATATATAAATCTTTTGAATAAGAATGACGGGTAGGTCGGTGGAACAAAGAAAGAGACAAAGACCCAAGAGCATTAATCCTGCCCCAAGTATGTGATGAATGAGAATATTGAACGGATATGAATTGGGAATCATCAACCCATTTTGTTTTTTTAATATAATGTTTATAATGAGTCTGTTCGTCTTCATATTTAACTGCCTGTGATTTCCTTAATTTAACCCCCATTTTGTTTTGAATAAATCCATAAACAAGTTCGAAATTCGGGAATTCTCGGCATTCAATATCAACAAAAAGACTTTTAGGGGGTTTCTCTAAATAAAATGTGGATACAGAAGTTTGAGTAGTGGTCGTCATATAATATGTCAAGAGATAATTTTATATCGGTTTTAAACTAATGTATTAATCTTGGATTATTCCTAAAGTAAATCAATTTTATATTTTGCGGTTTAGGAGAATCTTTTATTTCTGCCCTCAATATATATGGAAATCCTAAAAGTTGTTTGCTCTAATGAAGAAGAATTAAAAAACTGGAAACACAAGGCGATGATGGCAAAGATAATAACCCTTGAAGAAATGGGTCGTCACCCGATTGAAAATCCAAGTGGATTCTCGAAAAAAGACAAGAGAAAAGCGTTGGAAATGATGGACGAAATTCTTAAGACCTACAGCGAGGAGAGATTAACAAAAGAATTCAACGAAATCGTCTGCGAAAGATTGATGGAAGGAAAAGAAGATATTAGTAAATATCCTGTCTATGAGAAATAAAATATAGGAGTATATCATATATATGTCGGGACAACCAACGAAGACCTTCAAAGATATGGTGGATTTCCGAAAGGAATATATGAAGACTTTAGCACTAACTGTTCGTAACAACGAGAAGAATTACAAGGCAAACCGAATCTTTGTTAAAACTGGAATCCCAACTCAACCAGCAGATACGAGAACAGTAGAACAAAGGGCGTTGGATACTATGGGACAAAAACAAATAGCAATTGATGGATTAAGTCAAATTATGGATAGACAGTCAGGAGCAGAAGTCGTAGAAGGTTTAGATGATAATGAATTGTATTTCTTGGCACAACAGATAGACCAGATTATTGGTGATTTAAAACCCCGATTCAAATTGGGAGTTCCAGCAGATATTTTTGTTCCTTATTTTAGAAGATATATGACATCATATATCAACAATATTGAATCCAACGAAGATGTTGTTTCTGTTTTAGGAGTAGATAATAGTGAATCTATGTCTCGCTTAATATCATTATTAGAAAGCGTAGAAGGTAAGAGTTCTCAAATAACTAAAAATACAAAAGATATGAAGGATTTATTAGATAAGATGCCCGTAATTATACGAGCAATAACCCTGACTGGAAATGCTCGGTCAAAAGAAGAACTCAATAGAATATTGAATGAATTAATTAAAGAACTTCCAACAAGGTCACAAGTAGATATGCTTATCGCACAAGTAGAACAAAGCAGAGGAAGTCCTAATGAATTGAGACGAGCACTTGATGAGGTTGCTAATCTAACAACTCCATCGGGAGATTTCAACAAAGAGATTAATCTTCTAATGAGAGAGATGGAATCAACCCCAGCAGTATCAGTAGTAGCAACGCCAGTAAGCAGCGGAAAATTCCAATATATTGAAACCAGTAATTTGAAAGATTACAGATTTCCCGATTTGAAACAATACTTGAAAGCACTCAAGGATTTGACAGGCGGAGAAATCACAGTAGGAACAGGTGGAATAAGTTCTCTAACAAAAAAACAGAATATTATTGATTTGTTAATTGAAAAAGACGATTTAGTTAGACAGACATTAGGAATGCCTGCTCAATCATCAACTCCATCTCAATATGCCCAGATTGCTGAACCAATAGAAATGGAAATGGGATATAAGACTCCTACTAAAAAAGGAAGTGGATTAAAAAGGGGCAAACCAAAACCAGTCATAGATTATAAAATCGGTCTTCCAAAAGAAAAGACGAAATTCGCACCTTTAGGAAGATATATTTTGAATACTAAACAATTGGAAAAAGGTATTGTTTCAATCACAAGACCAAGTGGAGCGGTCATCACAGAATTGCGTCCCAGATTATGTTCCCAGAATATTATCAAAGTATTTAGAAAAATGGTTGGTGGAGAACTTCCAAGTTATGAAGACATTAATTGTTTAACAGATGAGGAAAGAAATTATCTTCATTCAGTCAGTTCCAAAGCACAATTAGAAGATAAATTGAGAGTTCCTGCTCCGTCAAAGATGGAACAAGATAAAGATTTAGATAGATTTGAAGTATTAAGAGGACAAATTATTGCTGGTAATGATAGTCTTGAATTGATAAGAGAATTGAAGAAAATTATTGTTAAATTGGTGGAGAGAAAGATGCTTCCAAAAGGACAGGCAAATGATATTTTAACTGAATTTGCTTCCAAGGGATTTTAACAGAGTTTAGGAAAAAAAATATCAGGTATGTATATATGTATTACCCCAAAGTATCGCACCCTAATCTTTCAACGACGATTCCACAGATGAGAAGCGGAGGATTCCAAGCACCATTTTTCTTTGGAGGTTCGCAAGTGCCAGTTGCTTTAGGAATGTCTTCTCCTCAAGTGAGACGAGGAAAGGGAATGAAAATCCCTGATGTTAAACCACTTGTTAAGGGTATTATTGATAAATTACCTAAATTTTAAGTTATGAAACCATAAAATAATATCGTTCTATATATTATATGAGAACGATAGTATTCAACACAACCAATATAACCTCAACTGATAATAATGTTTTGGTTTATAATTTTCCAAATTCAGTTGTCTTTGATAATCATTCAATTGCTTTAGCAAGTGCTTCTATGTATTATTCTTGGTTCAATATATCTGCTCTTTTAGGAAATAATATTTTTACTTATACTTGGACGGTAGCAGGAACAACAACTACTTATACTGTTACTATCCCAGATGGTCTTTATGAGATTTCAACAATCAACGCTTATCTTCAGTTTGATTTGATATCAAGAGGAATGTATTTAATTAATGCTTCTTCTCAAAATGTCTATTATATTCAATTTGTTGTAAATACTGCGACATATAAGATTGATATTAATACCTTCCCAGTTCCAACCTCTCTTCCAGCAACATATACTGCCCCAGCAGCATTCCCAGGTTATCCAACAACCACCAGAAAACAAGTAGTTACATTACCATTAGCATTTAATAAGATTATGGGATTTACTGCTGGTTATGCTACAACAGCAGAATCAGGTCTCACAACAAATCAAACCTATTCTTCAACAATCACACCACAAGTCCAACCTAATCCAAGTATTCTTTTTTCCCTTTCCAATATTGATAACAAATATGCTAACCCAACCAGTATTTTCTATTCACTTTCTCCATCGGTTGCTATTGGTGCTCTTATTACAGAACGCCCAGCAAATTTCATCTGGAATTCATTAATAAAAGGAACTTATAATCAGTTGAGAATGACTATTTTAGGAGCAAATCTTCAACCTATCAAAATCCAAGACCCAGCGATTACGATTATTTTAGCGATTAAAGAGAACAGCGAACTTTAGGCGTTAATATCTTTAGCAAAAAATACCCGTATATATAAATGTCCTACGCCTCATTCTCAAACGATATTACCGAACAATATTTGAATAAAGTCTATGACGATTTACAGAAGGAACAAATGCGAATGATGAATGATATGAAGACGGGAACAGATGACGATAAATCAAAAAGCATTACAAAACAAATTTCTTTAATCAATTCAATTAATATGTCTATTCTACGATTAAGGAATTTGAAAAGTGTGAAAGAATAATTTCTAACCCATCTATATATGAGAGGACATACTACAGCATATCTACCAGTAGCAAGACATTCTATTTTTGCCAGACATACAAGGGGAATGAAAGGAAGAGGAGCGGGGGGAGTTCTTTTAGACGGTGGAAGAGGCGGTCAATCTTCGTATGAATCCTACGCCGATTATTTAGCAACAACCAAATCTGGACGAGGTTTAGGGTGCGGTATGAAATCCCCGAATGATAATCTCAAAAAGAAATTGGAGAGTTTGATGCCAAAACCAGTTGAACGAAAAAACATCAAATTCAGTCTATAGTGAAACTGGAATATTAAGAGTCATAATATTGGATAATATCCAATATTATTGAGCATTATCTTTAGGAAAATAAGGGGGTAATTACCGAATCTGCCAGTTTTTTTTCTAATTAGAACATATAAGATGTCTGCCGATAAACTCGTATTTGACTTGTCCCAAGAGTTAGAAGGTTCTCCTAATGTCTTTATTAAGAAGGATTGGTTGAATATCCTTGATAACAACAACGGTATCTATACTTCCAACCAGAGCACAATAGATACTTCGCAACTTTCCAACTCAAACAAGTGGATTTCCTACAGAGAAGGTTATTTGGTCGTTCCACTCCTTATTACTGCCACAACTGATGCTAATACTGCTAACTTTCTTCCTAATCAATCTGCCAACTCTGCTGATTATGCTTTTGGTCTTAAGAATTGGTTCGGTTCAGTAATCCACTCTATGACTCTTGATATGAATGGAACAACTATCGTTCAGCAAACTGGTTTCATTAATATGTGGAACTCATTCAAGTTGATGACAACTTTCTCTTGGGGTGATGTTGCCACTCAAGGAGCACATATTGGTTTCTATCCAGATGACCCAACATCTTGGGTGAATCAAACTGCTGATTCTGTTGATGGTAGAGGTATCTGTAATAACACCAACTATTCTGGAACTGGTTTTGGAAATGTTGTGACTGCTGCTTTTAGCAATTTTAGAGCAGGTGCTGGAAACATCGGTTTCTTAAAGCGTCAGCAATATGTCAATTATGACCCTGCTGGAGTCCCATCTTCATCTACTTATGCTGCCATTTTAACAGCAACTGGTGCTTCTACTCTTTGGAAATCATACATCTTTAACAAGGTTGATGGAACAGCGTCAGTTAGAGGTGTTTTCCAACAGGCAATTACTGCTATTGTTGAGTTGAAACATATCCACTCATTCTTCCAGTCTGCTCCTCTTCTCAAGGGAGTTTTTATGAAGATGATTCTTACACTTAATAACACATCAGTTTCAGTTGGAGATGCTATCGCTACAGATATTTTATCTCTTAACTCTGTTACTAATGCTGTTGGTGGAGTTTGTCCTCTAATGATTTCATCAGCAAGAGCAAATAACGGTGCTGCTGCTATTGGTATAACTGGTGATATTACTAACTTAAGAGTTGTTCTTTCTGTAGGTGCTGTCTGTCTTGATTCAACCGCAAAATCCAATACTAATGTTATTGATTCTCCTCTTGCTCGTTCAATTTATCTCTATGTCCCAGCATATACCTTCAACCCAATTTACGAACAGGCATATTTATCGTCGCCAGTTAAAACTATTAGTTATACTGATGTCTATCAATACCAAGTTCTTAATGTGACTGCTGCTTCTCAAGTCAATTCTTTAATCTCTAATGGAATTGCCAACTTGAAGAGCGTCCTTGTTCTTCCTTTTTATTCTGCTGCCACAAATGCTGTTATTACTGGTGGTGGTTTCCTTGCTCCATATTCATCGCCTTATGACCCTGCTGGTTGTGGTCCAACTTCTCCTCTATGTCTTCTTACCAACTTTAATGTAGTTGTTAGCGGACAGAATATGATTTACAATACCCAACAATATGGTTTTCAAGAGTGGAGAAACCAACTTTATGGTTACAACGCTGTTAATGGAGGTATGATAGATGGTCTAACTTCTGGTCTTATTGACCAACAGGGATTTGAGATGGAATATTGCTACCACTATGTTGATGTCAGCAGAATGCTTCCAGTTGAAGAATCTGTTCCAAAGTCAGTCCAGATTCTTGGAGTTAATCCAACTGCCAAAGCACTTGACCTTTTTGTCTTTTGCGAGTATGGTGTTTCTATCCAAATTGACTCCCTCACAGGTGCTAGAGTCTAAATAAAATCTAAAGCATTATTATGCTTGGATTTTTAATTGGATTTGTAATTAGTTGGTTCGTTCAAATGATTAAAGAAATAAAAAAAACAAAATAAACAAAATAAAAATTTAGGCGTTATTTCTTTTTTAATAATTCGCCGTATTTATTTCTTTCCATATAATATATGGAAAGAATCTGCGTCTGTTGCTCCAAAAAACAAAAATCTCGATTGAAAAACGGTCACAAAGTAAGAGTCAAAAAAGGCATCAAAGGAAAGGGAGTTGAATTAATGGTAATGACTCCAACTGCTCGTTTAATGAATAAAGCATTCGGTCAAGAAAAAGGAATTGAAATTGCGTTGTCCCCAGAAGAAATCGCACATAATCAGCAGATGGCATCACAGATGGCAGGACAAGGAATCTTCGGCACTAAATTTGATGATTTTGTTGAAAAGACAATTGGTAAAAAAGCGAAAGATATTATTTACCAAGGGGCAGAGATAATAAAACCTTTAGCAAAGACGGCAATTACCGCAGGTCTAACTTCTGCCGCAGCATCGGCATCGGCACTCCAACCAGAATTCGCACCATTATTTTTAGCAGGAGTTCCAATAGCATCATCATTCGCAAGTGATTATTTAGATAGACCAAGTGATTATCAAGGACAACAGAAGAAGGCAACAAAACATTTAGCAAGAAAAGAAGTCGCAAATGCTATTGCGATTCCAACAGACCAAAATCTTAATTATCAAACGAGGTCTGCTTATGGAAATGCTTTAGCAAATAAACAGGCATCAACAACAACAGGATTAAGTAGCAGAGGCATCAAAGAAAGAACGATGAGTTCTTATGATAGATTTATAATGGGTGAGGGTCTATATGCTAGTGGAGAAAGCAGAGGTGGAGGATTATTCGCAGGAGGAAGTTTGAGAGAAAAATCCAGCGTTATGGGAAAAGGAATGCCTCCAGCATTAACTGCGATGTCTTCAAAACCATTCGGTTCTCATTTCCAGTTCCAATTCACACTACCACCAGCGTTCCATAAATATGAAAAGGCAATTATTAAATCTTAAATATTAAGTTTAGAATATAAAAATAATATCTAATGATATTAAAAATGAGTTTAACGGATACCCAAATAGAAGAACTCTGTAAGAAAATGAATGTGGATTTAGCAGGTTGTTATTTCAAAGATGAATTACCTCCACTTGAATTCAATAAGGGATATTTAGTAAATCTGGAAGATGAGTTTAATGAAAAAGGCGAACTAAATGTAGGAAGTCACTGGACTACTTTCGTTGTAGTCAAATATCCAACAGGAAAGATAGACCCAATTTACTTTGATGCTTTTGGTTGTCCTCCTCCAGAAGATGTGAAAGATAAAATAGAAAAGTTCGCAAAAGTAAAATATCTTCCACATAATACAAAAGACATTCAATCTATGATGGCAAATTGTTGTGGGTGGTTTTGCGTTGCTTTTCTACATTATCTATCAAATTTCTCACATAGAACAGGAGATGTCTATGAAGATACCGAAACATTCCTTTCTTATTTTGATGACTTGAATAAGAGTGCCGATTTCAAAAAGAATGAATTTATTCTAAAACATTTCTTTCAATCAAAAGACCCAAAATTAAGAAGAGCAATTGAAGTAGTAGCAGACCCAAATAATATCACCGAAGATAGCAACGGTGGTATTGATTTATCAAAGATTTAATCCAACTTAACATATGTATCTAACATATTAGAAGATGAACCCATATCAGTCATAGTTTTCTTGACTGCTTTATTCTCTTCGCTGGTAGTCTTAAACTTATTAGTTAAATAAGTATGACGCAGTTGATTCACACCAACCTTCTTATCAAATATTTTGTTAAGGCGTTGGTTCAATTTGATGCTGGATAATTGATTCATTCCAACATCAAAAAGCAAATAATCAGTAGGATTACTCTTAATCCATTTCACTAAAATAGTCTTAAGAGCAGGAGGAATGATAATCTCTTGTCGTCCATAAGTCTTGGCAGTTTTGTATGAATTGAAAATCATTTTGTTACCAGAAATGTAGTTATCAGTTTCCTTATTTATATTTTTGATTTTGAAATCCACAAAATCCTTATTTCGTCTTGGAGGAACAAAAATACCGCCTAAAAGAGACATAATAATGAAATTCTGGATAGATTGAAGGTCGCTGGGTTTCAACGAAGGTTTCTTATAAATGGCATTTGCTTCCTTCTGTAAATTATCGAAAATACTCTTTACATCAGCAGTAGTAACCCAAGACGCTTCTTGTTCGGGAGTTTTTTCTTGCTTATCAATCTGGCGGTTATATTCGGCAACATCATCTGCCATTTGTTCTCTAAAATCTTTATTGCCCGTTAGCACAACAAGGGCAGAAAGAATCGTTTTACGCCGATTACAAGGCATATCCTTCAAATCATCAAGGATTTTCTGTGTTTTCTTAAAATTGTCTAAATCAATAGACCCCCCGAAGATTTTCTTGTGGAGGGAATTTAAAACGGAAACATAAGTTCTAATGGAGGAATCCCCTAAAGAACTCCTCGCTTCTCGAATTGCTTTTGATAAAATGTCGGTCATATACTATATATTAGATTTTAATTTTAAATTCTTTAACGAATATAAATATTAATATGCGTATTAATCCTCAAAAATAATCTAAACAATAATGTATATATGAGGAGCAGACGAGCAGATTTAGCATATGGATTAGCAAAAGAGGCAGATGTGATTAGATTAATCTCAAGTGAATTTAATTGTGAATTATCAAAGACTCCTAATCAATATTGTTGCTATGATGCGGAAGGAATAGATATGAGACTGGAGATAAAATCCCGTAGAGTTTCTTCAAAAACTTATTCTACAACAATAATTCCCGTTCATAAATCTTTAGCAAAAACAGATGAAAAAAGTCTGGTCTTCTGTTTTAATTTCACAGATGGGATTTATTATATAGCGTATGATGTGGATATATTCTCAAAATTTAAAATCTCGAACATTAGCACTTGGAGAGATGGAAGACAAGAGACCCCGAAACCCCACTATGAAATCCCCGTTATTAATCTTAAAAGAATCTCTGTAGATAATACAAATAATGACATATGAAATCACTCCATATACCTACCGTCAGGCAAAGAAGTTGGGGGTTATTGTGTTCCCCAGCGAGAATCCTAAATATAAGATAGATATATATGAAGGAGATAACGGGGTATATCTGTTTAGCGTAGGTTCGAAAAATTATAAGGACTATCAAATTTATGTTAAAGAAAGAGGAATAGAATATGCGAAAGAGAGACGAAGATTGTATCGCATTAGACATAAAAAAGATATGTCAGTTAAAGGGTCGAGGGGATATTATGCCTCGAAATTATTATGGTAAAGATTGATATTCTAGTAGTTAGTAGAATATCTCTCCAATTTCTAAAATAAAGACTCAAAAATAAAATCAAAAATAAAAAAATAAAAAAATATTTACAAATATACAGA
>Ga0315268_10009286_pt1 | contig 10219 bp, 6 predicted proteins | sample C1_top_MG_FD_204535 | JGI IMG/M metagenome (GOLD analysis project Ga0315268, IMG submission 204535) | Sediment microbial communities from Yellowstone Lake, YNP, Wyoming, USA - C1_top | ecosystem: Environmental > Aquatic > Freshwater > Lake > Sediment | place: USA: Wyoming | collected 2017-08-01 | reverse complement strand
GCGGCCACGTCGAGGTGAGCTACCAGGAGATGAAGCTGACGGCCAACGAAGCCACCTTCGACGAATCCTCCGGAGAGCTGAGCGCGCGGGGCCAGGTGGTCTTCACCGATCCCGACATCCATCTCGAGGCCGACGAAGCCCACTACAACGTGCAGACCAAGAAAGGCTGGTTCAAGAACGGGCACGGCTATATGCGTACGCACATCCGCCCGCGCCCGCGCATGCTGGTCACCGAAAATCCCTTCTTTTTCCAGGCCGCGCGCGTGGATCGGCTGGACCCGTGGACCTACACGATCCAGGGGGGCCGGCTCACCACCTGCGACTGTGAAGCCAAGGGCTGGTCGGTTGCGGCGCGCCGCGCCCGCGTCGAGGTGGATCACGAGTTCGTGGCCCGCGACGCCACCTTCCGCCTGCTGCGCATTCCCCTTTTCTACTTTCCCGTGCTGGTCAACTCCATCGCCGAAAAGCCGCGAAAGACCGGCTTCCTTTTGCCGCACATCGGCAACTCCTCGCAGAAGGGCTTCATCGTGGGCGACGCTTTCTACTGGGCCATCAATCCCAGCATGGACCTGTTGCTGGGCCTCGAGAACTACAGCGTGCGCGGCGTGGCGCGCCGGGGCGTGTTCAGCGCCCGCCCCAGCGAGTCAAGCGACCTCACCGTGGACTACTTCGGCGTCAACGACAAGGGGGGCGGACCCCAGCGCCAGTTCCGCGCTCCCGGGCAGAGCCTGCGCATGGTGGGCAAGGCCCGCGACCTCGCCTACGGCTTCCGCGGCGTCCTCGATGTGGATTACCTCACCTCGCTGGCCTTCCGCCTCACTTTTGCCGAGAACTTCACGCAGGCCGTCAGTTCCGAGGTCCACCAGAGTGGCTTCCTCACGCGCAACTGGGACGCTTACAGCCTCAACTTCTTCGCCTCGCGCTACCAGAACTTCTTTTCGGCGACCACCGGGCCGGGGAACTCCATCGCCATCCGGCAAACCCCCAGCATCTCGTTTTCCGGCATGGACCGGCAGGTGAGGAACACGCCGTTCTATTTCTCCTTCGAGAGCTCGGCGGGCGCCCTGGGCCGCTCCGAGCCCGGCCTGGACCTTCCCGCCGTCAGCGAGCGCCTGGACTTTCATCCCCAAATCACCCTGCGCTCGAAGCCCTTCTGGGGCTTTCACCTGACGCCCGTGGCAGGGTTCCGCTCCACGCGTTACGGCGCCAGCCTCAAGCCCGGCCACGAGCCCTTCACGCGTCTGCTGGGGGAGTTCTCGCTCGACTTGCGCCCGCCTTCGATCCAGAAGGTCTTTGCGGGGACGGCCTGGGGGCACCGCTTCAAGCACGTGATGGAGCCCGACCTCCGTTACAACCTGGTGCGCGCCCGCAACGCCGGAGACATCACCGACGTGGTCCGCTACGACGAGGTGGATATCTTCGCCGAAACCAACGAAATCGAATACTCCCTCACCAACACTCTCCTCGCCCGCCGGGACGTTCCCGAGGGGACCGATAAACCGCAGGCGGGCGAGCTCATTTCCTGGCGCCTCTCCCAGAAGTATTACTTCGACCCCACCTTCGGCGGGGCGCTCACGCTCGGCCAGCGCGTGGTTTTCGATCCCACCATCTCGCTCAGCGGCTTCGCCTTCGGGCAGGGGCGGCGCCTATCGCCCGTGGTCTCCGTCATCAAGTTCTCGCCCTTCTCGAATTACGATACGGAACTGCGCGCCGACTTCGCCCCTAACGGGGGAGGCGTCCTCAACGCCGGCATCACCTCGCACGTTCACCGCGGCCCCCTGGGCCTGGCGTTCACCGACTTCTTCATCAACCGCACCGCCGGACTCTCCACGCCCCTGGTTCCGAACACTCCCCTTTCGCAGTTGCCTTCGTTCAACCTGCTGCGCACCGTCGCCACGTTCGGGAACGTCAGCCGCAAGGGCTTCAACGGCGCCTTCGGCCTGGACTACAACTTCGCGCGCAAGATATCCCAGCAGGGGGTCGGGCAGCTCAGCTATAATTTTGGCTGCTTCGCGCTCGACTTCGAGTACCGGCGCCTCGACCTGGGACCGCTGCGGCGTGAGAATATGTTCCGCGTGGCGCTTTCCCTGGCCAACGTCGGCACCTTCGGCAACCTGAAGCCGCGCGAAAGGCTTTATTGAAGCGTCCGTTGTTGAAGCCCCAGGTGGAAGTTGCGACGGACCACGGACCACAGACAAAGGACAATCATTCGATGGCATTTCCAACCCATCGCCCGCGCCGATTAAGACGAACGGAGGCGCTTCGAAGCTTCGTTCGCGAGACGCGTTTGGCGACGCGCTCTCTGGTGTATCCGCTCTTTGTCTGCCCGGGCTCCAAGGTCAAGGACGAGATCAAGTCCATGCCCGGGAATTTCCGCTGGTCCATCGATCTGCTGGTGGACGAGTGCAAGTCGGCGCATGACCTGGGCATCCCCGCCGTGATTCTCTTCGGCATCCCGGAGTCGAAGGATGACGTCGGCTCCGGCGCGTACCACCCCGACGGCATCGTGCAGCGCGCGGTGCGCGCCGTCAAGAAGGCGCTCCCCGAATTGATCGTCATCTGCGACGTCTGCCTGGACGAGTACACCAGCCACGGCCACTGCGGCCTGATCAAGAACGGCGAGATCGACAACGACTCGACGCTGGAACTGCTGGCCAAGACCGCGCTCACCCAGGTCCAGGCCGGGGCGGACATCGTCGCGCCCTCCGACATGATGGATGGCCGCGTGGGACGCATCCGCCAGGAACTCGACGCCCACGGCTTCCACCCGACGCCCATTCTCGCCTATTCGGCGAAATACGCTTCCGCCTTCTACGGGCCCTTCCGCGAGGCGGCGGACTCGGCCCCTAAATTCGGTGATCGCAAGTCCTACCAGATGGACCCCGCCAACCAGCGCGAAGCGATGCGCGAGATCGCGCTGGACATCGAGGAAGGCGCCGACATCATCATGGTCAAGCCCGCCCTGCCTTACCTGGACATCATCGCGCTGGCGCGCCGCGCCTTCGACGTTCCCCTCGCCGCTTACCAGGTGAGCGGGGAATTCTCGCTGATTGAAGCCGCCGCGCGCCTGGGCTGGATCGACCGCGAGCGGACGATCCTGGAGGCCCTGACTTCGATCCATCGCGCCGGCGCCGACATTATCCTCACCTACTTCGCCAAAGAGGTGGCCCGGAAGCTGGGATGTTAGCGATGCTGGGCCGCTCTCGCGCCTCCCTCACGGCGGCTGCCGCCGTCTTCCTGATTCTCACGGGATGCCTTTCCCCGGCCGGAGCGGAGGCTCAAGCCGGGAAGCCGCGCCCCCATCGCGCCTTGACACTCGATCAGCGCGTGGACGCGATCCTTCGTCGCGTCCACGCCGACCGCGGCTCCTGGGGGATCGAAGTCGCGGAACTTCCGGGCGGGAAAATCCTCTACCGCCGCAACGCCGGCCAGCTTTTCGTTCCCGCCTCGAACATGAAGCTCTTTACGACAGCCGCCGCGCTCGAAAAGCTCGGCCCGGATTTTGTCTTCAGGACCACCGTCGAGTCGGATGCCGCGTCCGACGCGCAAGGCCGCGTCGCCGACTTGTACCTGGTGGGCCGCGGCGACCCGAACCTCGGCAGCCGCGTTCTCCCTTACACGCCCGGGAGCAAGCCGCTGGCGCCGGCCGATCGAGTCTTCGAGGAGTTGGCCGCCCAGGTCAAGGCGCGCGGTGTGCGCGAGGTGACCGGAAACCTCGTCGCCGACGACAGCTATTTCCTTTACGAGCCCTTCGCGGCCAACTGGGCTGCGGACGATCTCCAGTGGGGTTACGGAGCGCCCGTGACGGCGCTGGCCTTCAACGACAACTCCCTGGCGCTGCACGTCAAGCCCGGCGCGAAGGTCGGTGAGCCGGCCCAGGTCTGGCTCGACCCCGTGCCCGACTACTACCAGCTCAACAATCGCCTGGAGACCAGCGCCGCCTCGACCGCGCAGCGCATCTTTGTGGAACGCGCCCCCGGGTCCATGGAACTCGACGTCTGGGGCCAGGTGCCGCTCGACGCCAGCGAAGACGGCGATACGGTCTCCATCGCCCATCCGCCGGAGTTGATCGGAGAAATGTTCCGCCGCCGGCTCGAAGCGCAGGGCATCGTCGTGCGCGGCCGCGTCGTGGTCCGGCACCTGACCCGCCTCGAGGCGGTGACGAGCCCCGACCCGTTCCCGGCCTCGCCCCGCGCGGTCCTCGCCGAGCACGACTCGCTGCCGCTCCGCGAGGAGATCAAGGTGATCAACAAGGTGAGCCAGAACCTGCACGCGGAGATGCTCCTGCGCACCCTGGCGCGGGAAACGAAGAAGTATGGAAGCCTGACGGTGGGTCTCGAGGCACTGAACGAATTTGTCGCGGGGGCCGGCATCGCCCGAGGCGAGACGTTCTTCTCCGATGGCTCGGGACTCTCGCGCGAAGATCTGGTCACGCCGCAGGCGATCGTCCGGCTGCTGGAATTCATGTCCCGGTCGCCACGCTTCCCGGACTACTACCATTCGCTCCCCATCGCGGGCGTGGACGGAACCCTGGAGAAGCGCTTCACGGGAATGCGCGTTGCGGGCCGGATTCATGCCAAGACCGGCAGCGTCGAGCATGTGAGCGCCCTCTCCGGTTACATGGAGTTGCCGCGCGGACGCCGCCTGGCCTTCTCCATGATCGGGAACAACCACACGCTCAAGGAGAGTGAGGGCGCCGCGGTCCTCGACGCCGTGGCCTTGGCCGTTTACGATGGGTTCGCGCGGCGGCGGTAGAGACGCTCCGCGGGAACGTCTCTCCTTGTGGCGAGACGGCCCGTTGGCCCGTCTCTCCAGCGCGATGCACCGGGGCAGATCATGAAAACCATCACCCTCTTCGGCAGCTCACTCCCGGGCGAAGGCAGCCCGGCCTACGGCCAGGCCCGGCGCCTGGGAAAGCTTCTGGCGGAAGCGGGCTTCGCGATTTGCAACGGCGGCTACGCGGGCCTGATGGAAGCCTCGGCGCGAGGCGCGCGCGAGGCCGGCGGGCACACGGTGGGCGTCACCTGCGAGGTCTGGTCTTTTCCCGCCAACCGCTGGATTGTGGAAGAAGTCCGATCTCGATCGTTTCTCGAGCGCTTGCTGGCACTCATCGAGCGCGGCGACGCTTACGTGGTCCTGCCGGGCGGCACGGGCACGCTGGCGGAGCTGGCGCTGGTCTGGGAAATGATGAACAAGTCCAGCCTGTCGCGGACCGTCGGCGGCCGCAAGCCATTGCTGGTGATGGCGCCGTACTGGCAGCCGGTGATCGAGTGTCTGAACCAGGAAGGCTCGCTGGGGCGAGTCGGTGACGCCGCCTCCGATTGGCGTTCGCCCGCCATGGAGCTGGTCGCGCTGGTCAAAGATGCGGAAGAGGTGCTGTCACACCTGCGCAAGGTGCTCGCCTAACCCGCTTCAAGGCCGTCGCCGCTCTTCCCGGTTTCCGCCCGGCGCACGATACGAACACGGCGCGTTGCCGGCAAGATTGACTCCCCGCGCCTGCCCCCTTACGATGATTTCCAGGTGATGAGCCGTTCCGATTCGTTCGACCCTTTTTCCCGGCGCGTGCTGGAATTCGACGGCGTCGTCGAGTTGCTGCGCGGGTATCTTTCCGGGCCGCTGAGCGCCCCGCTGCTGGATGCGCTCCAGCCGCATACGGACCTGGAGCGAATCCAGCGCGACCTCGAGCGCGCTCGCGAAGCCCGCGAGGCCCTCCGCGAGAGCGCGCGGCCCCGCCTGGGGTCGCTCATTGACCCGCGGCCCCTGCTCGAGAAGCTGCGCGTCGAGGGCGTGGCGCTCGAAGCGCTGGAGATCCGGGCACTGGTGGAAGTGGCGCGTGCGGCCCGCGACCTGCGGCGGCTCTTTGCCGGCACGCCCTTTACACGCCTTGACAGCCTCGCCCAGGCGCTCGCGGATTTCCGCGATCTCGTTTCGGAACTCGAGGGGAAGATTCTTCCCGACGGCTCGCTCGATTCCTCCGCCAGCCCCGAGCTCGCCCGCATCCGCCGCTCTATGGAGCGCCTGCGGCACGAGATTCAAGCGAGCCTCGAGCGTCTGCTGAGCCGCCTCAGCCAGGATGGCGTTTTGCAGGACGCGGTGGTCACCCTCCGCAACGAGCGCTTCGTGATTCCGGTCCGCGCCGAAGCGAAGCGCCGCGTCCCGGGCGTCGTTCACGGCGCCAGTTCCTCCGGATTGACGGTGTTCGTCGAGCCGATGGAAACCGTCCCGCTCAATAACGAGCTGGTGGAGTTGCAGGACCGCGAATTCGCCGAGGTCCAGCGCCTCCTGGCGGAGTTCAGCCGCACGCTCCAGGCGCGCCGCGACGACCTCCTCGCTGCCACGGCGATCTTGAGCGACCTGGACCTGGCCTATGCCAAGGCGGAGTTTGCGCAACAGTACGATTGCTGCATCCCGGAATTCGCCCGCGAGCGCGCCCTGGGACTGAAGGGCGTGCGCCACCCGCTGCTGGAAAGGGCCCTGCGCGGCCAGGGACGCAAGGCGGTTCCCCTGACCTTCGAGCTCCGGGCGCCGCACCGGATGATGGTGATCAGCGGCCCCAACACCGGCGGCAAAACTGTGGCGCTGAAGACCCTGGGGACCGCGGTGCTGATGGCCCAGGCGGGGCTGCCCGTGCCCGCGGGCGAGGCGCGCCTGCCGGTGTTCGGGCGGGTCCTGGCCGACATCGGCGACCAGCAATCCATCGAGGCCAATCTCAGCACCTTTTCCGCCCACGTCACCAACATCCAGCGCATGGCCGCCGCCGCCGACGAGCACGATCTGGTGCTGCTCGACGAGATTGGCTCGAGCACCGAACCCAACGAGGGCGCGGCGTTGGCCGTCGCCATCCTCGAGCACTTCCGCCGGCGCGGCGCCATGACCCTCGCCACCACCCATCATTCACGCCTCAAGGCCTACGCCAGCGAGTGCGCCGAAGCCGTCAACGCGGCGACGGAGTTCGACGAAGCGACGCTCCAGCCCACCTTCCGCCTGCTGATCGGCCTGCCGGGAAAGTCCAGCGCCTTCGATATCGCCCAGCGCCTGGGATTGGAGCCGGAGATCGTGGCCAAGGCGCGCAGCCTGCTGAGCCCCGGGGATGCCGAGGCCGCGGGACTCCTGGCCGAACTCCACCGGCAACGCGCCGAACTCGAGGCGCGCCGCGCGCTCCTGGAAGACGAGCACCGGAAACTGCAAGAGCGCCGCGCGAAGCTCGAGCGCGAATTCGAGGTGGAGCGCCGCGCCCGCCTGCGCGAATTGGATGCGCGGCTCGAGGGAACTCTGAAGCACGCTTCGCGCGATTGGGAAAAAAGCCTGGAGGAGTTGCGCGTCCAGGCGGCTTCCGCCAAAACGCTCGGCAAAGGCGCGCGCCAGGCGGCGGCCCTGCAGCGCGAAACGCGCGAGGAGTGGAACGCGCAGGTGCTCGAAGCGCTGGGTTCACCCGCCGCGCCCGAGGAGCAGGCTCAGGCGAAACCCGTGGCCGTGGGCGACCCGGTCCATGTGGTGAATGTCTCCACCCCCGGAACCGTGGTGAGCCTCACGAACGACGGACAAGTGGAGGTCGAGGTGGGGCGCCTGCGCCTGCGCGTTCGCCAGGATGAAGTGCGCGTGCTGGCGGCGCCTGCCGCGCCCGGCCCGAGTCCCCGCACCACCCTGAGCGAGATTCCGCAAGTCCCCGCCGAACTCAACGTCATCGGACAGACGGCGGAAGAAGCGCGCGAAACCGTGGACCGGTTCCTCGACCAGGCGTTCGTCTCCGGGCGGTTCCGCCTGCGCATCATCCACGGTCACGGCAAGGGCATCCTCAGGAAAACCCTGCACGAGATGTTTGCTGCCCACCCTCACGTGGAGAAGTTCTACCTCGCCCCACCGCAAGAAGGCGGCACGGGAGCCACCATCGTGGAACTGAAACTTTGAAAGAAGGAGACAGAAGTCAGAAGGAAAGGACCGCTACCCCTGCTGTCTCAATTGGGTGACGGCAGGAGGCGTTGGGTCCGGTGGGGCAGGCTCGCCCTGTCACAGGGCCAATTCCGGCGCCGAGAACGCAGGGTCCTTCATTCTGACTTCTTACCCCTGACTTCTGTCTTCTGTTTTCAGGCGGTCTTCCGCTGGTTGGCTTGCTGGCAGTGGTGGGAGTGCAGGCAGGCGCGAACCGTCTTGACAAGTTCTTCCGTATTGATGGGTTTGTTCAAATATTCAACAGCCCCGGCATTCATGGCCTCCAGGTAGGTATCCACTTCTCCGTAGGCCGTCAGAATGATGACAGGAAGATCCAGACCGGAGACGCGGATTTTCTCCAGAAGGTTCAGACCATCGCTCTCGGGCATGCGGAGGTCGCTGATGACAAGGTCGAACTGCGCAGCCCGCAAAAAGTCCAAAGCCTCGGCGACTCCATTGGCCGAGCACACCTGGAAGTTCTCGCCCGTGAGGATGCGGTTGAGCACTCTCAGGAAGTGAGGGTCGTCATCAACAATCAAGATGCGCCCGGTCAAATCGCTGGGCACGCGGTTCTCCTTGTCCGATGACATGCCCTCCCCTTTGCTTCCCATCCAGCTTGTGGGCTCCCACATGGTGAATTCCGCACGAGATTGGCGAGGGCGGTCCCGCTGCATTTATTCTGCGAGCACGTCAGACACCAATTCTGCGCAGGCGAATTCCGACGAAAAGGACACCCGCGCGCTCCGACAGCGTGTCGTGCACTTCCAGGGATTCGCCAAGTCTATTGACCGTCTCTGCGAGGAAGTAAGCGAGGGATGGGGGCCTGTGCCGATCAGGGATAACGAGTGCCGGAGTTATGAAAGTTATTAAGCGGCGCGCGTGATGGAAGCAGCACCTTCCTTCTTCCCTAACCGGCGGCGGATCGTCCGTGGATTGATTTGCAGGAGTTGCGCAGCGCGCAGACGATTGCCGCGTGTATATTGCAGAACCGTGCGAATCACCGTGTCGTGAATTTCGCGCATGGAAGTCCCGAGTGAAAACGTCAGCGTGAACGTGGGCTGCATTTCTACGGGCGTCACTTCCTTAATGACCGCAGCGGACTTCAGACCTGCCCCGAAATCGCGGACGTCGCTTGCGGGGCGGGTGGCCGGAATTGGTTTCATGATGACCTCCTCTAATCAAGGCACCGGGATGGCACCTGTCCTTTTGTCTGCATTTTTAGTTCCCTTATGCCCACCTTTCAACCCATTGAAAATCTGTCGGCAGGCTGACAAAGCTCATATTTCCAACACCTGCGAAACGGACAAATTGAGTCGCTTCACGCATTTACATGGGGTTTTTCCCCCAAAACTCGCCTCCCAAAACCGTCGAAGTAATCCCGAGACCGCCGATTCGCAGATGGTTTCTTGAGCCTTTTCAAAGGATTAGGGTCACCGGACAATAGCGCTTCTCTGGCAGTCGAGATGCCCATTCTCTTCATCTCGGGGTTGACGGCGGCTCGCGTCGGCGGCAGGAGCTATTCATGGTTAGGCAACAGTCGAAACTCAGCAAGTCCCTGCAATTCTTCAGCTCTCTGAAGTGTGGCTTGATTCTTCTGGGGCTGGTGGGGACCGCGGTAACGCTGGGCACGCTGATCCTGCAGCGTCCCATGGCGCGCGAAGGGCAGATCGAACAGATTTACGCGCCGCAAATTATCCGCCTGTTGAATTTCTTCGGCCTCTTCGATGTGTTTCATGCCTGGTGGTTTATCCTCCTGCTGGGCCTGCTGGGTGCGACCATCACGCTGGCCTCGCTCGAACGCTTGCCGCAGGTCTGGCGGCTGTTCGTGCGGCCTCGCCTGCTGGCCGACGAGTGGTTCATTCGCCACCTTCCTTTCCAAAAGGAGATCCCCCTGGGGACGCGTCCCGCGGACGAGGTGCTGGCCGTCGCGGCCCGGAGGCTCAAAGACCTGCACTTCCCGGCCAGGCCCGAATCCCTGAAGCAGGGCACGCTTTACGTTGAGAAGCACCGGATCGCGCGGCTCGCTCCGTATGTGGTCCATGCGAGCCTGCTGGTCATTTTTGCCGGGGCCATGATTGACGGCTCCTGGGGCTATCGAGGCTTCATGAGCCTGGGGCCGGGCGTGCGCAGCCGGGAGGTTGAATCGCTGAGCGGCCAGGGGCCGCAGCGGCGGCTGCCCTTTACCGTCCGTTGCGATCAGGCCGGCATGGAGAAATATCCGGACGGCTCGCCGCGCCAGTATTGGAGCCGGCTGGCCATCGAGGAGAACTGCCGGGAAGTGCTGCGCAAG
>Ga0315268_10009285_pt1 | contig 10219 bp, 11 predicted proteins | sample C1_top_MG_FD_204535 | JGI IMG/M metagenome (GOLD analysis project Ga0315268, IMG submission 204535) | Sediment microbial communities from Yellowstone Lake, YNP, Wyoming, USA - C1_top | ecosystem: Environmental > Aquatic > Freshwater > Lake > Sediment | place: USA: Wyoming | collected 2017-08-01 | reverse complement strand
TGGAGCCAAAATCCACATCCAGCACCGGCGTAAAGCTGAAATCCACACCGCAGGCGCGCAGCTCGGCCGCCAGCACATAGCCTGCCTGCTGCGCCAGATGCTTGGCGCGCTTCGGGTGAGCATCCCATATTTTACCCAGCTCGCGCATCGCGGGAATACGGGTAAACCCTTCGCGAAAACGCTGCACCCGCCCGCCCTCGTGATCCACCGCAATCAACAGCGGCGGACTGCGCAACGCATGAATACTGGCTGTCAGCTCCGCCAGCTGGCGCGGCGACTCGTAATTGCGCGCAAATAAAATCACCCCGCCGACCAGCGGATGGCGCAAGCGCGCCTCGTCTTCTGCGCTTAGCACCGTGCCGGCAACATCCAGCATGACCGGACCGATTCCCATCAATATTCTCCTAATTTTTTTCCAGAACCACAAATGCGACAGCCGCATCTTTCTCGTCGCTGATACTGATATGGTGGCGCGTCACGCCCAGGTGAGTGACATAGTTAGCCAGTGTTTCATCGAATGCCAGCAGCGGCTTGCCCAGCTCATCGTGTTCGACACGGATGCGGCGCAGCGTGACATTGCCGCGCAGGCCGGTGCCCAGCGCCTTGGCAAACGCTTCCTTGGCGGCAAAACGTTTCATCAGAAATCGCGCCGGGTCGGCGCTACGGGCATATTCAGCCAACTCGGTCTCTGCCAACAAACGCTGCGCAAAACGTGCACCGTAGCGCTGATGCAATGCGTGAATACGGCCGTAGGAGACGATGTCGGTGCCGATGCCGAAAATCATCCGTCATTCCCGCGAAAGCGGGAACCCAGTCGAAAGCAAACTCTTCATTTTCTTCACGGCTGCTTCGAGACCGATGAACACCGCCTCGGCGATGATGGCATGACCGATATTGAGCTCACAGATATTGGGAATCGCGACGATCGGCTGCACGTTGTGATAGTTCAAACCATGGCCAGCGTTCACCTGTAGGCCCAGCGCATGGCCGTGCGCCACCGCGCGCTGGATACGCGCCAGCTCGTGTGCGCGTTCCGACACGCTGTCTGTGTCGGCATATTTTCCGGTATGAATTTCCACCACCGGCGCGCCCAGTTTGTGGGCTGCATCCAGCTGCTTCTCGTCCGCATCGATGAACAGCGACACACGTATGTCCGCCTCCAGGCAGCGTTGAGTAGCACGTTTGACACTGTCGAAATGGCGCACCACATCCAGCCCGCCTTCGGTGGTCAGCTCTTCGCGCCGCTCCGGCACCAGGCAAAGTTCATGCGGCTTGATACGCAGCGCAATCGCGATCATCTCATCGGTGACCGCGCTCTCCAGATTCATGCGCGTCTGCAACATGCCGCGCAGAATTTCCACGTCCGCATCCTGAATGTGGCGACGGTCTTCGCGCAAATGCAGCGTGATCGCATCGGCTCCCGCCTCCTCGCAGATCAGCGCCGCACGCACCACGTTGGGATAGCGCGCCCCGCGCACCTGGCGCAGCGTGGCGACGTGGTCGATGTTTAATCCGAGTTTAATCATTGCTTGAATCCAGTATCCGTAAAACAAGGGGCGCAACGTAACAGAGGCAGAATCATGATGCAACAGGCGCAGGCTTGGAAAAACGTGGGCAGCCCCCCAACGGAATTATCGTGACTAAAAATGCCAGACAGACAAACCCAATACAGCCCTGGAATTGCCTGTTCAATTTCTCCTGACACAAGCGGGAATGAGCGAGATGTTTCAATTGGATTTGGACATAAATTTTTACAATTTTAACAGATACTTAACATAGCCCATGCTAACATACATGAGTAACGGGAATTCGCTCCGCTCGCTATGGGCGACAGCGTACGTAGGGTTTGCAGACGCTGCTGGTCAAGTCACTCAAGGAGCCTATCTAAAGCCACACCCATCAGGGAGATTAAATATGCAATTGGTTAAAAATTGTTTTGCCGCAACTGCGCTGGTTATTGGTCTTGGCATTAGCACTTCAGGCTTCGCGGATGAAGCTCACCTGCCACCTGTTGATAGCCTGCTCAAAACGTATTTTGACAAGTCCGTGGTAGCAGGCTCTATCGGAAAAGACTCAAGCAGTCCAGACGGTTTTGCGCATGATGCGGCGTATAATTTGCTGTTCAACTACACGGGTAAAGTCTATTCCATCGAGACCAAAGGACGCACCGGTCAGCTGACCGAATTGGAAAAACCGATTGGAACCATTGAAGGCCAGGCTGCTTTCCCGATGAGCTTTGCGATGCTGGCCATGGGAATGAAAACCTATCTGGACACCGGCGCAATGCCAGCCGGTCTCGTCATTCCACCTGTAATCGATTGGACTTGTAACCATTGCAAACTGATCGCCGGCGACAGCACTTATGTTTCGATCGTCGATACTCCTGCCGCTCCCGCTCCAGGCGGCATGTTTGATGCCGCTTCCATCGAGGCGATGCGCATGAAAGGCCGCGCGTTCACTGGCCTGGGTCCGGTCGAAGTGGGTCAGCTTTCCTCGCAAAGCATGAGCATACGCATGGCAGGCTGCTCGGCTGTAGTCGGCGTTGCGGGATCGGACGCCGGCAAAGTGGGTACGCTCTGCGTCAACGGCACCTTTACCTTTGATCTTTCTGGAATTGCCCAAGGAAACATCGTCGGCACTGGCACGTCCAATTGCGTCACTGTGATGCACAAGCCTCTCGCCATGCAAGCTGCGACTCAATTGAATTAACCGCTTACTTCCAATTGCGTCACGGTAATGCACAAACGTCAGGGCATATAAATAGCAACATTTGGCACACAAAGTTGGGCACCTGTAGGTGCCCAACTTTGTTTGCACCAATCTTAATGTAGCCATTATTGGATTAAACCCATGCACGGTTACAACATGAATAAACCCTCGCAGCATTGATCATGCTTGACAATGTTTCACGGCACTTGCAGCATATATACCCCATATATTAATCAGATAAATTGAATCGTCTTTAAAATAAAATTGTCTAAAATCGGGAGGGTCAAAATGGTAAGCAGAAGAAATTTTTTGAAAAGTGCCGCTGGTAGCTTGGCACTGGCAAGCGGCGGGGCGCTGGTTTCGAAACTTGCCCAAGCAGGCGACAATGTTTTCATGGGCCCGCCCAGCCTGGCCTCCGGCACACTGGAATATTCCATACTCGATGCGCTGCCGGGTAAGCGTCCACTGATCAAGCGTTCATTCCGCCCACAAAACTACGAAACTCCGCTTGCTTACCTGACTGAACTGGACGGCATCTTCACTCCCAACGATGCATTTTTTGTGCGCTGGCACTTGGCCAATATCCACGAAATTCCAGCCAAGGACTGGACACTCAAGATCGGCGGCGACTCTGTGGATAAGCCGTTTGAACTGACCCTGGATCAATTGCAGAATGACTATGAGCAAGTAGAAGTGATCGCGGTATGCCAATGTTCCGGCAATCGCCGCGGCCTGTCCGACCCGCATGTAGCCGGGGTGCAGTGGGGTTATGGCGCAATGGGTAACGCCAAGTGGAAGGGTGTGCGGGTCAGGGACATTCTGAACAAAGCAGGCGTCAAGAAAGATGCACTGGAGATGGCCTTTCAATCACCCGATAGCCGCATACTCGACAAGACACCGGATTTCATCAAGAGCATTCCGATGTGGAAAGCCATGGATGAAAGCACCATTATCGCCTATGAAATGAACGGGGATCCGTTGTCGCACTGGAACGGCGCACCGGCACGGCTGGTTGTCCCAGGTTGGACCGCAACCTACTGGATGAAGCAGCTGACCTCGATCAACTTGATTGCGCAGCCGCTCAAGGGTTTCTGGATGGAGAAGGCCTATCGCATCCCGCTGGGCAAGTTTCCCGAGACAGACCGTTTTATATCGCAGGAAACACCGGACGGCACCAGCACCCCGATTACCGAAATGGTGGTGAATTCGCTGATAACCAATCTGCACGGCGGCGAACACTTCAAACATGGCAAAGCAGTCGAAGTAAAGGGCTTGGCCTGGGACAGCGGACGCGGCATCCAGACGGTCGAGGTATCAACCGATGAGGGCAAAACCTGGCTCGCGGCGGAACTGGGCAAGGATCATGGAAATTTCTCCTGGCGCCTGTGGAACTTTAATTTTATCCCCAAGGGCAAAGGAAAGCATACCATCATGGCCAAGGCCACCAACCGCATCGGCAGCACACAAACTTTCAACCTGATCTGGAATCCGGCCGGTTATCACAACAACGTCATACAAAAAATCGACATCGAAGTCGCATAATACGGGAGGAAAATATTGTGAAAACTATTGCTATATTGATGCTGCTGTTATCCGGCTCAGTCTTCGCCGACGAGAGTCAAATCATTCTAAAAGATGCGCCGGGCAGGCATGTCGTTGTCAACAACTGCGGTGTGTGCCACAGCACTGACTACATCCAGATGAACTCGGTGTTCATGGAAAGAAAGGGCTGGGAGGCCACCGTGAACAAGATGATCAAAGTCATGGGAGCACCTATAGGCAGCGATGATGCCGTAATCATCATTGATTATCTGTCCAAGAACTACGGCAAATAAACTGCTTGGACGTTCGTTATAAAACATGGCGCCGGCGACATCTGTCGCCAGTTTTTATTTGTGCCTTCCAAGCATGCGTGCTGCTAACGGTCTGTGCGACCCCCAAGTCTGTACCTTTTCGCACAGTACACAAACACTGCAATATACTAGTATCGAACGAATTTAATCCTCGTGGCTGGAGTTAGCGCATGTCAAATAAACCTGACAAACCCAGACTGCAACAAGAAATTGCGCTAGCACTGACGCTCAAGACTATCGCGCTAATCGCAATCTGGTTGTTGTGGTTTTATGCGTCGGAAGATCAGGTCGTGGATACCAAACAAGTCGCCTCGCACATCTTCCCCCGGCAACCCGCAAAGGAATAAAACCATGATCCCGTCCACCGAACTCGTTGACCTGTCGAGACTGCAATTTGCCATCACGGCGCTGTACCACTTCCTCTTTGTCCCGCTTACACTCGGCATGACCTTTCTGCTGGTCATCATGGAGTCAGTCTATGTGATGACGGGCAAGGAAATTTACCGCGACATGACCAAATTCTGGGGCAAGCTGTTCGGCATAAACTTTGCCCTTGGCGTGACCACCGGTCTCACCATGGAATTCCAGTTTGGCACCAACTGGGCGTATTACTCACATTACGTGGGCGACGTTTTTGGCGTGCCGCTGGCCATCGAAGGCTTGATGGCATTCTTTCTCGAATCAACATTCGTCGGGTTGTTCTTCTTCGGATGGGAGAAGCTATCCAAGGTTCAGCATCTCGTTGTCACCTTCCTCGTGGCGCTGGGCTCCAATCTCTCAGCGTTATGGATATTGATCGCCAATGGCTGGATGCAGAATCCGGTCGGGGCAGAGTTCAACTATCACACCATGCGCATGGAGATGACCAGCATCACCGATCTTATATTCAACCCGGTGGCGCAGGTAAAATTCGTGCATACCGTCTCGGCAGGTTATGTGACAGCCTCAATGTTCGTGCTGGGTATCAGCGCCTATTACCTGCTGATCGGGCGCGACAAGGCTTTTGCGCTGCGCTCCATCGCCATAGCGGCAGGCTTCGGTCTTGCCTCCGCGCTATCGGTAATTGTATTGGGTGATGAATCAGGCTACACAGCGGGCGAAGTGCAGCGTGTCAAACTGGCCACCATCGAAGCCGAATGGCACACCGAAAAAGCACCTGCGGCCATCACTGCGTTTGGCTTCCCGAATGAAGCCACGCAGAGCACCGATTATGCGATCAAGCTCCCCTATTTGCTCGGCCTGATCGCCACGCGCTCGGTTAATCAGGAAATAACCGGCATCGCGGAGCTGAGAACCGAGAATGAAAAGAAAATCAGGCAAGGCATGCTCGCCTACGCGGCGCTTGAAAAATTGCGTGCCGGCGACACCAGCCAGGAAACGCTGGCGCTGTTTAAAGAGACCAAGGCTAGCTTGGGATACGGTCTGCTGCTAAAAAAATACACATCGAACGTGACCGATGCCACCGAAGAACAGATCAGGATGGCGGCGCGCGACACGATACCCAAAGTCGCCCCGATGTTCTGGACATTCCGCATCATGGTGGCGGCTGGATTCACGATTCTGTTCATCTTTATTGCCAGCTTCTACTACGTCGCAAAACGCAAAATCGCCGAAAAACGGTGGCTACTGAAGCTCGCACTGTACGGCATGCCGTTGCCGTGGATCGCCGCCGAGATGGGCTGGATCGTCGCTGAGTATGGCCGCCAGCCGTGGACCATCAGCGGCATCCTGCCCACCCATTTGAGCACGTCCAATCTCGCCCCTTCCAGCGTGTATTTCAGCCTTGCCGGATTCATCGGCTTTTACACCCTGCTGCTGGTAGCCGAGTTGTATCTGATGTTCAAGTATGCGCGCCTCGGCCCGCAAAGCCTGCATACCGGCACCTACGGCAACGCATAAGGAGGCGACCATGATATTCGACTATGAAACATTGAAGCTCATCTGGTGGTTGTTCGTCGGCGTGCTGCTGGTCGGCTTCGCCATTACCGACGGCTTCGATCTTGGCATCGGGGCGCTGCTGCCCTTCATCGGAAAAACAGACGACGAGCGCCGCGTCATCATCAACTCGGTGGGCGCCACGTGGGAAGGCAATCAGGTCTGGTTCGTCACTGCAGGCGGTGCTATTTTTGCCGCGTGGCCCATCGTTTACGCGACGGCCTTTTCCGGTTTTTACATTGCACTGATGCTGACGCTGTTCGCACTTTTCTTCCGGCCGGTAGGCTTCGATTACCGCAGCAAGGTGGCAGATCCGCGCTGGCGCTCGGCTTGGGATTGGGGGCTGTTCGCTGGTGGGTTTGTGCCCGCGCTTATTTTTGGCGTGGCCTTCGGCAACCTGCTGCAAGGCGTTCCGTTCAGCTTCGACAACGACCTGCGCGTGACCTACAGCGGCAGCTTCTGGCAACTGCTGAATCCCTTCGGACTGCTTGCCGGCGTGGTCAGCCTTTCCATGCTGCTGATGCATGGCTCGATTTATTTGCAGATTCGCACCGAAAGAGAAATCGCGACGCGCGCGCGGCTGGTGACCAAAATCACCGGAGCAGTATTCATGCTGACATTCATCCTCGCCGGCATCTGGATCATGAACGGCATTGAAGGTTATCGCATTATCTCCATGCTCCCCGACAATGCAGTATCGACCCCGCTGGACAAGGTGGTGGAAAAATCTGCAGGTGCATGGATGGGTAACTACCACGACCATCCCCTGCTGTGGCTGGCACCTATACTGGGGATTGCAGGCGCATTGCTGGCGATGCTTGCCTCCGGCGCGAAAAGAACCATCTCCGCCTTCATTGCCAGCTCGATCATGCTGGCAGGCGTGATCTTCACCGCAGGCATCGCAATGTTTCCGTTCATCATGCCATCGAGCTCAGACCCGCGCAGCAGCCTGACGATATGGGACTCGGTATCCAGCCACATGACGCTGCAAATCATGTTCTGGGTAGTGCTCATCTTCCTGCCCATCATTCTGGCCTACACCTCCTGGGTGTACCGGGTGCTGCGCGGCAAAATCACGGTCGAGACGATACGCGCCAACGATCACAACGTTTACTGAAAGGAACAAGTCATGTGGTACTTTGCGTGGATACTGGGAGTGGGGCTGGCCATGGCATTCGGCATCATCAACGTGATGTGGCTGGAGGCGGAGTATTTCTGCAAGCTGGACATCGAGGAAGCCCGCAGGCAAGGGCGCTCTTCTTCCACCTGAACACTGCCCAGCTTACTCAGGCCATCACAGTTTTTGCAGATCTTTTATCAATTCCCGCGTATGCAGTGTCTTACCTGCAAGATGGTGATTCAGCAGCATGCGCATCAGTTGCTTGCTCTGCTGAGCGCTGACCGGATCAAGGTAATCATCGGCGGCCATATCGAGTAGCGTTTTACCCAGAATCGGCAAGCCCTGCTCCGCGTCACGCGATGCGCCGTGCTCCACAACATAGCGATAACGCGCGCTCGGCTCTATCGGTTCGGAGCTTCCTGCCTCATGCTCCAGCAGCAGTGCATAGCCCAGTTCCTGCAGCATGTGTTTTTCAAAACAGCGCAGTGTGGCCGCATGATCCGTCTCGCTCGCCAGGCGTTGCAATGTACTCTGGTAATAGTCGAATAACTGCTCATGCGGATCGTCGCGCACCATCAAGTTGAGCAGCAGCTCGTTCAGATAGAAGCCGCACAGCAGCGCGGTACCCTGCAACTGAGGCTGCCCACCCTGCCATTCTGCACTGTGCAACGTGCGCAGCTCGCTCTTGCCGAACCAGGACAGCAGCAAGGGCTGAAACCCCATCAGCAGGCCGCGCAGCGCCGATCTCGGTCGCCGCGCCCCGCGCGCCACCATGGCCACGCGGCCATGCTGACGACTGAATGTCTCCAGCACCAGACTGGTTTCGCGGTAGGGATAACTGTGCAACACGAACGCAGGCTGTTCTTCCTGCCGCTGCTTAGATGCGGTCATTCACAACCCGTTTCGATTATTCGTAACCCAGCGATTTGAGCACTTGCGGATTGTCGGCCCAGCCGCTGCGCACCTTGACGAACACTTCGAGGAATACTTTTCCATCGAACAGTTTTTCCATGTCCAGTCGCGCCTGCGTGGCGATCTCCTTCAGCTTCTCGCCTTTCTTGCCGATCAGCATCGCCTTGTGCGCCTCCTTGTCCACCAGAATGGCGGCGCTGATGCGGCGCATCTTGCCGTCCATCTTGAACTGCTCGATCAGCACGCTGACCGAGTAGGGCAACTCCTCACCGGTGAAACGGAATACCTTTTCGCGCAGCAGCTCGGCAGCGAGAAAACGTTCGTTGCGGTCGGTCACTTCATCGGCGGCATAGATCGGATCGCCCAGCGGCAGATACTGACGGATAGCTTCCAGCAAGGTGTCCAGCTGCTTGTCCAGCTTGGCGCTCACCGGCACGATGGCGGCGAAATGAAACTCGGTGGCGATGCCCTCGATGAACGGCAGCAGTTCGCTCTTGTCGACCATCACGTCTACCTTGTTGATGACCAGGATCACCGGCACATCTGTGGGCAGCATCTTCAATACCTGCTGGTCGCGCTCGTCGTAGTGCCGCGCTTCGAGCACGAACAGCACGACATTCACATCGCGCATGCTGCTCTTCACCACGCGGTTCATGCTGCGGTTGAGCGCATTCATGTGCTGCGTCTGAAAACCCGGCGTGTCGACAAAAACGAACTGACTGTGCTCATCGGTCAGGATGCCGTTGATGCGATGGCGCGTAGTCTGCGCCTTGCGCGAGGTGATGCTGATCTTCTGCCCGATCAGGTGGTTCAGCAAGGTGGACTTGCCCACATTGGGGCGTCCTACGATGGAGATGAAGCCGCTATGGAATGGAATTGTGTCGTTCATTTAATTGGGAAGTAATTGGCCACGGATTAACACGGATCAAACACGGATTGAACCACAAGATACAAAGGATGAGTAAGCAACCATAAATCTCATGTTTTTATCCGTGATTATCCGTGTTAATCCGTGGCTAAAAATGCTCATGAGTGAATCTTTCGATAGGCCTCTTCGGCCGCCACCTGTTCTGCGGTGCGGCGGCTGACGCCCTCGCCGCGCGTGGTGAGTTGCAACTGCCCGATCGCGCATTCGACCTGAAACAGTTGCTCGTGTGCTTCTCCCTGGGTCGCGATCACCGAATACTTGGGCAGCGCCAGCTTTTTTCCTTGCAGGTACTCCTGTAACAGAGTCTTGTAATCCTTGCCCAGCGTCTGCACATCAGCCTGCGCAATGAATGGCACATACAGACTCAACACCACCCGCTCCGCCGCCTCAAAACCGGCATCCAGAAAGATCGCACCAAACAGCGCCTCCATCGCATCGGCGAGTATGGATGGGCGACGGAAGCCGGCGCTCTTGCGCTCCCCCTCGCCCAGCAACAGCAGCTCGCCCAGATGCAGTTGCTGCGCCAGCAGGAACAAGGTCTGCTGGTTCACCAGATTGGAACGCAGGCGCGACAAATCGCCTTCGGGTAAATCGGGATAGGCGTCGAACAGATGTTTGGCGATCACGCAATTTAAGACGCTGTCACCCAGAAATTCCAGACGCTCATAGTGCGCCGGCCCATGGCTGCGATGCGTCAGTGCGCGCTGCAGCAACTGTGGCTGCGTAAACTCGTAGCCAAGTTTGCGGCACAGGGAATCGCGG
>Ga0315268_10009283_pt1 | contig 10220 bp, 8 predicted proteins | sample C1_top_MG_FD_204535 | JGI IMG/M metagenome (GOLD analysis project Ga0315268, IMG submission 204535) | Sediment microbial communities from Yellowstone Lake, YNP, Wyoming, USA - C1_top | ecosystem: Environmental > Aquatic > Freshwater > Lake > Sediment | place: USA: Wyoming | collected 2017-08-01 | reverse complement strand
ATGTTAGCAAAGAGGACATGATTCAAGCCGTTATAGACACGCTTAAGAAAAACAACCTCCGCGACAGTTACATACGCCTGATAGTCACTCGCGGATGCGGCGACTTAGGTTTAGACCCCAGAAAATGCGCGAAACCTACAATTATAGTCATAGCAGACACAATTCGTTTACACGATGACGACAGGAAAGAAAAGGGCATAACGGCAATAATAGCATGGGTACGCAGAGACGCTATCGATGCCACAAGCCACGAAGTCAAATCGCTGAATTATATGAACAGTATCCTCGCAAAAATTGAAGCCAACAACGCAGGCGTGGACGAAGCAATCACTCTGGACAGGATGGGTTACGTTTGCGAGGGCGTGGCAGAAAACATATTCGTCGTTAGAGACGGCACGCTGCTTACTCCACACAGTTCGACAGGCGCCTTACCAGGCATAACGGCGCAGGTTGTCATGCAGATCGCCAGAAAATTGGGCTACACCGTCATGCAACGGAACACTTCGCCGAACGAACTCTTCACAGCCAACGAGGTCTTCTTCACAGGAACAGCCGTTGAAATCGTCTCGGTGAGAGAGATAAACAAAAGAGTCATAGGCGAAGGAAAAATCGGCCCAGTCACCAAACGCTTGATGGATGAATTTCAAAAAGTTGTCCGAGACCCCGATGAGGGAATACCGATTTAGTATTTCATTACTTGTTTTTCATGAATGCTTCCAGACTGTTCATTGATTTTTCCAGCGTTTCCATGTCTGCGCAGAAGACGATTCTCACATGTCCTTTGCCATAAGCCTCGCCGAAGCCTGTGCCTGGCACGAGCAGAACGCCCGTGTTGTTCAGAACGTCTAGTACGAATTCCATGTCGTTCTTCCATTTTGAACCGATTTTTAGGATTCTTGGAAACACGTAGAAGGCGCCTTCTGGTTTAGTGCAGGTTATGCCGTTTATTTCGCACAAGCGTTTCACAGTGTAATCTCGCCTTTGGCGAAGTTGGTTGACCATTTCCTTTATGTGATCTTGTGGTCCTCTTAGTGCTGTGATTCCGGCTTTTTGCACGGGAGTGGTTGAGGACAGTCTTATGCGCGTTTCTTTCTGAACACATTCTTTCAGTTCTTTCAACTGCCCCGTGGAATCATGAAAGTACAGATAGCCCAGTCGCCATCCAGTCATTAAGTAAGCTTTTGAGAAACCGTTCAACCCCACGACTGGCGTGTCTTTGGCTATATAGGAAGTGCTGACAAATTTTCTCTCGTAAACTATTCTGTCATAAATCTCGTCCGAAAGCACAAGAAGCCCATGCTCAGCTGCAATGTTGAGTATTGCTTTCACGGTCTTTTCATCGTAAAGTGCGCCCGCTGGGTTGTTAGGGTTGATGATTACGATGGCACGGGTTTTTTTGCTGATTTTCTTTCGGATGTCGTCTATGTCGGGTCGCCATCCTTCGGCTTCTATGGTGCGGTAGAATACGGGTTTTCCCTCGTAAAACAATGTGTAAGACATGTAAGGCGGGTAAGTTGGACCAGGCATGATGACTTCGTCGCCGTTTTCAACTATGGCTGCCATCGTCATTTGGATGGCTTCCGAAACGCCCGCTGTCACCACAACGTCTTCTGGAGTTATGTCAACACCGTTGACTCTCTTCTCTTTCTCACAAATTGCCTCCCTGAGGTCTCTTTCGCCCTCTGAAGTCGCATACCAGTTGGCGCCAGAATTCACGGCATCGCACAATGCTTTCTTAATGTACGCTGGCGTATCAAAATCATACTTTACGGGGTCGCCTATGTTTAGATAAAGGATTTTTTTGCCCTGTTTTTCCAGATTTTTTGCGAAGCCGATTATATCTCGGATGGCGTACTCGATTGTTCTTGTTCTTTTTGAAACTTTGAATGGCTGCATTCGGGGTTTTTCTCCTTTCATATTATTAGTTTTTCGGGTTCCACATTTCGTTTCTTAAGCCCTAAATCGCTGACTTTGAATTGTTTGTCTCCGTATAAAAGCGCGTATTCTTGTCCCGCGTATAATGCGGCGGCTATTCTGCCAACCGCGTCGGCTTTCATGTTTCCGCTGCCGCTGTCGCTTCCAACAACGATTAGATTATCTTCCTCCGAAATCACTGGTTGCCCATCCACTGTGTTCAGAGCGTATTGGCCAGCCCACGCGCCGTTGGGTTGACAGCCCACAAACTGTGGGAAGTATTTTGTGGCGACCTGATAAATACCATACTTGTAGAAGTTTTCTTCTGGTTGTGGGTCGTCTTCAAGCTTAAAGCCCCGTGGAAAGTGGTCGCCGTAACTGAACCAGAAAGAATCTTCCTCCAACGCGGGTTTGATGTAAACGCGTGGGTTGGGCAGTATGGTGAACGGCATGCAGTTTTCTTTGGTGAAACCCTTTGCGTAAAGCAACTGCTTTAGCTCCTCTGTGTTTGCTCTTACAGAGAATAGTTGTCGTTTGATAGGGTTCATGAAGGCATCTATTCCCAGTTGATCTAGTATGGTTGAAGCCCACGTGCCCGCAGCGATTATTGTTTTTTTAGCTTTAATGACGCCTTTGTTGGTCTTCACTCCCGAGGCATGCGGTTTCTGCCAAAAGTATGGCTCGCCGGGTATGCCAAGCGGAGATTCGGGTTCGACGATTATGCTCTCCACCCGCGTGTTGTATCTTGTTTCGCCGCCCATTTTCTTGAATTCTGCTTCGTAAAACTTTACAAGTTCGTCTATGTCTATGGAACCCGCTTTAGGCACGAGCACGCCTACGTTTGCATCTGACAATCCCATCATCTGTGCTTCTTCGTCGGCTGTTACATGCGTGGTCATTTTGAGTTTTTCAGCCAATTCTTTCTCGTCATAAATCTTGTACTCCAAGCCTTGGCCAGCCATGCTCTTCAAAACAGGCTCTACGCCTCTGTAATCCTGCTCAGAAAACAGCCACAAATAGCCCGTCCATCTAAGCTTCAGATCCGCGTCGAGTTTCTCGTGAACATAACGGTAAAACTCCACAGAAGTATCCACAAGTGTTAGATTTGTGCGGGAATAAAAAAAGCACCTAAACATAGCCGCACTCTTGGCTGTGTTTCCCTGACCGGGGGCTCCCATCATGTCAACCAATAAGACTTTGTCGTGTGGTTTAAGCTTCTTGACATGATATGCTGTGGCAAGCCCAAAAATCCCAGCGCCTACGACAACGGCGTCGTATTCAGACAACGCTCATCTCTCCACATGAGAAATATCTATTCTTACCAAAACACACATTTAAACTTCACTTTGTTGATTGCTTGTTTGCGTCTTAACGTCAGTGTACTATGCCAATCTTGCCTAGTAACAATTTGTGACTGCAACTAATGTATTCCACATGTGCGTCGCCTTTTATACTTGCGATTTGCACGCTTTTCATCCAGAAGAAAAGGGAGAACACTCTCATGGACAAGAAAAGAAGGGCAGAATCCTTACCACCGAAGCTACGGAAGTATTGGTTATTTGGAGTGGTCACTTATTTCCAGCATGCTAAAGTAGAATGCCCAGTCTGTGGGTTGTTAGAGAAGGAGAAAACATGACTTTCCTTGGGACTCTCAGGAATGAATTCTCGTTCATAAAAGGAAACTATGCGATATTGGTCACAAGTTGGATAATAGTAGATTTTGCATCTGAACTACCCGCCACATACTTTGGTCTTTATGTGCTTGGACTTGGCGCTACTGAGACAATTCTCGGAGTCATAGGACTCTCTCAATTCCTAGCTCTGGCATCGTTACAGTTTCCGGGTGGCTACTTGGCAGACAAATACGGAAGAAAATGGCTCATCTCAACTATGACTTTCGGCGTAGCTCTCAGCTTTATACTCTACGCAATCGCACCTTCGTGGCCTTTCATACTCATAGGCGCAGTCTTGATGAGCATATTCAACTCGACCTACCAGCCAGCCTTGAATGCAATGATTTCCGACTCGCTGCCCGCAGAAAGAAGAGGGATGGGATTCAGTATAGTCATGCTTATTGCAAGCGCTTCCACAACACCGAGTCCCGCCGTCGCTGGTTTGTTACGCGCTCGCTTCGGCTTGATTGATGGTATGAGAGTGGCCTATGGCATTGTCGTAGTACTCTTTCTGATCGCAGCGTTTTTCAGATCATTCTTTCTGAAAGAAACCGTAGTAAACACTTCCAAACCACGTCTGAATGAAATAATACACAGCTACCCCACTGCCTTGAAGGAAAGCTTCAGTGTATGGAAAAAAGTACCCAAATCAATGCTCTACCTGTTCCTATCCTTCTCTATAACGATTTTTGGATTCTCGGCAATAAACCTGTACGTAGTCATCTACGCCACTAAAGTACTTCTGATAGACGAAGTATTATGGGCTTTCATCGTTGCAATTATACCTATAACAACAATCATCTTAGCCATACCAGTGGGAAAGTCCGTAGATAAATTCAGAAGGAAGCCGCCACTTCTCGTGTCAATTCTGATTTTCGGATTAGCGATGTGGGTCTTCGTTCACGGAGACGTGGCAACAGTGGCTATCTCGTTGATTCTTTTAGGCGCAGGACAGGTGATGTTGAACGCGTCTTTTGGAGCATTGCAGACTGATTTGACACCCAAAGAACAAAGGGGCAAAGTGAACGGTTTCGTCAACTTTGCTAATTACATAATCATGGCAGTAGGTAGCCTGCTGGGTGGATACTTGTATGAGCACGTGTCTCCTCAATCTCCCTTCTTGGTTGCCGTTGCAGCTGTATTACCATCGTTCCTGTTAACACTGGCGTTCGTGAAAGAACCAGAAAACAGAGAAGAATGAAAAGCACTGTAAGAACCATGAATGTATGACAAAAATGGAGCTTGCGCAAGAGAATCTTCCTCTTCACTGAGCCCTTCCAAAGAGAATCACTGGTTCTCTAGTCATATTTGGAGTCTAGTAGTATCATATAGTGAACCGGGTCTAGACCGCGCAGAGCAGATTCAAAAGCGAAAAAACTACCTATACTAGAAGAGCGTGCACGCACACACAGAGAAAGGCGAAGCCTTAACGAACCACCAAAACTGGGCAATGCGCGTGATGCACAACGCTTTCAGTAACGCTGCCCAACAGAAAACGCTTAATTCCCGTCCTGCCCTTCGTGCCCATGACTATTAAATCTATTTTGTTCTCTTCGGCAAACTGAATAATCGCATCGGGCACAGAAGGATGACGCTCAATAATTTTCGTCTCCACTTCCACACCAGCTTTTACACCCAACTCTTTCACATCGTCAACAATCCTCTTCGCCGCTTTCTTCTCATCCTCACTCAAAGTCAAAGGCAAAGGCGAAGGAATAGCCACGGGCGAAACACCTTCACCACCGGAATACGCAAACGTGTAAGTAGGCAAATGCACCACATGCAGAGCGATGACCTTTGCACGCGTTAACTTGGCAATTCCAACGGCATACTCAGCCGCATCCTGAGAAAACTGGGAACCATCAACGGGAACCAAAATCTTCGTAAACACACCACGTTGCAACGCTTCTCATCTCACTACGCCCTCTTTTAATGCAACGTTCCTTAAAAAGTATAACCATTCCCCATGCCATAAATGAGAAAGTTTATATTTGATATCTGTTTTTAGAAACTCCGCATTAACAAAGAAGGTGTGTTAATAAAAATGTCTTCTCAAATACAGGCCGGAACACCCGTACTCATTTTACGCGAAGGCGCAAGCAGAACCAAAGGACATGAAGCACAGCACGCGAACATAATGGCTGCACGTATAGTAGCAGAAACAGTCAAAAGCGCACTCGGACCAAAAGGCATGGACAAAATGCTCGTTGACAGCTTCGGCGACGTGACAATAACCAGCGACGGACGCACAATACTCGACGAAATGGACATTCAGCATCCAGCAGCGAAAATGATGGTTGAAGTAGCAAAAACACAAGACAACGAAGTGGGCGACGGAACAACAACAGCCGTAATCATCGCAGGCGAACTCCTCGTCAAAGCCGAAGACCTCGTCGAAAAAAACATTCACCCAACAATCATCATCGACGGATACAAAAAAGCCGCAGAAAAAGCCCTAGAAACACTCGAAAAAATCGCCATATCCGTAGAACCAGAAAAACAAAAAGAAATGATGAAACGCGTAGCCATGACTTCGATGGCGAGTAAACTTGTCGCAGAAAACCGCGAATACCTAGCAGACATCGCCGCAAACGCCGTGTTTCAAGTTGCAGAAGAAACCAAAGAAGGCTACAAAGCCGACCTCGACGACATAAAAGTCGAGAAAAAACCCGGCGAAGCCGTCGTAGACACAAAACTCATCAACGGCATAGTACTCGACAAAGAAGTAGTCCACACGGGCATGCCAAAACGCATCGAAAACGCAAAAATCGCCCTCCTAGACGCCGCACTTGAAATCGAAAAAACAGAATTCGACGCAAAAATAAACATCGAAAGCCCAGAACAAATGGACGCATTCTTAAAACAAGAAGAAGCCATGCTCAAAAACATGGTCGACAAAATAGTCGCCACGGGCGCCAACGTAGCCGTATGCGAAAAAGGCATCGACGACTTGGCACAGCATTACTTGGCCAGAAAAGGCATACTCACGGTCAGAAGAGCCAAAAAATCTGACATGGAAGGCCTAGCCAAAGCCACAGGCGGAAAAATCATCACCAACCTCGACGACACAAGCAAAGCCGACTTGGGCTACGCAGCGTTGGTTGAGGAAAGAAAAATCGGCAACGACAAAATGACCTTCATCGAAGGCTGCAAGAATCCAAAATCAGTCACCATACTCATACGCGGCGGCACACAACGCATAGTCGACGAAGCAGAAAGATCAATACACGACGCATTATGCGTGGCAAAAGACGTCATTCAAGAACCAAAAATCGTCGCAGGCGGAGGCGCACCCGAACTCGAAGTCGCGAGAACGCTCAGAGAATACGCTGAAAAGCTGCCGGGAAGAGAACAACTCGCGGTTAGCAGTTTCGCTGAAGCTCTAGAAATCATACCCTTAACTCTCGCAGAAAACGCTGGCTTAGATCCAATCGACATAATCTCAGACCTGCGTTCAAGACACGAAAACGGCGAAACATGGGCAGGAATCGAAGTACTCTCAGGCAAAGCCAAAGACATGGCCAAAGCAAACGTATATGAACCCATGGCAGTGAAGAAACAGATAATAAAATCAGCAAACGAAGCAGCTTCGATGATACTCAAAATCGACGACATAATCGCTTCAGGCAAAGCCAAAATGCCCCCAGGACCACCAGGCGGAGCACCCCCAGGTATGGGTGGGATGGGCGGTATGGGCGGAATGGAAGGCGCTGGAGAGTACTAAAAAAACGGCTCTTGAAAAAGATACCAAGGTTCAGGTTGGACCGCCAAAGCTGACCCGTTTTGAACGGGCACGCATAGTGGGCGCTAGGGCTCTGCAAATTGCTATGGGCGCACCCACGTTGATTGCGCCTAAGACTCAGCTTTCCAGTCCGATTGATATAGCTTTGGAAGAACTCAAAAACAACATCTTACCCATCACTATCCGGCGAACGCTGCCTGACGGAGCCTTTCAAGACATTCCGTTGAAGTGGTTGACAGCGGGTTCTCCATAATTCCAATTCCCTCTTTTCAGTGAAAATATCTTGTTAGTAGAAGAAGAAGCCCTAGAGAACAAAAGCTGGCTATACGCGACAATAATCATAGTTATATTGGCTTTAGTAATATTTTTTGTTCAGCATTTTGTTGTTCAAATGTTTGATTTGAGCGTCGAAGTCTCTGTTTTTTACACACCAGCCGTCGCGTTGATTGTGTTTTATTTGTGGCGTCACTTCAAGTCGCCGCAGTGACTCAAGCTGCTGAGAATAGTCTTTGCTTCGTCCAAAGTTTTTGTGATTCTCTTCCAATGCGCGCCTTGCCAGTATATTTGTCCGCAGTTGGGGCACTGCCAAAACTCGTTATAGTACGTGAATGTTGCCTTCTCAACTTTTTCCACAACCGAATCTTTCGTCACTGGTTTGATTTGTGTGTTGCATCTGGGGCAACGAGAAACCGTGATGTCAATTTCCAGAGGGAACTCGTATTTCTTCGCCATACAAGCTAGTCTTTCTGCTTCAGTTCTTCCTTCAACCAAGAAAGCATCAACACTACGTGCATTGGCTCGCTGAAAAAGTTCTAGATCGCGGGTGAGTAAGATTCGTTTTTCCTTTTTTGCCAGGGTCATCAGTTTTTTGTCTTCCATATCATTCGCGTATTCCACGTCAAAGCCCAGCAGTCTAAGCCAACGGGTGAGTTTACCGAGCATGCCATCAGTTATGAACTTCAATATTTCCACCTGATTACCTGTCCGAAGCCGGGTTTTACAATGATTTTGTCGTCATCCATGGTCAGTTGTCCATTGATGAATGTCTTCACGGGTTTTCCTTTGAGTTTCCAGTCGTCAAAGGGCGAATATTTTGCTTTGGAGTAGAATTTTGACGCGTCGATTCTGTGTTCTTTGTGTATGTCAACGATTGTGATGTCTGCATTATAGCCTTTCTCAAGATGACCTCTGCCGTCGAGGTGGAAGATTTCGGCGGGTTTTTCAGCCATCAGCCTAATCAAATCAGCGATTGATAGGCGTCCCTTGTTTATTTCGTTCAGAATAAGCGGAACCATGGTTTCGAGGTTTGGAAATCCAGGTTTCACGTCCCAGATGGATTCTGCCTTTTTCTCCTCCAACAAATGTGGCGCATGGTCTGAAGCGATTATGTCGATCAAGCCGTTTTTTAGGGCTTCCCAGAGTGCTTCAATGTCCTCTTTGCCTCTCACTGGAGGGTCACAAAGGGCTATTGTTCCATAGTGTTTCAAATCCGCTGATGATAATAGAAGATGATGCGGCGTAACCTCGCAACTTACGGGCAGTCCTGATTCTTTTCTGCTTGAGATGGCGTCTAAGCCGAGCTTTGAACTGATGTGACAGAAGTGAATCTGCGCTTTTGTTTTTTCTACCAAATCTAGTATGCGCTGTACTGCCTTCTCCTCCACTAGAGGTGCGTGTGCCTTGAGATAAGCGTCTATGCCACCTTGGCCTGTTCGTTTCAAGTCTTTCTGGACGCTTTCCAGTAATGTCTTGTCTTCGGCGTGAACGGCCACTGGCACCTTGCCTTTTTGAGTTTGTTGAAAGGCTTTCTCTAAAGCTTCGTCACTGCCGATATCTACGCCGCCGATTTGTTTTGTCATGAAAAGCTTGAAAGCCACAGCGCCCGCGTCAACTATGCGGGGAATCTCGCGTGGGTTTGTTGCAAAAGCCGAATAAAAAGCCACGTTGGTAAGTATTCTGCCAGATGCAGCTTGCTTACGTTCTTTCAATGATTCGGCGTCCATTGTAACGGGTTCGTTGTTAGGCATGTCGAGGCATAGGGTTATTCCGCCCACTGCTGCCGCGGCTGTGCCTGTGGTAAAGGTTTCTTCATAAGCCTGTTTCTGGTCTCTAAGATGAGTATGCGCGTCTATAAAGCCTGGAAGAATAAAATTTCCGTGCGCATCGATTTTTTCTGAAGCCTGCGGCAGGTTGGTTTTTTTGGCTACTTTGACTATTTTCCCCTCGTCAACGGCTACTCCTGCAGTTATGTACACGTTTTGGACGCTGATTTTTCCATCGTAGATGACGAGGTCAACTGGCAATGTTTTGCCTCATAAGGATGGCTTTATGTGATTATTTTGAAAAAGTCACGTTCGGTGATTATGCCCACAACCTTGCTGTCTTCCACCACAGGCAAAGCACCGATTCTATTTTCTCGCATAAGTTTCGCCGCAACGCCCACATCCATATGTGATTCCACTGTGACCACGTTTTTGGCGGCAATATCCGCTATAGGCGTTTGCAGAACCTTCGTCACCGTTCCCGCTTGAAGATGCTGAAAGACCTGTTTGGAGCCGAAATACCGTAGAATATCCATGACCGTAACTATTGCCACGAGTTTTTTGTCTGAAACAATCGGCAACCGTCTGAAGCCTTGCTGAGTCATGAGTTTCACAGCTTCAAAGATAGTGGTCGACGGACTGGTGACCTGCACTTTTTTTGACATCACCTCTGCAACTTTGACTCCGCTGATTTTTCCCGTGAAAAGATTGATGACATCTCTCTCGGTGATTATTGCCCAGATTTTTCCGTTTTCATCTACAACGGGTAATCCGCCGACGTCGTGTTCAATCATGAGTTTTATGGCTTCTTCTAGCGTTGCAGTGGTCAAAACGGAAATCACGTCTTTT
>Ga0315268_10009282_pt1 | contig 10221 bp, 10 predicted proteins | sample C1_top_MG_FD_204535 | JGI IMG/M metagenome (GOLD analysis project Ga0315268, IMG submission 204535) | Sediment microbial communities from Yellowstone Lake, YNP, Wyoming, USA - C1_top | ecosystem: Environmental > Aquatic > Freshwater > Lake > Sediment | place: USA: Wyoming | collected 2017-08-01 | reverse complement strand
GTAGTAATATAGAGACATAGAGATCGAAATGCTCTTCAGGGCGCAAGGTTCATTCTCTTGTTATCTGAGAATCCCAGTTTGCCTCGATATTATTGGCTCATTATCCATTCAAGTGTCTTGCTGATAAGCTCCTGTTCTTTTCCTTTGTAGATGTGGTCAGCGCCTTCGACTATAATGAGCGTCTTCGGGTCGTTGGCCGCCTGATAGATGGCTTGAGCTTCGTCTACGCCTACGATGCTGTCTTTTTCGCCTGTTACTACGAGCAATGGAATGCCATGAAGCCTTTTGACTGCTTCCTGCTCGTTCAGTTTCATCAACTTGTTCCGCACATCCTTGGGGCGCAGGTCTATCCCATACACGTTCAGCTTGGCGACCTTTGAAACGTTCAAGATCTTATCAATGTAGGACAGTGGAAAGAACGCATACAGGCCCAAGGTTCCTTTGGTGCGGCGGATGAATTTCTTGACATTGTAGGAATGATTTTTAGGTGTAGACAAGAGGACTAGGCCTTTGACGCGAGTGTCATTTTGAACAGCATAGATTGAGACGGCTCCACCAAGACTGTGACCGACGATGAAAATCTGGTCAGGCAAGACTTCGGTGCGGGATTCAAGAAAGCCCAGTGCATGTTTAACGTCTTCCTGCTCGCCAATGCCGTAATCGAACTTTCCAGAACTCTTTCCAACTCCGCGAAAGTCAAAAATTAGAGAGACAAAACCGTTCTTGCACGCATTTTCAGCCAACCTAGCGTACAGTCGCAAGCCGCTGGAACCTTTCGCGTTCAAACCATGACAAATAAGTAGGGCAGGCGCAGGAACATTATCTGGAATGTACAGCACAGCGTAAAGCTCTGCGTCCCCGCTTCGAATCGATGTCTTCTCGGTTTTCACGTGGAACCTGTCCGTAGAAAGTATTATTACGTCTTTCCTTTGATATATAAAAAATCGGTTTTCGATTATGGCTTCCAAGAAAAGAGTAAGGAAACAGGCCCCTAAACCGACTCAGCCTTCTCAGCCAGTAGAGCAACCTCAACCATCACCGCAACCGACCGAGAAGCCGTGGTTCAAGTTCTGGCCTGAAAGTGTTCCTAGGAATTTGGAGTACCCTGAAGTCCCGCTTTCAGACTTGCTGAAGATGACGGCGGAAAAATATCCAGACAACACGGCGATTGTCTACTTCCAAAAGGAAATTACTTACAAAGAGTTGGAGCATCAGGTTGAAAAATTTGCCACAGCGCTCACTGCTTTAGGCGTCAAGAAGGGTGACAAGGTCGCACTGTTGCTGGCAAACATGCCCCAGTTCGTCATTGCCTATTATGGGGCGATAAGGATCGGCGCCATCGAGACCGCCATCAGTCCCTTATATAAAGAGCGCGAGGTTGAGCATCAGCTGAGCGATTCTGAAGCTGAAACAATCGTCGTTTTGGACTTGCTTTATCCAATCGTGGAAAAGGTTTGGGAAAAGACCAAGCTGAAGCGAATCATTGTGGCAGGTTTGAAGGATTACATGCCTAGTGCAAAAGCTTTTCTGGGCACTTTGCTGAAAAAGATTCCGCAGCAGAAAGTTGAGCGCAAGCCGAACGTCTATTTCTTCAAGGAACTGATAAGCAAGTATCCAGCTGACCCGCCTAAGGTTGACATCAACCCTAGAGAAGACCTAGTCGCACTACAGTACACGGGTGGAACGACTGGCACGTCGAAAGGCGCAATGTTGACGCACATGAACTTGATTTCGAATGCTGTGGCATGTGCGGCTTGGCTGAGAGGCACAACAGGCAAAGAAACGTTCCTGACCGTGTTACCGCTGTTCCACATTTATGGCATGACAACAGGAATGAATGCACCCATATATTTGGCTGGAAAGATGGTCATGCTTCCACGCTTCGACCCGGTCAGCACTTTCCACGCGCTACAAGACAACAAGGTCACGGTGTTCTGCGGAGCCCCAACCATGTATTCGATGCTGCTGGATCATCCAGACATGGACAAGTACGACTTAACTTCTATACACTTCTGCATCTCAGGCTCAGCACCACTTCCACCAGAAGTGCAGAAACGATTCATGGAGGCAACTGGCGGAGTTCTCGTAGAGGGTTACGGCTTAACCGAATCCTCACCAGTTACGCACTGCAACCCACTCGACCGATCAATGAAGACAGTCAAGGTAGGCTCAATTGGACTGCCGTGGCCAGACACGGACGCCAAGATCATGGACATCGAAACCGGCGAAAAAGAGCTTGGATTAGGCGAAACCGGCGAACTCGCAGTGAAAGGCCCGCAGGTAATGAAGGGCTACTGGAATATTTTCGAAGAAACGGCGCAGGTTCTGCGTAATGGTTGGCTTTACACTGGAGACGTTGGCAAGATGGACGAGGATGGATACTTTTACATAACCGACCGCAAGAAAGACCTAATCAAATACAAGGGCTACAGCGTTTACCCCAGAGACATCGAAGACGTACTGTACGAGCATCCGGCCGTGAAGCTCTGCGCAGTCATAGGCAAACCAGACCCGATCGCAAGCGAAATCCCCAAAGCCTTCGTAGTCCTCAAAGACGGGGCAACAGCCACAGAAGAAGACATCAAGAAATTCGTCAACGAGAAAGTCGCCCCATACAAGGCAATAAGAGAGTTGGAGTTCAGAAAAGAGCTACCCATGACGCTGGTGGGTAAGGTTCTGAGAAGAGTGCTACAGGAAGAAGAGAGGCAAAAAACGAAGATCTAGAAAAACGTTTTCCATCCTTTTTTGGCTTTTCTTTCATTTCTATTGTTTAATGCTGGTGAGTTTACCGCTTTTTCCAATTCGCAGCTGGCTTTCGCCTTTAAAGGTTGACATTCGGGCGTTTTCGATCTGAACAGTATCTCCCTCGGACACGGATTCTATTTGCTGATTCCACAGACAGAGCTTGATCGCCCCGGTATCATCAGTTATCACAGCGTTAGACACAACCGCGTAGTTTCCAAACCGCGTATAAACAAGCCTTGGTTTGGGAATTTCTATGATCTTGGCCGTCAGACTGATCTGCTTCATACCGCTTTTCAAATCTTTAATGTGAAGCAATGATGAATGCTCGCTTTTATTGCTTGAGCGCCTATGAACAAGGCTTGGTGTTATAAAACTCTTGATTGGATTACCCTGCTCTAGCAGAAAAGCTCTTGACATTGGAAATTGCGCAACAACTTTAGAACCCTTAGTTATTAACATGATAGCTTTGTCCTGTCTCTTGGAGCGACACCTAATCAGGAACTCGCCGCAGGTGGCTTCTTGTTCCTTTTCAGCTAGAACCAGAGCATGAAAAAGCTGACCTGAATCAATCTCGTATTTTACTGCAACACAGGCGAGGTATTCGCCAATCGACACTTTATTCCTCAAGGTTTGATTACTCTTTTCCCCATTGCTATTCCTAGTGTTGAAAGCTACGTCTGCCTGCTGTTCAACACAAGAACGCTACTGCAAAATAACTGGCGTAACCTTGCTTATAAAAGCGCCTAGAGGACAGGACCACTCAATCCTGCACCTTCCAGTTCTTCCATCGTCGTCTTAGTCAAAGCCCGTATGTTATTGAGATCAGCCAACTCACCATAACCGACAAGAGTTATGGCTGTGCCATCTTTTCCCATTCGGGCAGTTCTCCCAATTCGATGGAAATACACTGGCGCTTCTGATGGAACATCATAGTTAATTATGTGGGTGATTCCCTCAATGTCCAAACCTCTTGCAGCTACATCAGTCGCAACCAACAACCGCAGCTTTCCTTGCCTAAAAGAATTCGTTACAAAATCTCTTTGCGCTTGAGTAAAACCTGCATGTAATGGTTTCGCATCGTATCCTCTTTGCACCAGACCGTCTGCCAATCTGCTCGTTTCAGTTCGCGTTCTGCAAAAGATTATGGCCCGCTCTATATGATTCTCACCTAATATGCTACACAAAGCCGAGAATTTGTTAGCAGGGTTCAAAACCATGTAATATTGGTTGATTTGCGTGAGCGCTATTTCATCCTTGCTCACAAGTATCTTTTCAGGATTCTTCATGTATCTGTTACAGACGTTCATCACATTTCCGTCTATCGTCGCTGAAAACAGGCTGGTCTGCCTATTTGTCGGCAATCTTCTGAGAATGTAATCGATGTCGTCTATAAAGCCCATATCAAACATTCGATCGGCCTCGTCAAGAACCACAATCTTCACGTGAGACAAGTTGAGTGTTCCACGTTTCATCAGGTCTATCAAACGACCAGGCGTACCTACCACAATATGGACACCAGTTCTGAGCGCCCACGTTTGCTTCTGGACGGATTCACCGCCGTAAACCGGCAAAACCTTGAAACCCGCGTGCTTGCCAAAACGACCTAAATGATCAGCAACTTGTACGGCAAGCTCTCTTGTTGGCGTCAGAACCAATCCTTGAACGCAGTTGGTTCTTGCGTCCAGTCGTTCGATCATAGGGATTCCGAAGGCAGCAGTTTTGCCTGTTCCAGTTTGCGCCTGTCCTATGATGTCTCTGCCGTCAAGCAATGGACGTATGGCCTGAGCCTGAATCGGAAAAAGCTCCGTGAACCCAAGCTCCTCGACCGCTTTCATGACTTGCGGACTCAACGATAACTCTTTGAAATACCTTATTTGCATGTTCTTTCATTTCTCCTGTCACAAAAGTTCTGCATGAAAGACCAAAGCTCTATCAAAAGCTTCCTTTATCTGTACATGAGTTAATGTGACAATCACAAGACACGAGATGGCTATATAAAAGCATTTGCCACTGCCAATGACAAAAACAATGATCACCACGCAATAATTGAACGATGAACCTGCTATAGTATATGGTACTTTGACGTTTTTCTAATTATCGCTGTTACGAGCAGCGTTACCAAGCCAAAACAATAGTGACGTATGTTCCATTGGATCATGCTAGATCTTGCCAGATTATCTACACTCACAACAATATTAATTCTAGCGGCCCCAACATCAACCAATCTTTATAAGGCCACAGGCTAAGAAAAAATCTAGATCTCTTGTTCTCTTACACGCATTCTTCCAAAATGCATAGTCTTTCCCCAGCTATCCTGCCCACTCCTGCCCAATATCTTCCCTAACAACAAATCTATAAAAGCCTTGGTACAGATCAAAGTGTTGTACAGGAATGTATAGAGCAACAATGGAATCAGCCAATACGCCCGAGTTCTGCGATCTAAGTAAGCACCGATTCCTACTTCGAAGAATGGAGCAAAGTTCCCTACGAAACTGTAAAGCGAAATCGACGGCAAAAACCAAAGCGGATTAAACGACTTTGAAGGATTCAACAAAAACAGCGCAACACCAATGGCCCAAGAAAAAACAGCTAACACAGGCATGAAGTAGACATTCAGCAGAAGCAACCCATCAATCTTCTCTCTTAGCCGCAACTTCTTACTTCCCAAAACTTTAAACAAATATTTGAAAGCGACTTGCATGTGACCCTTCGCCCATCTGTAACGTTGCTTCCAATAGGCTTGCCAGCTCGCAACCGCCTCCTCATAAGATTCTGCATCCAAAACATATCGCACCTTGTAACCCGCAAGATAAATACGAAAAGTCAATTCCGTGTCCTCAGTCAAAACCGATTCATCCCAGCCGCCTAAACGCTCCAAAAGACTACGCCGAACTGCATCAGCAGTTCCCCCAAATTGAGGTATCAAGCCTAGACTATCTCTTGCCTGTTGATCCACGCGGTATCCTCCTATGCGTTCCAAAGCCACAAGCCGCGTGACCACGTTCTGAGGCTCATTCAGGACCGTAACCCGACCCTGAACTGCACCGACTTTCGCGTCAACAAACATTCTTACCAACTTTTCGATAACATCCTTCTGCGGATAGTAATCGGCATCAAAACAAACTATAATCTCACCTCTAACTTTCGGCAACACCGCATTAAGAGCAGAAGCCTTCCCATGTCCACCTTCCTCTTTACTCCGATGCACAACCTCAAAACAGTCATACAACTTCGCATATTGCTCAGAAATTTCCTCAGTCCTGTCGGTTGACGCATCGTCAATAACTATTATCTGCAGCTTATTCTTCGGATATCCCAATTGAGCCATTCTAGAAAGCGTTCTATCTATCACCTGCTCCTCGTTATGTGCAGGAATCAAAACAGACACAACAGGTTGGTAACTAGCACTCTTCGTTTCCTGAGAATTTTTTGCTCTTTGATCATATTGGAGAACCGCTAAAGTGAAGATGTAATGTCTAATCAGATACGCAGTGACAGGAACCATAAGCGCCACGAAAAGAGCTTCCAAAACCTCAACCAACACGCTTCATCGCCTCGCTAGATTCTTAGACTTTGACAGAACTGTCAAACTCACAGACCAGAAGGAAATAATCCACACAAGGTTCAGAAAAGGACTCAGGACAAAATACGCAGTGTTGAAAGCTTCGCCAAATTGACTCGCCATCACGCTTGAAAATGCCCACAACATGCTATTCCAAACAAAACCAACAGCATTGCCTGCAAACAATAAAAGCAACTTCATCGCCAATAGACCATCCAAAGGAAAAGTCAACGGAACAAAAAGCAGGTTGAAAACCATAAACATAGTAGCAAATTCCTTGCTGATAACAGAAGAAAACCAAAATAGCAGAGAAGCGATAACAACTATAGAAAAACCTAGAATCGAATGCCACACTGAAGATGCAACACATTTCATTTCGAGCACCATTCGCAACATTTTCTTTCGTTTGAGATAGAACTTCGCAATAGAACATAGTTCTACTTGCAGTTTTAAGCTTTACGGAATTACGTTAAATACGCAACTAGACAACAATGAGTTGCTGCTTGAAATCCGCCTGAGTGTTAGAACAGACGTTTAACAGAGGACGACATTTTCAACAATTTTGCACAGAATCTGAAAAACCTCTTCAGCATTCAAGATCTCAGTATCAAGAATAAAATGAAAGGGAGCAAAATCCTCCCCTAAGCTGAAGCCATAAAGCTTCTTGTAAATGGTCCTAGTTTGCGCCTCCTTATTTTTCAAAGCCGCTAAAGCCGCTTCGACATTCAAACAATCCCTCCGAGCTATTCTCTCAGTTCTTTTCTCGGCAGATGCTTCTAGCCAAATCTTAAAACCTTTCTTCAAAAGCCACGGCATTGTCCAACTGTCCAAGATCACTTTACCACGCCGAGCCAACTCCAGAAACTTCCTGTCGATCGCCGTATCAAACTTTGGATCTCTACGCCTTTCTTCCAAGAAACGTAAACCCTCTTCGCGCTCCCACCAGCCGCGATCTAAAGATTTGTAGCCTTCTTCGATAGCTAGAGCCTTTAATGCGTCTCCACCCGAATAATACCTGAAACCATATTTTTGGGCAAGTCTTTTCGCCAAGGTGCTCTTTCCGCTTCCTGCCATTCCGCAGATGCAGATGACCAGATCACCGGTCTTTGCTTTAGTCATTTTTGCACACCGACAGTTTGAATGCTTAGACTTTTCTTGCATCTGTTTTAAAAGCTATTCTAGACTTTGAACCTGCCTCTCAACATTAACGGTTATTCGCTGACTGCCATTATGCCTAAGGCATGCGAAAACACTGTGCTAAATAGCATAGAGGAAACCATATACCACCACAGAAGCGAAACACCAAAAAGTGGTATAGGAATATCATAACCTAAACCTGGAAAAACAGCGATCTCTTTACCACTCAGATATCCAGGAAGCACCTGCCATATTAGGAATAAAGGAATTATGAACAGTAGCGATACTTTCATCGATTGCCATGTCATCTTTCCCTGAAGCTGCATTATATATTGCTGCTTCTTCAAAAGCTTCTCAACATGCTTATCATCCTTCTCACGCCTCGCCTTGCGCAGCTCGCTATTCCAGTCGCCTATCTCTTTCCGCCATGCCCTCGTTTGTTCTGGATCTGACAGGAGCCTATTAGCCAGAGAAGTCAGAAATGAAATTGCGGCGGCCAACAGGAAGATCAGCAAAACATCAGGCATTATAGACATCTTTACATTGCTCCTGAAACTTTTTTGATTGTCACTTCATGTTCTCCCATTGCACTAATAACCATTTTGGAATAGCACGCCGCCAAAGTCTGCAAGAGCCAGAGCACAGCTACTATTCGCCAAATACTTTTCTGAAAGCCGGATACAACTCCGCTGCTCTCTCCTGCATTAACACTTCGTAATACTGGTAAATTATGCCCACGGAGAGCAGAATGCCCATTCCGGAACCGAAAACTCCGAAGAAGTCTGAAATACCTGCTATCAGCGCCACAACTATTCCACCTAGAACCGTGACCGCCGGAATGTACCGATTAAGAATCGATTCAATGGCTTTCCCTGATCGCCGGTAACCTGGAACTTGCATGCCAGAGTCGACAAGCTGTTTGGCCACTGTTGACGGCCCTAAACCGCCAACTTCAAGCCAAGTAAGAGAGAACACAACACAGAAAGCCATGAGAATTCCCAAGTAGCCGAGAGCTCTGACAGGATCCTGTAAAACGTTCGGCCAGTGCTTGGGCGAAGTCACATAATACACTAACCCGCCAATAGGCTCATAACTAGCATTATTGCCTGATCCCGTCAGCTTGTACGTCCCCAGTAAATTAAGCCAGAAATTCGAATTATTCTTGTTGTAAAAATTCCAGAAGAGCTGCGAGAAGAAATACACGTTAGCAAAGAGCGCAGAAGCAAAAATCACTGGCAAATTAGATACGTACAGAAGTTTTATTGGGTATCTGCTACGGAATCCTTTGTAGCCTGCATAAGACAAGGGTAACTCCACTCTAACTCCTTCCATGTAAATTATGATGAGAAAAGCCACAATTGTTGCCATAAAGCCTAGTATGGACGGATTCTGTGGGTTAAAATTCAACGGGCTAACCTCATTGGTCGCTGAAGTCACTAGGTTATTTCTTACAAACATAAAAGATAAAGGCTGATTTGCGCCCAAGACTTGAGCTAAAGCAACAAAAAGCCCGAAAGACCGACGCTCATCTATACCTGGCGCAAACGAGAAACTCTGCCAGAAAATTTGCTGAGCAACACCAGCCATAATGAACAAGCTTATTCCGCTCCCAAACCCCCAACCCTTTTGCACAAGCTCATCTAACAGCATAACAACTATCCCTGACGCTATGAGCTGCAGAAAAACAATCAAAGCTGTTGTACCTGCCAGATCGCCGTACATCCCGCCTATTATGTAAGCCGTCGCCTGAACACCAGTCAGAAGTATCGCGAAAACTTTGCTGGCAGTCGTAAACAGCCCCCTATCCTCAGGATTACCCATATCACACTCGATCATAGCCGATCCTACTAGAAGCTGTAGGATTAACCCTGCCGTAACTATCGGGCCGATACCTAGTTCCATGAGTGTGCCACGACTAGAAGCAAAGATCACCCTCAATGCTGCAAGATTCCCAAGCGGGTTTTGCGTCTGTGAAACCCCATGCAAATAAAGCGGAACCTCAGACATTATCAAAAAGACTATCAAAATTACCGCTGTCCAGAAGAGCTTTTCATTGAACCGAACCCTGCGCTCTGGACCCTTAACTTCCGGTATTATCCGCGCAACTGGTTTGAATAATCTTAGAAATCTACCCGCCATGGATTAATCGTTACTCTCCCTCTACCTGAGACTCTGCAAGAATCTGCCCACCAGCATTCTTTATCTTTTCAGCCGCGGACGCTGAGTAAGATGGCACTTTCACAAGTAACGGTTTTGTGACCCTGCCCGAACCGAGAAGTTTAGTGTAGCCGAGCCTTTCCAGATCTATCAAGAGTTTGCCTTTTTCCTTTTCCGTCGAGATCTCTTCAGCGATCTCGTCGATTTTCCCAATATTTATGACTTTCACTTTTTGCTTGAGACTTTTAGGCGATGTGAAACCATGCTTGCCAAAATAATCCGGGTCATATCTTTGAACCCATGACCAGCGAGCTTTATGGCGCCCAGCCTTCCGAAAGCCGTGAGAACCAGTGTCTCTATGTTGAGCTACTCTACCGTACCCTTGAGTCCTTGAACCTCGCATCTTCCTTATTTTTCTCAGCTTATGTGGCATCTCTCTAACCTGCTACTTTATCTATCGCTTTTTCTTCAAGAGCTTTCTTTAACTTGATCTCAAGTACGCCGTTTTTGCATTTCGCGCGCATAGTGCTTGGAATCACTCTCTTAGGAAGATTTAAACTTTTATAATATTTGCGATCTAAAGTTTCGGCCGAAAGAGCCAAACGTTGACTTTTTACATG
>Ga0315268_10009281_pt1 | contig 10221 bp, 9 predicted proteins | sample C1_top_MG_FD_204535 | JGI IMG/M metagenome (GOLD analysis project Ga0315268, IMG submission 204535) | Sediment microbial communities from Yellowstone Lake, YNP, Wyoming, USA - C1_top | ecosystem: Environmental > Aquatic > Freshwater > Lake > Sediment | place: USA: Wyoming | collected 2017-08-01 | reverse complement strand
GCGTTCAAGAACAAGTGATCGCCGTTTAACGGACATGGAGGGGAGGCGACTGCCTCTTGTCCATCGACTCATTTCAATCTATCAGGAGTATGAGCCAGAACAAGAATACGGGTACTGACCAGTCGAAGCTGATGGATAAGATCGTCTCGCTCGCGAAGCGACGGGGGTTCGTCTACCAGTCGAGCGAGATCTATGGAGGCTTGAACGGGTGTTGGGACTACGGCCCGCTCGGTGTGGAGATGCTCAACAACCTCAAGCAGCAGTGGTGGAAGAACATGACCTTCCGTGAAGATGTCGAAGGAGTCGACGCCAGCATCCTGATGCATCCTCGGGTATGGGAAGCGTCTGGCCACGTCGAGAATTTCACGGATCCGATGGTGGATTGCCGCCAGTGTAAGGCACGGTACAAGCTGGATGTTCTCTTCGAAGATCTCTCTGTCAAGCGGAAGAAGGAGGCCCTTCGCGAGCTCGAGCCCGGGAAGTTCGATGGCCAAATCAGGGACGAGGTCGTCCTCGAGGAGTTCGAGAAACGCATCGCCACCGATGCCGAGGCCGCGAATGTGGTGACCGTCCTTGCCTGCCCGAACTGCGGCAACAAAGGGACGTTCACGGATGCGCGCAAGTTCAACCTGATGTTCAAGACGTTCGTTGGACCCGTCGAGGATTCCTCCGCCGTGGTCTACCTGAGACCCGAGACGGCCCAGGGTATTTTTGTCAACTTTCTCAACGTCCTCTCGGCCTCGCGCCAAAAGCTCCCGTTCGGGATCGCACAGATCGGCAAGGCGTTCCGGAACGAGATCAATACGAAGAACTTCCTGTTTCGGACGCGCGAGTTCGAGCAGATGGAGATGCAGTTTTTCGTGAAGCCGGGGACAGATGATCAGTACTATGAATACTGGCGCTCGGAGCGCATGAAGTGGTTCACCGATCTCGGCATGAAACCGGAGAAGCTCCGCTGGCACCAGCACGCCAGGGAGAAGCTTGCCCACTATGCCAAGGTCGCTTACGACATCGAGTACGAGTTTCCGTTCGGGTGGGGAGAGATCGAAGGCATCCACAACCGAACCGACTACGATCTTTCGCGCCACGAGCAATTTTCCGGCAAGAGCCTGAAGTACTTTGATGAGGAGACGAAGGAAAAGATCACCCCCTACGTCATCGAGACCTCTGCCGGCGCCAGCCGATCGTTCATGGCCTTCCTCGTCGACGCGTTCCACGAAGAGGAGGCCCCCACTGCGGAGGGGACGATGGAAACTCGGGTGGTCTTGAAACTCGACCCTCGGCTTGCCCCCACGAAGGTTGCCGTTTTCCCGCTCGTCAACCGTGACGGCATGCCGGAGATCGCCAGGAAGATCGAAGCGGATCTGCGTCCGCACTTCCGTGTATTCTACGACGAGAGCGGTGCGGTCGGGCGTCGGTACCGCCGCCAGGATGAAACGGGAACACCCTTCTGCATTACCGTTGACTCCCAGACGCTCCAGGATCAAACGGTCACGATCCGGGACCGGGATTCGATGAAGCAGATACGAATTGCGCTGACGGCCATCCGCAGCTACATCGCAGAGAGGTTGATCTAAGTTGTCCGGCCTGCTCCGTCGACTCGCCTTGCGGGGTTCCTCGCCCGGTTTCACCTGGATGCTCGTGGTCCTCTGCGTTCCCCTCTGGCATTCCGCATCCAGAGCCCAATGGATTGAAGACCCGGCTGTCGACTCGGTCCTCCAACGTGGAATCTACGACATCTACAACATCGAGTTCGACAGGGCTGATCGCGAATTTGCACAGGTGATTCGGCTGAAGCCCGATCATCCTGCCGGATATTTCTTTCAAGCGATGACGGAATGGTGGCGGATCCTGACCAACTTTGATGATGAATCGCAGGACCGGCGGTACTACGGCATGCTCGAGAAGGTTATCGACATGTGCGACGCGCGTTTGGAGAAGAACGAAAACGATGTCACCGCCCTCTTCTTCAAGGGGGGAGCCGTGGGATTTCGAGGAAGGCTCCGAGCGAATCGCGGTTCCTGGCTCAAGGCGGCGAACGACGGGCTCATCGCGTTGCCGGCGGTGCGGAGAGCCTATCAACTCGAGCCGGACAACTATGATGTCCTGCTCGGGATGGGCATCTACAACTACTACGCCGAGGTTGTGCCCGACCTCTACCCGATTGTGAAGCCGTTCATGATTTTTCTCCCCAGCGGTGATAAGAAGAAGGGATTGGAACAGCTCGAGCTCGCTTCTCAGAGGGCCCGGTATGCCAGAATCGAGGCCACCTATTTCCTTCTTCAGACGTATTTCACGTATGAGAAACAGTACATCCGGGCGCTCGAGCTCGCCCGAGAGCTCTTCAACAAGTTCCCGCGCAACCCGCTCTTCCACCGTATGTTGGGACGCTGCTATGTGAGCATCGGTTACTGGGGGGAAGCGTTCAAGGTCTTCAGCGAGATCGAGAAGCGCTACTACGATCATCAGGAGGGGTATGATACCTACGACGGGAGGGAAGCGTACTACTATATCGGGCGGCACTACTTCCTTACGGGCAAGCTGGATGAAGCGCTGCAGAACCTCTACAAATGTGACGACCTGTCACGGCGGGTGGACAAGGAGGGGGCGTCTGGCTTTATGTCTATGGCGAATCTCACGATCGGAATGATCTACGACCTCCAGAAGAGGCGGACCCAGGCGGTTGCGCAATATCGGAAAGTCCTTGACATGAAAGAGTACGAGAATACTCATAAGGACGCCGAACGCTATCTCGAGAAACCCTACAGCAGGAACTGATGACTCTTCAAATCCTTTTGTTCGGTCTCGCGGCTGCCGTTGCCGAGGTGTTCGGCGGAAGCATCATCTACCTCCGGCGCTCGTGGCCGCGGCGGCTCCAAGAGACATTGATGGCGCTCGGAGCAGGATTCATCCTCGCTCTTGTGTTCCTGAAGCTGATCCCCGAGAGTATCAGAACGCTCGGCGAGTCCGCGGCAGTTTATTGCGTGATCGGTTTCGCAACCATCCATTTCTTTGAGCATACGATCGTCGGCCACCTGCATTTTGGCGAGGAGACTCACTCCGACGTCATGGTTTCGAAAGTGGCGAGCGTCTCGGCTTTCTCGGGTCTCTTCATTCACGCTTTTTTCGACGGCTTTGCAATCTCGGTAGGGCTGCAGTTTAACTACTTAGTCGGATTGCTGGTCTTCGTGGCGGTCCTGCTCCACAAGTTTCCAGAGGGCCTCACGATCGGATCGATCGTTCTGGCAGCAGGATATCCGAAGAAGAAGATTTTGCTGTCGGCGGTGGGTTTGGCTGCCGCAACGATGCTGGGTGTCTGCGCAGTTTTTGTGTTCCGGCGAGTTGACGAAAGCCTGATCGGTATGGGATTTGCGTTTACGGCAGGTGTTGCCACGTACGTAGGCGCAAGTGATCTTATTCCCGAGATCAACAAGTCCAAGGACAGAATTCCGCCGCTCGTCGTGTTCGCCGGGATGCTCCTGTTCTACCTGAGTGACCGCATTCTGGAAGTACTTCTGCGATGAGACTGGAAGAGGGAGGATGGGAGGTGAGGCTAGAGGCTCATTCCGATCGAAATGCGATGCAAACCGCCGATGCTTCCGTAGGAATTGTAGGCGTAGTCGACGATATAGTCGCCAAGAACAATCCCTCCGCCCAACGAGATCCCGGCAAGGCCTGAGCTGGTACCGATCTTCAGCTCCTTCCTCTGTTCATTGTTATACCCGACGCGCAAGCGGACCGACTCGCTCATCAAGAACTCTGCACCGAGGGAGAAGGAGCCGAACCGCTGGAAGAAGCTGTCCTGAGGTTCATTCAACTTATGGAAATTGAGATTGAGCAAGACGGGGAGATGTTCCGGCCGCTTTGTGATGCCGATTTTGACGTCGAGCGTAAGCGACTCCCGAGTCTGCATGTAAGAGCTCAGTTGTGTCCCGAGCGACAGGATGCTCGCGCCGATGGTGATATTCTGCGACGGTATCTCGTACAATATTCCCGCGTCCATTGCCAGAGCGGTTGACCGCGACCCTGCGATGGAGGAGTAGATGATCTTTGCATTCAATCCGACGCTCGTCACATCGTCGAGCGCCCTTCCCACTCCGGCGACGAGGGCGAGGTCCGTCGCACCGAAGGTGCCCAGGGTGTTCAGGGACTCGTCCGTTTCTGTGAAGGAGCCGTAGTCGAGGAAGATCAGCCCTGCACCGACGGTCCCGATACCTTCCAGGGGTTGAGCGTAGGAGAGATGCCCCCCGTTCACGTCGAGCAGATGCTTCAGGAACCCGGCCGATGCTCTCCGCCCGCCGAGGGTCGACAACGCTGCGGGATTGTAGAAAAGCATGTTCGGGTCATTCGTCATGGATACGAAGCTGCCGTTGAGTCCCGCGGCGCGCGCGCCGACCTCATTGCGAAGGAAGCTGTATGTCCCGCCACCATCTGCGAGCCCGATCGTAACCGAGAGCAGGAGGGATGTGGTGATGAGGAACAATCGTTTCATCAGGTGCAATCTACCCAAATAAGCAGTGAATTTCAAGAACGTTTCATCGGCTCCCCGGTTGCTTCGTGGCGCGGGGAACCTTGCACATCGTACGCCGACGGCTGATCTTCGAGGTTGCAACTCGTTGGAATTTTGACTAACTTGATACAGTTGTTTGAACAGACCAATCGGAGAGAGTGATGAAGCCTGGAATCCACCCCGAATACAAACGGTCCATCGTAACATGTGTTTGTGGTAACACCTTCGAAACGCGATCCACTGCAGGCAATCTGCACGTAGAAATTTGCTCCAACTGCCATCCGTTCTTCACCGGCAAGCAGAAGTTGGTCGACTCCGCGGGCCGGGTCGAGCGCTTCACGAAGAAATACGCAAAGAAGGCAGTGGCGACGAGCAGCTAGCACTGCTGGGACTTGAGAACGGAAGTGCGGAATGTATCTCGGATATACGTTCCGCATTTTTCGTTTGTGCCCACCGCTTTTCTTGTGCAGAAACGAGACGACGAATGACCCAAGAGCCTGCACCGGCCCCCTCGGACACGGAGACCCCCAGCCTCTATCGAGGACCACGAGGGACAGCGATCAAGATCCTCAACCGAGTCGAACGCTCTGATTCGTATCTTGACCGACTCCTCGAGGCCGAGATGCGTACCAGCGAGATGAACGAGCTCGACAAGAGTCTCATGAACGAGATCGTCACCGGAGTGATTCGCTGGCAGATGAAGCTGGACTGGGTACTGACCGGGTTCTTCCACGGGAATTTTACCAAGGCGGAGACGAACGTCCGGAACGCCCTTCGGGTCGCGTTGTACCAGATCCTCTTTCTCGATAAGGTGCCCCACTCGGCCGCCGTCAACGAATCTGTCGAGTTCATCAAGCGCATCCGAGGGCAGAAGGTCGCGGATCTTGTGAACGCCGTGTTGCGCAATATCCTTCGCAACATCGACAACATCCGCTTCCCGGACATCAGGGAGGATCGAATCCAGCATCTGGCTGTCGTCGAATCACATCCGTTGTGGCTCGTCAGGCGCTGGGTCGGACGATTCGGCTACGACGAGGCGAGACGATTGTTGATGGCGGACAACCAACGGCCCGACCTGACGCTTCGGGTGAACAGATTGAAGATCGATTTCAACTACTTCCTTTCCCAACTCGAACAACATCAGATCCAATTCTCCCGCTCGGAGTACCTCGATTTCTTCGTTCGGGTGAAACATATGGCGGGGATCGGCAGCTCGGAAATGTTCCGACAGGGCTTCTTTGTCGTGCAGGACGAAAGCGCAGGTCTGGCCGTGCAATTGCTCGACCCGAAGCCAGGGGACCGGGTCATCGATATGTGCTCTGCACCCGGTGGAAAAGCAACGTTCATCGGCGAGTTGATGAAGAACGTCGGCGAGATCATCGCTATCGATCGGTACGAGACCCGTCTCAACTTGGTCAAGAATGCCTGCCAACGTCTCGGCATTGCAAACGCCCACTTCATCACTGCGGATGCATCGACTGTGCAGATCGCGCCGGCAGACAAAGTCATCGTCGATGCGCCCTGTTCCGGTCTTGGCGTGCTCGCGAAGAAACCGGATTCAAAATGGAAACGGGAGCCTGAGGATTTCAAGAAGCTCGTCGAGATTCAACGTAGCATTCTTGAGAATGCAACACGACACGTGAGGCCAGGCGGAATTCTCGTTTATAGTACGTGCACCACGGAACCGGAGGAGAATTCCGATGTTCTGAAAGATTTCCTATCAGCGCATAATGAATTCGTGATTGAGAATGCGAACCAGTTCGTCAGTCCCCGCGTCGCTTCCCCTGACGGCACCATCGAAACCTTCCCGCACAAACATGGAATGGACGGATCATTCGCCGCCAGGTTGAGGAAAACGAACTGACGTTTTCCCACCAGAGTACTTTGTGTTAAGGGATTTTCTCCCTATATTCTCACCGCAATCTCCGTGTCATAAGAACGAGCAGCCGCAGTCATTCCGACGCATCCTCATTCTTCAACCATTCCCGGGCCGGGATCAAGGAGGAACACCATGACGCGAACTATGATGCTCATCGGCTCCCTCGCAATCGCAGCGCTCTTCTTCGTACTTGTCCACATCAGCGCAGAAGGCTCGTCCAGCTTCAGTTCCCAGGATCCGTTCGCGTCGACGTTCTCCATCGTCGGCGTCGACCTTCAGAACGGCGACGTCGGTGTTGCGGTGCAGTCCAAGTTTCCGAACGTCCGTCCGATCGTGCCGTGGGCCGAGGCGGGCGTTGGAGCGATCGCGACTCAGTCCTACATCAACGTCTCGTACGGTCCGAAAGGGCTGACCCTGATGCGCAACGGAGCGAGTGCCGAAGAGGCATTGAGGATCCTCATCGAAAACGATTCCGCTCGCGACAGCCGACAGGTGGGCATCGTCGACATAAAGGGGAACGCCGCGGGTTGGACGGGGAGGGATTGTTTCGACTGGGCGGGAGCGATTGCGGGTAGCGGCACGGGTGGCAAGGGTATGGTCGTCACGGGGAAAGGGTTTGCAGCCCAGGGAAATACGCTCGTAGGAAAAGAGACAGTGGACGCGTTGGCCAGGACGTTTCAGGAGACGAGAGGCTCTCTGGCGGATAAGCTTGTCGCAGCCCTGGTTGCGGCCGGTAAAGCCGGGGGCGACCGGAGGGGCGAGGAATCTGCAGCGCTTCTCGTGAAGCGTGCGGGAGCCGGGTATGACGGCACGACGGACGATTATATCGATATCAGCGTTTATGACAACCCAAAACCGCTGCTGGAGCTGGAGCGACTCTACAAGCTGCATAAGCTCTATTTCTTCCGTTCTGATCCCAAGAATCTCATCGATATTGATGCGGACATTTGTCGAGAGCTGCAGGAAATCATGAGCAACAAGGCGTATAAAGGCTTCGTGTTTTACGATGGGCCGATCAACGGCGTCTTCGACGCCAAGACGAAGAAAGCGCTTCAGGACTTCATGGGATGGGAGAACTACGATGTGCGCATTCGACAGGATGATCAGATAGACAAGGAGGTCTTAACGGACATCCGCAAGAATTACGCAGAGTGGAAAGCCGTGAGGAAGTGATATGAGGGCGTGAACTGGGAGATGGGAGATTTGAGAAGCGAGTACGGGAATACGCCCCAACGGACAACATCCAACCTTCAACCGAATTATGAAAGCAATCGTCAAGCCAAAACCAGTTGACGGCCAAGACTGGCCGACGGGACTTCAGTTGATCGACAAGCCCGAGCCGACCGTCGAGGCCCCGAATGACGTTATTATCAAGGTCTATGCCGGTGCCGTCTGTGGTACCGACGTCGGTATCTACAACTCGAAAGAATCGCTCCGCGTACAGATGCTGAAAGCAAAGGCCGATCCGGTCACCGTTGGGCACGAGTTCAGCGGCAGGATCGTTGCGGCCGGGAAGAACGCCCGCCTTCATATCGCCCGGCTCTTGTTTCAGAAGGCGAAGCAGAATGCCGAGCTCAAGAAGTTGCTGCGCCGGAAGACCCCTCGATCGCTTGTTGAAGAAAAAGGTTTCTCGAGCTTTGTCGAAAAGAAGTTCTACAGCACCGCTGAAATGCATGTGACGTGCGGAACGTGCTACCAGTGCCGACATGGGGAGTATCACGTCTGCCGTAACACGGTCATCAAGGGGGTGCACGACGATGGCGCGTGGGCCTCGTACGTCAGAGTTCCCGCTGAAAATGTACGACTGTTCTACCAGCGTGAGATCCCTCCCGAGATCATCAGTTTCATGGACGCGCTCGGGAATGCAACGCATACCGTGATGTCAGGGCCTGTGAAAGGTCAGAGCATGGCTGTTCTCGGCTGTGGCGTCCAGGGCCTGATGGCAGTTGCCGTCGCGAAGTGGGCGGGCGCGAAGCGGATCTACGTGACGGACGCCTCGCACGAAGATTTCTCCCATGATAAACTGGCCACGCAGCGTTTCGCTCTGGCGAAGACGTATGGCGCAGATCATTGCTTCGACATGGCACTGGCTGCAGAGCGGGAAGGCTTTTACGAGACCATCATGAGAGAAACGGATCAGACGGGTGTTGACGTCGCACTTGAGATGTCCGGCAGCTATCACGCCTATGAGGATGCGGGACGGGTGCTCCGGATGGGCGGCACGTTTTCTCTCCTCGGTATCCCATCCGGCACGATGCAGGTGGATTTCGCGAAGAACATCATCTTCAGCGGCATCACCGTCCACGGGATCATCGGCCGACGGGTATTTCAGACGTGGGATCAAATGGAGGTTCTGCTGAAAGCCGGGCTCGCTCAGCAATTCATGAAAACGGGTTTCATCACTCATCAGCTTCCGCTCGAGGAGTTCGATCGGGGATTCGCTGCTATCCGGGCGGGTGATGCGTACAAGGTGCTGTTCAAGCCGTGAATAGCGACATCTCGAGAGGATCCTCACAGCGTCGTTGGAGATCGAGCTGACGTGTGACGGAACGGGAAAACACCAAGCAACCGGGTTCACAATCAATGCTGCTCTAGTCAATGAGGAGATCACAGAGACCCATGGCCGTCCATGACCGAGTACGCCAATTCTATCAGAATGAACTGATCAATCTCCAGAATGCCAGTCTCTTCAAGGAAGAGCGGTTCATCCATTCCCGACAGGGAGCAGACATCACCGTCGAATATCCACCGAATTCTCCGCTGAAAGAAGTCATCAATTTCTGCGCAAACAACTATCTGGGCCTCTCAAGCCACCCCGCCTTGATCGAAGCGGCAAAACGAGGTCTGGAGGAACGCGGGTTCGGGCTGTCGTCCGTCCGGTTTATTTGCGGTACCCAGGACCAGCACAAAGAACTGGAGGGAAAGATTGCGGACTTTCTAGGTATGGACGACGCCATCCTCTACTCCTCTTGTTTTGATGCAAACGGAGGGGTCTTCGAGGCCTTGTTGGGCGAGGAGGATGCCTTGATTTCCGACGAGTTGAACCACGCGTCTATCATCGATGGAATCCGGCTCTGCAAGGCCGAACGGCGCCGCTACAAGCACTCGGAGATGAAGGACTTGGAGCTGCATCTCAAGGAGACGCAGAATAAGCGGTTCCGGATGATCGTCACCGACGGCGTGTTCTCGATGGACGGTGTCTTGGCGAAGCTCGATGCGATCTGCGATCTGGCCGAGGAATACGACGCGATCGTCGTGGTCGATGACTCGCATGCCACGGGCTTTGTCGGAAAGAATGGGCGCGGAACGCACGAATACTTTGACGTGATGGGAAGGGTGGACATCATTACGACGACCTTCGGAAAGGCCCTCGGCGGATCATCGGGTGGCTGCATCGCGGGCGAGAAAGTCTTCATTGACATTCTACGACAGCGATCCCGCCCGTACCTTTTCTCAAACACGCTCAGCCCTGTCGTCGTGGCGGCGACGATCAAAGCGATCGAGCTCCTCAAAACCTCGGGCACGCTGCGCGAGAAGCTTCTCGAGAATTCACGATACTTCCGGCAGCGCATTCGTGAAGCGGGGTTCGAGATCAAGGACGGGTTTCATCCGATCGTACCCATCATGCTCCGCGATGCCGGCCTCGTCCAGGCCATGGCTCGAGAGCTGTACGCAGAAGGTATCTACGTGATTGGATTCTTCTATCCTGTCGTTCCGAGAGGCACCGCCCGCATCAGGGTGCAGCTCTCGGCCGCTCATGAGAAACACCACATTGACCAGGCGGTCGAAGCGTTCACGAAGGTTGGCAAGAAGCTCGGCGTATTGAAATAAC
>Ga0315268_10009280_pt1 | contig 10221 bp, 10 predicted proteins | sample C1_top_MG_FD_204535 | JGI IMG/M metagenome (GOLD analysis project Ga0315268, IMG submission 204535) | Sediment microbial communities from Yellowstone Lake, YNP, Wyoming, USA - C1_top | ecosystem: Environmental > Aquatic > Freshwater > Lake > Sediment | place: USA: Wyoming | collected 2017-08-01 | reverse complement strand
CTGGGACCGCTTGATAGAGAAAGCCAGTCAAGACGGCCTGGACAAAGAGGAATTACAGGCCTTGATCAAGGCGACGGCGGACAGCCCTCCCGGTATTTCCGGGATGTCCCGGTCCCTGATGGCCTTCGCGGTTATCGTCATCCTGGGCATCGCCGTTTTTCATTTAATGGGTAGCCAAAGTGGCAAGTATGATGAAACTATCAAAAATGTTCTGAGTATGCTGGCGGCAACCCTGGCTTCCATTACCGGGTTTTACTTTGGCGGGAGAAGTGCAGAAGAAAAGAAAGGGCCTGCTCCGCCGTCAGGAACAGCCGCCGGGGAGGGAGCAACCGGCGGGGAAGCAGCCGGGGGGACATCCACGTAAAAAATCCAGCCTCCCGGGCCTAGTGGTTGCCCTCTCCTGACGTCGCCGGGGAAAAGGGAAGGCGGGGCCGTAAGCCCCGCCTTCCTTTTTTGTTTAGGGGTGGGGAGGGGAGTATGAGGGGAGGGCGCTTGTGAGCCCCCGGCCCTCCCCCCACCCTTTCCCTAAAAAGCGTACCAGGCCCGGACCCAGTAACGTTGGCCTTCCGGGCGGTTGAGGGTGGCCATCTCGAATTGGGGGATAAAGCAGAAGCTCCAGCGCCGGTAATCGTATTTGATGGCCGGCCCTATGGCGAACTGGCGCCCCTGGTTGCCGATCCTGACCCCGTCCATGGTGTCCGGCGTGGTCTGGATGTAGTAGAAACCCGCGGCCCCCAGGCGCAGGTTGGGCATTACCGCATAATCCACGCAATAATCGAAATGGAAGGCCTGCCCCGAATGATAGTGATCCAGGCCCAGGATGGGGTTAGTGTTGTTGGTGGGGAAGTCGTACATCATCTTGATATTCACCCCCAGGCCCCATTTGGGCATCCAGCCCAGCCCCAGCACCGGCTGAAAAGTGAAATAGTTCTGGGAGGGGCTGGCCAGATTGTTGCGGCTATAGGTGCCGGGGAAGATGATGTCGAAGCCCGTAGTGATATGGTACTCTCCCAGGTGCCAGGCCAGGAGGAAGGGGTCGAAGGCGATATTCCCCACGCCGAATTGATAATCGCTCACCGGCAGGGGGGCCAGGTGGGTGCCGGCGTAAACCAGGGGAATGATCAGATTGATTCCCCAATTGGCCCCCAGCACCTGCACCTTGGTGGAATAGGTGAGCCTTAGGACATTGGCCACGAGTTCCCCGTGGCTCTCCGGAGGGACGGCGCCTCGGATGAGGGGAGCGTTGTAATAAAGGAAATAATACTGGAAGTAGAACCCCGGGGGCGGAAAGGCCCCCGCGAAGAAATTTTCCGCCCCGTCGGGATAGGCCGCCAAACCCCGCTCTGTGCCTTGAGCCTGAAGTGGCAGCAGCCCCAGGCCGAGAACCAGACCCAGCACCAACCAGCGCTTCACGGCTTTCCCCCTTTAAAAATGGATTTCAAATAAGGAGCTGATGGAATCCTCCTGATGAATGTTCAGGATGGCCCGGGCCAGAAGGTGGTCCACCGGCAGTTGCACGATCTTGGGGCAATTCCGGGGCTTGTCTCCCAGGGGGATGGTGTCGGTGACCACCAGGCGGCTCAGAGGTGAGTCCGTCACCCGCTGCACCGCGGGGCCGGAGAGCACCGCGTGGGTGCAGCAGGCATTAACATTGCGGGCTCCGTGTTGCATGATGACTTCCGCCGCCTGGCTCAGGGTCCCCCCCGTATCCACAATGTCATCCAGGATGACCACTTCTTTGCCCAGGACCTCACCGATGAGGTTCATGGCCTTGGCCTTGCCCGGGGCGTCCCGGCGTTTATCAATCAACCCCAGGGAAGCCACCAGACGTTTGGCATAGGCCCGGGCCCGGGGCACCCCGCCGGCATCCGGGGAAACGATGGTCAAATCATTGTCGAAGTTTTCCCGGATGTAAGGGATCATGATGGGGGAGGCGTAAAGGTTGTCCACCGGGATATCAAAAAAGCCCTGGATTTGGCCCACGTGCAGGTCCAGGGTAAGAATCCGGTTGGCTCCGGCAGTGGAGATCAAGTCGGCCACCAGCTTGGCGGTAATGGGCACCCGGGGGGCCACCTTGCGGTCCTGGCGGGAGTACCCGAAATAAGGAATAACCGCGGTGATGCGCCGGGCCGAGGCCCTTTTCACCGCGTCGATCATGATCAAGAGTTCCATGAGATTGTGGTTGGCCGGAGGACAGGTGGATTGGATGAGAAAAACATCCCGGCCCCGGACATTCTCCCCGATCTCCACCCGGATCTCTCCGTCGCTGAAGGCGGTGACCAGGGCCTGACCCAGGGGCAGGGAGAGGTGGTCACAGATCTTCCGGGCCAACTCCGGGTTGGCGCTGCCCGTAAAGATGCGGATATTGTTATTGAGCATGGGCGGGGGCTTCCTTGTGAGCTTTGAGAATCTTGCTACAGGCTATTTTAAAAACAGTTTTTGCTGTCATCCTGAACGGAGTGAAGGATCTCAACTTATTGGAAATACGAGATTCTTCGCTTCGCTCAGAATGACATTTCACTGCAAGGAATAGGTTTTGAAATAGCTTTTAGACCAAGCTTCCGGAAGGTAATGTTAATTCAAAGGGGAGGGTGGTGGCAAGGGTAATTTCCGGGGGGGCAATTTTTTCCTGGAGCACCAAGATTCTCACGCCTTCTTGGGCCGAGGCGGCCAATTGCCGGGCATAAGCCGGGTCGACCTGGGCCGCGGGCCGGAAGATTTGCGCATCTTCCCGCTGCACCACAAAGACCTGCCAGGCCTCGTGCCCCTGGCGCAGCAGGGCCGTCAGATGCTCCAGGTGGCGGCGCCCCCGAGTGGTGACCCCATCCGGGAACAGGGCCGCCCCTTCTTCCACCCAGGTGACACTCTTCACTTCCAGAAAAGCCAGGCGCCCCCCTTTATCCAGGACAAAGTCCAGGCGGCCCCCCCAGGGCAGGGTGACTTCCGGGCGGACCTTGAGGGGAGGGCGGGGGGACCCGGACTTCTGGCCGCCTCCCCCCGCCTCTCTCTCCCACACGCTGCTCAGGAGTGGGAAGCCGGGCCGGCCAGGACCGGCCAGGGCCTCGGCCACCAGGCGGTTGGGGGCCAGGGTGTCGATGCAGATCCACCCTTCGGGGCCCCGAGTAAACCGCCAGGTATGAGCGGTCTTGCGCCCCGGCTTGTCCTCCCGGGTGAGGAGGATCTCGCCTCCGGGGGGAGCGCAGCCTGTTAAAGCCCCGGAATTGGGCACATGGACCCATTCCCGGCGGCCGCCGGGAAGCTCCACTTCCGCCAGGAAACGCTGGCGCCGCCTAAGGAAGCGAGCCGGGATCAGAGGAGAGGAAAAACGCACTACCGCAGGGCACAGGCAGGAGATTTAGAAGGCGTACCAGACCCGGAACCAGTTTTGCAGGTCTTCGCCCTTGGGACCGCCGGTTTCCAACTGGCTTTTCAGGACAAAACTCCAGCTGCCCAGGTCGTACTTGAGGCCTGGGCCCAGGCCCATCACCCGGTCGCCGAAGGGACGCTGGAAAGCAAAGCCCTCACCCGCATCGGGGCGATACAGATAGCCGTTCAGGCCCACCTGGAGGTTGGGCAAGAGGCGGTAGTCCATGGAATATTTCATGAGCAGGGAGGAATCGCCCCGTTTTTGAGAATCCCAGGAGGAGGAGTCCCGGTTATAAAGAAAGGAGATGCGCATCTCCAGGTGATGGGGCAGCCTGAGGGTGGCGCCCCCTTCCCCGTCCAGGGCCAACCCCGGTACGGTACCCGGCAGCGTCAATCTCTCGGGGCGCAGGGAGGGTTGGGCCTGAAAAGGCTTTTCCCCCGACATCTGGGCTTCCATGGGGGTCTGGGCGGCCGCCCGGATGATGGGAAGGCGCCAGCCCGGAGGGATCCCCCAGGCATCAACGTCGGCTGCCTTCGCCACTGCGGGGGACATCAGGCCGGCCAGCCAGAAGGCCGCCGCCAGCCACGCCATTCCCCCTCGACCCCGCATGCTCATGCACTCCCCCCAAGCTTTTGAGCTTGTTTAAATTTAATGAATTTTTCAAAAAAGTCAAGGGAAAACTTCGACTTAAAGGGGCCGCCCCCAGATGTGGGCCAGAATCTCCCGCCCTCCCCGGTCCAGCAGGCGCTCGGCCAGGAGCCGGCCCAGGGATTCCGCCTCCTCCAAGGGGCCGGCCAGGGTGTCCTTAAGGAGGCGTTCCCCCTGAAGGTCGCTGATCAGGGCCTTGAGGGTGAGAGAGCTTCCCTCCATCCGGCCCAGGGCCGCCACCGGCACCACGCACCCTCCCTCCAGGCGGGCCAGAAAGCCCCGCTCCGCAGTCACCGCCGCCCGGCTGGGCGGGTCATCCAGGAAGGCGATGAACTCCCCCAGACGGTGGTCCCGGTCGCGCACCTCCAGCCCCAGGGCCCCCTGGGCCACGGCCGGCAGCATCTCCGTCTCCGCCAGAAATCTCCGGGCCAGGTGGGAGAGACCCAGGCGGGCCAGGCCCGCGGCGGCCAGGATGAGGGCGTCCAGGTTCAGGCTTTCCATCTTCTTCAACCTGGTGTCCACATTGCCCCTTAGGGGCACGACCTCCAGGTCCGGCCGCAGATGCAGGATTTGCACCCGGCGGCGCAGGCTGCCGGTGCCCACCCGGCCGCCGGCGGGGATCTCCCCCAGGGAATCGTACCGGGAGGAGATGAAGGCGTCCCGCCAGTCTTCCCGGGGCGGCACGGCCCCCAATTTCAGTCCCTCGGGCACCGCGGCCGGCATGTCCTTGAGACTGTGCACCGCCAGGTCCACCTGACCGGCCATCAGGGCCTCCTCGATCTCCTTGATGAACAGGCCCTTACCCCCCACCTCAGCCAGGGGCACGTCCTTGAGCCTGTCGCCCGTGGTCTTGATAATCACCAACTCCACGGGGCAATCCGGATACCGCCCGGTGATCTGGGCCTGCACCCACCGGGCCTGGGCCAGGGCCAGGACGCTGCCCCGGGTGCCGATGCGGATGGGATGGGGAAAGGGTGATTTGAGGGGAGGACCGGGAGACCGCGGGTCCCCCGCCCTCCCCTCAAACTCCCCTCCCAACCCCCTGTAAAGGGCCGTGGAAGGCGGGGCCGATAGCCCCGACTTCCAAGGCCCCAAAGATATTTGGGGGGTCAGGGGTGACGGCGGGGGAAAGTCCCAGGGAAGGATGTTCAAAGCGTTCCTTTAGCCGCAGGTGCTGCAGGAAGTGGCGGCGCAGCCTGTGCAGGCCGCCCCTTTGGGGTTGGACGCCGCGGTAAATTTGTACCCCACCTTGGCCGCGCAGGCACTCATCAATTTGGCCACGTTTTTCCCCTGGCAAAAGGGACACTCCACCTCATCACCCCCAAAGACCAGCTTCTCAAACTCCTTGCAACAATCCTGACAACAGAATTCAAAAATGGGCATTGCGAAAACCTCTTCCAGTTATTTATGGGGGAAGGGCCAGGGGCCTGCGGCCCATAGCCCCCTCCCCCAACAAAATTATACCCTATTTCCTCTCCACCCGCACGGGGGTGTCTTCGGCGATGAGGGTGAGGCAGCAGGGGTCGTCGGTGAGGCGCCCCACCAGGTTCACGGCGCTGGCCGGGCGGATCTCCCCCGGCACACTGGAGGGGGTGAGGCCGAAAAAGATACAAAAAGCCTTGCCCGGAGGCCAAAAGCCCAGATCCCCCACTTCCACCACCATCCGGGCGGTGTCGTCCAGTTCCGCCGCCACCTGGGGCACGGGAAAATAGATTTCATCCCCCCAACGGTGGGCCTTGCCGGAAAACGGCAAGGCCGCGGCCAGGTCCTGGGCCGTGGGGGAATCATTTAGATAGCCGTTAAGGCGCAGGTCTTCCACCATCACCACAATCTCAGTGGGCATCGTTCTCCTCCAGCCCCTCCACCACGGCGGCGGCCAGCAGAGGAAAGAGCAGTTCATGGTGCCCGGTCAAGGCATAGCCTTTCCCCCCGCCGGCGGTGGGGCGTCGCACCACATTGGTGAGAGGGCGGTAGTGCTGGACAAAATCCAGATTGACGGTGGTCAGCGGCGAAACCGGGTGGCCCAGATTCCGGGCCAGGGTGAGGGCCTTCAGGAAGACCTCCGGGAGGATCACCGCGGAGCCCAAATTGAGATAGAGCCCTTCGGCCAGGCGGCTGACCAGGGCCGCGAAGAGGCGGAAGTCACGATGCGTCGCGGCTCCCAGGGCTTCCGGGTCCACCGAGGGATGCAGGTGGATGATGTCGGTGCCCACGGCCACATGCACCGTCACCGGCACTCCCAGGTCTGCGGCCGCGGCCAGCAGGCTCAGGTGCTTATAGGGAAAGTCCGCGGCCAGCAGGCGAGCGCCCACCGCCTCTCCCAGGCCCAGGCCCTCCTTGGCTCCCCAAGAGATGGCGGTGTTGAGGAATTCCGCGGTCTCCCGGGCCATCCCGAAGCGCCCGCAACCCAAGTCCTGGTCCACATCTTCGGAGGTGCGCCCCACCATGGCGATTTCCGCGTCATGGATGATGCCCGCGCCGTTTAAGGCCACGCCGGTGAGGAGCCCTTTTCTCAGCAGGTCTATGAGGATGGGGCTCAGGCCCACCTTAAAGGGATGAGCCCCCATCCCCAAGAGCACCTGGCGCCCCCGGCGATGGGCCGCGACCCAGGCGGCCGCCACTTCTGCCAGGGCCTCCCCCCCCAGGATGGCCGGCAGCCGGGCCAGGAACTCCCGGAAGCTGCCCCCTTTTTCCCAGGGGCGCCCGAATTCCTGGTGGCTCACCTTGGAGTGGCGCTCCTTTAAACTATAGGTCTTCAGCCCGGCCAGGGACAGGGGGTCCGTCTTTTTCATTCCCTTCCCTCCTCCCCGAATTTCTCCGGAAACAGCAGATAATCCACCAGATCGCAGAGCACGTGGCCGATGGTGAGGTGCACCTCCTGGATGCGGGGAGTGGATTTGGAAGGGACGATGAGGGCCACCTCGGCCTGGGCCGCCACCGGCCCGCCGTCTCTCCCGCTCAGGGCCAGGGTCTTCAACCTTAGCTCCCGGGCCGCCTTCAGAGCCTCCACCACATTGGCGGAAGAGCCGCTGGTGCTGATACCCCAGGCCACATCCCCGGGACGGCCCAGGGCCCGCACCTGCTTGGCGAACACCTCCAGGAAACCATAGTCGTTGCCGATGCTGGTGAGGACGGAGGTGTCGGTGGTAAGGGCCAGGGCTGCCAGAGGAGGGCGCTCCACCTGGAACCGGTTGACGAACTCCGCCGCCAGATGTTGGGCATCGGCGGCGCTGCCGCCGTTACCGAAGATAAGCACCTTCCCCCCGGAGCGCAAGACCTGGGCCAGCATCCGGGCCGCGGCCACCACCGCCTCTCCCTGCTCCGCCACAAACCGGCTCTTCAGGCGGTTGGACTCCGCCACCGCCTCCTTAACTCGCGCCAATAAAGTCATGCCGTCCCTCCATCCGCCCCGGGAGGCGGAAGTTTTGGGAAAAGGGCAGGGACCTTTTACGAAAAAAGTCCCCGGCCCTCACCTCCCATACCTCAACCCAAGAGTCGCAGGTAGCGCACGGGGCTAAAGAACAGGGTCTCCATCAGGGCCACCAACTGGAGGGCCAGGGCCCGGGCCTCGGGTTCCATGGCGGCCCTACCCGCCACCGCGGGAAAATGCTCCTTCATCAGGGTGAAGATGAAGTTCTGGGCCTCCGTCAGTTCCAGGGTGAGGGGGATGCGGTTTACCAGGCCCAGGAACTGCTGCAAGCGAGCCGCGGGCTCCGCCTTAAAGCCCGCGGCCAGGTCCGTGAGATGCCGTTGCAGGATCCGGCCCAGGATCAAAGCGCCCTCCCCTGATTCCAGCTTCAGATCCATGAGGGCGGCCTCCTGGACCAGCTCCAGAATCTCCTCAGAAGCTGGCAGTAATACCGGCTCCGGCTCCAATTTCCGCAAGAGCTCCACCAGCCTCCGGTTCAAGGTGATCTCCCCCAAAGCCCGGTACAGCCGCGGCAGAGGCAGGCGCTCCACAGCCATGGCCCGGAGCAAGGGCCGGGCATCCTCGAAGTTGTGGGAGATCAGGGCCACGGCCTCTTCCCGGGTATGCGCCAGCAGGTCCTGAAAGACCTCGTGCTTTTCCTCCAGAAACATATCATGGACGGTGTAATAGTGTTCCCCCAGCCGCCGGGCCATCAGGGGGATCAGGTCTTCCGGGGTCTTTTCCAGGGCCTGAAAGAGTTCCTCCTTTAAGGTCTGGAATTTCTGGGGTGTAGGGTGCGGCAGCACCTGGGTGCGGTAGAGATAGCTGCTCATAAAGACCGTGAAAAATCCCAGGGTCTGGGTTTCCGAAGTGACGCCCGAGGTCAGGCGCAGGCGGCCCGCGGCCAACACCATGGACCCGAGGGCCTTGTCCTCATGCTCCAGAGGCTCAACGCGGTAGTGGTAAATATGGGTGGGGCATTGCCGGTCCCGGTCCTTGAGCCAGGAAATGGCCCACTGATTCACGACCTTGGGGAAGTCCACCACTGCCGGTTTGACCCGCCGCAGATAAAGATGCCGGCCGGTCCCCTCCGCCGGGACATTGCTCACGGCCCGTTCCAGGCTTTCCAGAAAGGGGGGCTCCAGGGGCTCCGGTGTAAAGTTCTGGCCCAACTGCAGGGCCCGGGCGGCATATTTCAGCACCTGCAGGGTCTCCAGGCCAGCCAGGTCCGCAAAGAACCAGCCGCAACTGGTGTACATCAGGAGGGCGTGGCGCTGCATTTCCATAAGCTTCAGGGCCGGCACCCAATCCGTCTCTTTCAATCCCGGCGCCCCTTCCCGGGAGAAGAAGTCCGCCACCACCTGGGGGCTGCGGTCCAGAATCACCTGAATATAGGAATTGCGGGCCGCCCAGGGGTCCCTAAAATACCTCTGGCCTTCCGATTCAAACAGCGCCGCCAACCGCACACTTAACAGATCAAAGGCCTCCCGGAGAGGGGCGCGCCATCTCTGGTTCCAGAGGGGAGCGCCGCCGGTGGCGCAGCCGCAGTTTTCCTTCCACCGGCCCAACCCATGGGGGCAACTCCAGGAACTGCCCTCGCCTTTGGGGCCCAGATAGAGCTCCACCTCCATCTTCGGGGGGGCCAGTTCCAGAAAGGCGGCATAATTGGTCAGGTGAAAACCCTTCTGGGGCAAGGCCTGCGTCAGGGCATGGGCCAGGGCCAGCTCCCCGAACTTCTTGTGATGCCCGTAATTTTCCCCATCCGTGGCCACATGGAGGATTTGGGGGCGGAAGCGGGTGGGGGCAAAGGCCTCCACCAGGCGCGCCGCCAGCCGATTGCTGTCCTGGAGCAAGTCTCCGAAGCTGATGTCCGCGGCCACCGCGCCGTTATAGAGAAACACCGAAATCTGCCGCCTTTTGGACGACTCGACCCCCACCTCCGGCAAGAAGCAGCGGTAGACCTGGGTGGTGTCCAGGGTGTGGGCCTGGACCGTCTCCCAGGGGCCTCCGCTCAAGGGCCGGACCCGCCGGACTTGGTGGGGTGAGAGGATGACGAATTTCATCCCCTGGTCCAGGAGGGTGGCCAGGGTGGGGAAGTTGACCGCGGTCTCCGGCAGCCACATGGCCGCGGCCTTCCGTTGAAAGCGGTGCTCAAAATCCCGGAGCCCCCAAAGGACCTCCGTTTCCCGGTCCCGGGGACCGGCCAGGGGGAGAATGGCATGGTTATAGGCCTGAGCCAGGGCATTGCCGTGGCCCAGGGCGGCCAGACTCTGGCGGTCCGCCTCCAGGATTCTCCGGTAGGCCAGAGGCGCGTGCTTCTCCAGCCAGCTCAGGAGGGTGGGGCCGAAATTGAAACTAAGGTGCTCATAATTGTTGACGATGTCCAGGATGCGGCGCTGGCCGTCATAGATGCGGGCGGCCCCGTTGGGGCCGTAACATTCGTCGGTGATGCGGGCATTCCAATCATGGTAGGGATGGGCGCTGGACTCCACTTCGATCTGCTCGATCCAGGGGTTCTCCCGGGGGGGTTGATAGAAATGGCCGTGGATGACCACATACCCCTGAGTTTCCGTTTTTGCCGGCAGGAGGTCCATGTTTTTCCCCTAATTTGGTAAATTAGCCCATAATAATCTTGCCTGGGGATTCCGTCAACCGCAGCCCCGCCATAAGGACCGGAAAAGTGGGGGAGGGCACCCGTCCCTGGCCGCCAATAAGAAAAATGAGGCTGTTGCGAAAGGGGTTTTGAGGGGAGGGCTGGGGGAACACGGTCCCCCCACCCCTCCCCTCAAACTCCCCT
>Ga0315268_10009279_pt1 | contig 10222 bp, 9 predicted proteins | sample C1_top_MG_FD_204535 | JGI IMG/M metagenome (GOLD analysis project Ga0315268, IMG submission 204535) | Sediment microbial communities from Yellowstone Lake, YNP, Wyoming, USA - C1_top | ecosystem: Environmental > Aquatic > Freshwater > Lake > Sediment | place: USA: Wyoming | collected 2017-08-01 | reverse complement strand
GCTGCCAACCGACAAGAAGGAGCGGATCAGGAAGCTCAACGAGTGGAACCAGGCGCTATATCTACCCCGCCAAGTGGCCCCTCCCTGCCCCTCCCCGCTGACGAATCAACAGTAAGGGCACGATGCATCGTGCCCCAACGAAAAGGAACGTAAGGCCGATATATCGGCCCCAACCGAAAAGAACAGTAAGGGCACGATGCATCGTGCCCCAACGAAAAGGAAAAAATATATGGCACATGCATATACTCCGGGACTTAAAGTAACCGAAAAAGCGGTGATCAAAAAGGACCGCCGGCTTCCCCTAAAGGGCCAGGTGCTGGTCAAGGTGGGAGACAAGGTCACCGCCGACCAGGTGGTGGCCAAGACCGAACTGCCGGGCAACGTCCAGACCCTGAACGTGGCCGGGCTCTTAGGCATCCTGCCCGAGGACGTGGCCGGGCACATGATCAAAAAGCCGGGCGACGCCATCCAAAAGAACGAGGCCGTGGCCATCAGCAAGGGATTCTTTGGGCTGTTCAAGTCCACCTGCAATTCTCCGGTGACCGGGACCATCGAATCCATCTCGCCCATCACCGGCCAGGTGATACTGCGCGAGCCGCCCCTGCCGGTCCAGGTGAGGGCCTATGTGGACGGACAGGTGGTGCAGGTCAACCCGGGCGAGGGGGTGGTGGTGGAGACCTTCGGCACCTTCGTCCAGGGCATCTTCGGCATCGGGGGCGAGGTCCACGGCCTGGTCAAGATGGCGGTGGATGACCCCTCCCAGGAACTGACCCCCGAACTGCTGACCCCGGACTGCAAGGGCAAGGTGGTGGTGGGCGGATCGCTGATCAGGATCGCCGGAATGAAGAAGGCGGCCGAGGTGGGGGCCAGCGCGGTGGTGGTGGGCGGCATCAACGACGCCGACCTGAAAGCACTCCTGGGCTACGACATTGGCGTGGCCATCACCGGCACCGAGGAAAAAGGATTTACCCTGATGGTCACCGAGGGCTTTGGCCAGATGAGCATGGCCAAGAAAACGTTCAACCTCCTGAAATCCAAGGAAGGCTTAAAGGCCTCGGTCAACGGCGCCACCCAGATCCGGGCCGGGGTGATGAGGCCCGAGGTCATCATCCCGCTGACCGGCGGCGGCCAGGCCGATGAGGCCCAGAAACAGCAGGGCGGAATGGATATAGGCATGGCCATCCGCTGCATCCGCCAGCCCTACTTCGGCCTGATCGGCAAGGTTTCGGGCCTGCCATCCGAACTGCAGAAACTGGAATCGGAAAGCCACGCCCGGGTGCTGGAAGTTACCTTTGATGACGGCAGCAAGGTAGTGGTGCCCCGGGCCAATGTGGAGTTGATAGAGGACTAAAAAAACACTTCAAGCCATCTTTGGGCCCCTGCCGAACCTATCATATTACAGCCATGAATCACATTCACTAAAGCTATTGCCGTGTCATCAAAACAGAAGAACATCATTTCTTTGATTTTGTCCGGCGGCCTTCTTGTCCTGTGGTTTGTGGCTTCATTTTTTTTCGGCCGTTATCGCTGGGGTTTAGATCTTTAAAAATATCATTATTGGGGCGAACTTAAGTTTAAATTTAAGCAGTATGGTTTGACCGGGGAATACTTCAATGGGGCCGTCAAATCCTGGATACAAGATAGTCTCCTTATAACGGAAAATGATTATCTAACTTACTCAGGAACCTTTATCCACAGACGTTGTAGTGAGCGGTGCGGCTGAGCCTGCCGAAGCCTTAGCCGAACTATTAACGCAGATTATAACAAATCTTTTTGTGCCTAAAAATATGATTTTGCATAGAATAATCTGTGAAGATCTGTAAAATCTTCCGCCACCGCAGGGTAGTACATATAGGCGGATCCGCCTTTGGCGTGAGCGGATAGAAAAGCTTTTGGAGTATGTTTCGGAGCTAATTGGATAGACATTTAACGGAATATCAGCAAGCCTTAGCGGCTCTGCCGGAAAGCATCAAATGATCTGGCGTTTCATAAACACCGGCCGGGCAGACGGGGCCTATAACATGGCTCTGGACCTGGCCCTGGCCGAGTCGGTCCGAAATAAAACCTCGGGACCGGTGCTCCGTTTTTACGACTGGGAGCAACCCACCATATCACTAGGGTACAACCAGGACGCGGAACAGCTGGATCTGGAAGCCTGCCGCCAGGCCGGGGTCAAAGTGGTCCGGCGGCCCACCGGCGGCCGGGCGGTGTTCCATTATAACGAATTTACCTACAGCGTCATTGCTCTGCAGGACGATCCGCTTTTGGGCGGGCCGGTCCTGAATACCTATCGCACCATCGCCCAGGCCCTGGTGATGGGATTGAAACAGCTGGGAATAGAATCCGAGCTGCAGCGTTCCCAAAGCGCCGGGGCCAGCGTCAAGGATTCGCCGCTGTGTTTTGCCGCCGCCGGCCGCTACGAGATAACGGCCTCGGGCAAAAAAATTCTGGGCAGCGCCCAGCGACGGATACAGGGAGTCATCCTGCAACAGGGATCACTGCTGCTGGCCCAGGACCAGAACCTGGCGCCGTTCTACCGTCAGGGGGCCGAAGCCAACGCCACCACGGCCGAAGAATTGCTGGGCCGGAAAATCAGTTTTGAACAGGCGGCCGGTTGCATGATGCAGGGATTTAAGCTGGCCTGGGCGACAGAATTTTTCCAGGATCCCGTAACTTCCTCCGAGCAAGGAGAAGCACAAAAGTACCTGACCCGGGTAAATATTTTATAAAAACGTAATTTTTTTATTGACAGATTTATTGTTTTGGCTTACACTAATAGGTTAACAGGTTAAAAAAAGACACTTTTTTAGTTAAACTAAAACCATCTAATTTTAAAACGCAGCGCGTTATGGGCTTGCAGGCAGACCTCTCCGATTTCACCCTTTCGGAGATAATTTATTTTTTGTCCCACTTTAAAAAGACCGGGGTGTTGACGGTCAAGGCCGGCAGCAGCTTTGGCGAGGTCTATTTTGACAGGGGCGACACCGTCCACGCCATTTTGGGCGACATCAAAGGTCCGGAGGCGGTGTTCAACCTGTGTCTGGAACCCTTGGGCGAGGCCAAGTACACCGCCGGCCCCAAATCCCCCGAGATCACCATCAAGGACGGGGCCGGGAAGATCCTGGAAGAGGGAGAGCGGCGGCGCACCGAGATGGCCGATATCCTAAAATCCCTGCCGCCGCTGGATACCGTGCTGGCCCGCACCGCCCAGGCTCCCGAGGAATCGGCCGTCACCATCCGCCGCAGCGACTGGACCATCATGGCCCTGGTCAACGGCAAGCGGAACATTAACCAGATAGTGACCGACAGCAAGCTGGGGATGTTCGAAGTGGTCAAAACGGTGTCCTGGCTGCTGGCCAAGAACCTGGTGATGGATCCCAAGGAAATGGAGCGGCTGTTCAAAGACAGGGTTCATTTCATCAACCTGCTGCTGGACGAGTTCGGCGTCAAAGGAACCGGGGTTTTGCCATACCAGGAGCTTTTAAAGGCCACCCTGACCGAACTGGACAAGGGCGGACGAATGGCCCGGCATCTGGAACTGGGGGCCGACCGTCTGAACATATTGCCCGGGCAGCTGTCCGACGTTACCAAAGAAGAGATGATAGATATCTGGGAACGCCTGGCCGACGCCATCCACAAAAAAGGATTAAAGGAATACGGGCCAATGCTGGGCAAACATAAGTACCAGACGGCCCAGGCCCGTTCGCTGAAATAAACAAAGGTCAGAGAATACTGTACTACGGTACCCACTCTGCTACTTTTTTTCGCAGCTTAATTAATGCAGGAGCCAACATGGCCCAAGCCCCGGCCGAATTATTAGTGGAAAGTGTTTTAAAGATGGAGGCGGTCCGGCACTCCGTGGCGGTGGCCAAGGAGGACGGAACGATGGTCAAGGCCTCCGATGGAGCGCCTGGGAACCTGGGCGAAGTGGTGGCCTTTTTGGGTTCGGCGGCCGAGGTCATTTCCTCCAATCTGGAACTGGGAGACCTCAGCTCGGTGCTGGCCGAGGGCCAGAACCATAAAATGCTGATCCTGCCCCACGAAACGGTTTATCTGGGAGTGGATCTCGATCCGGCCCAGTCTCCCTGGTGGGTATTGCAGCCCAGCCCCCTGGATCTGCTTTTGGAAAGCAAGACGACCAAAATATCAGAGGCCGAGGAACTGCTTAAGCAAAAGCTGATTCTGGTTAACTTGTTGCTGGAGGAATTCGGGGCCCTGGGCGAAAAGGCCCCCGAATGGCAGGAGATGCTGGCCTACGAACTCAAGAACGTTGATCCTTTGGGGCGCTTGGCCAAAATGGTGACCGCCGGTCCGGGAAGGATCTCCCATAACGAAGGGGTAAAAACCGACATCTCCAAAAAAGAAGTGAGCGATGCTTTTGAAAAGCTGGTCAATTCAACCTGTAAAAAAGCCATCGCTTGTTTAGGGTTTGTGGCTGTCAAACAAAAATTCCAGATCGTGATCTCACGGCTGGCTTCGGGAAACAGGTAAAGCCGTGAAGATAGAAGAAATCCTCATTCAACTTTCAAGCCTGCAGGGCGTAACCGGCAGTTTTTTTGTGGGCGACGACAATAGTTTCGTTTCTCAGACCCTGTCCAAAAGTTTTATCAAGGAAAACGCCCAGCGGGCGGTGATGGTGCTGGCCCAGACCTTTGACGCCTTGAACCAGGTGGCGCAGTTTAAAATAAACAAGATGATGGTCAACTCCCGGGGCATCCGGCTTTTCATCCGCCGCACCGATAAGGGTTACCTGAACCTTTTGACCGACACCACCGCCGACGTTGCGGTGATCGATGCCGCTTTGGATGGAGCCCTGATCGAGATCAAAAATCTGGCAGCAGCGCCGGCGGCTCTATCGGCTTCGTTCCAGCCCGCTCCCGCCAGCCCGGCCCCGGTCCCATCCCCGTCCCCGGCAGCCACACCCCGCCCCGGACTTAGACCGGCTCAATCCGACGGCCCGGTGCAGACGCCGGCCGCTCCGCCCAAGCCGGTACCGGCCGCTGTGCTGGAGCCTGCGGTGTTGGACAAGATCCTGGCGGTGGCCGAAGAATTTCTGGGCGAGCTGGGCCCAGACATCTTCCAAAACCAAATGACCGACCACAAAATCTCCAGGGAAAAACTGCTGCGCGATCCGGTGATGAAGTTCTGCTATGGCCTGCAGAAAGACGCCTCCATGATCATCGGGCCTTCGGCCGCCAAACAGATGGCCGATAAAATGCTGCTGCTGCTCAAATAAAAAGGCAGAAAACGACCCTTCGACAAGGCTTCGATAAGCTTCGACAGGGCTTCGACACGCTCAGCCCTGCGGCTCAGCTGGGCCACTCAGCCTAACAGCTCAGGGCAAGAAGGCAGAAAACGAGGCAGAAAACGACCCTTCGACAAGGCTTCGATAAACTCAGCCTAGCAGCTCAGGGCAAGAAGGCAAAAAAGAGAACAGAAATGGTGGATTTGAAAATAAGGACCAAAAAGTTTGCGCTGCAAATAATTCAGCTATACTGTAAACTGCCTAACAATAATGTTGCCCAAATCCTGGGAAAACAACTGTTGCGGTCCGGCACATCGGTCGGCGCTAATTACCGGGAAGCGACCCGGGCCCGGTCAACCCGGGAATTCTGCTCCAAAGCCAATATCTCACTTCAGGAACTGGATGAAACAGGCTACTGGCTGGAACTGATTTCTGAAAGCGGCACTTTAAATTCGCCGGAGATGGATACCGCCATTAAGGAAACGAATGAGCTGACCGCCATTTTTGTTACCATGATTAAAAACGCAAAGGCAAAACGGAACAGGCCAAACACCTAATCGGTTATTTTGCCTTCTGCTTTTATAGTTTTGTTTTGTAAGGAGAGTTAGATGTTCAAGCAACTGCTGTATCCCGGCGAGTATCTGTGGTATATGACGGTCACCAACCTGGTCGCCATTCTGGGAAGCATTCTGCTGTGGGTGGCCTGCGTGCTGTTCGGGCTGATCGCTCGGAAATACGAGATAGTGCTGCGCAAGAAGACCGACTGGCAGTACATGATCTTTGCTCCCTCCGGAGTGCTGGTCTACGCGGTGATCCAGATCATAGCCTTTGCCAGCCAGGTCAAGCTTAACGTCCTCCAATCCTGGATAGCCTATTCTTTCTTTCTGCTGTCCGGAGTATTGTCCCTTCTGGGAGCCATGAAATTCAAGAAGGTGGTCTCTCCGGTCAAGAAGCCGGCCCCGGCCGCCGTCGCGGCCAAGTAGTCATTGCCAAGGCCATTGGCTTTTTTATTAGGAAACCATGAGTATTTTCCTGTTTTCCCCGCCTTCGTTGTTACTATGGCGGACAGGCTGCATTCCTTATAGATACCGATTAGCCTGGGTTAGGTTTTTTCAATCACACTCCTTTTTCAATCACAATCAAGGAGCTCCCCATGGAAGTCTCAATTCCAGCCGAACTGTTATTTGCCGTGGCCGTGGCGCTGTTCGGCCTTTCGTTTTTATATTATTCCCAGATATTAAAACGGCTGCTGGCCATCATCCGCCGCCCCTCGGCCATCTGGGCGCTGCCCCTGGCCGGAGCCATCTTTTTGGGGCTGGGCGCCCTGTTCCATTTTCTGCCGATGGCCATCTACCCCAGGCTGGACCCCTCCCGCACCGATCAGCTGATGCAGATCTGCCAGAGCCGCAGCCTGGAGGCGGCGGGAATATTTTTGGCCGGGTTTCTCTCCATCATTGCCGGGCTGGTGTACACCCGCTGGACCAGCCGGTAAAAAGCCGGGGTGTAAGCGTGAGGGCTTTGACCGAGCTCAGCCGAGGGCCTCAGCCGAACGATCCCCGCAGATTTGAAGTTATTTCCGGAGCCTCTCTCCGCATTCGGGGAGAGGTTGTGAGCCTGCACTGCGCAAGGTCAAAGTGAGGGGTCGTTCCCCGGACGTTTCGTTCCGGCAAAAATTATTTTAAATTATTTTATCCAAGCTATTGACAAAATTGTTAAAAAATGATATCTTTTAAAATTGCAGAAAGTTATATTTGAAAAATAAAAATCACGAAAGGAGGTGGCGGCAAAGAATCCTGTTTAAGAAGAGCGAGAACCAAGAAAAAACCGGCGGAATATAGGCGGGCCGGTGAACAACCAATTAAAACTTAAAAAGGAGTCCAACCCATGAAAAAAGGTCTGATTTTATGTCTGGCTCTGGTGATGGCTTTTGCCATGGTGGCCCAGGCTAAAGTAATGGATCCCAGAACCAAATTGGTTCCCGAGGACGGCGATGCCCGGGTGGCAAAAACCACCTCCTCAACCAAGGCCCCCAGCATAGGCCTGGTAGTTGGCGCCACCGGTTACGCCGATGCCTGGCGCGGAACTGTCGGCATGGCCGGCAAAAGCATAGTGGTTGATCCCACCGGCACTTATCTGGGCATGGCGTATGGCAGCGTTGGTAAGGGTGCCTTATGCAACGTGGAGTTTGCTTTTTCGCAGGACGGCGGCGCCAGCTGGGAAATCCAGCGCATAGCCTCTGGCCTGAACATCAGAATCTATAACGGCATTGCCTTTGATGCCGACCTTACGCCGTACATCGTCTGGCAGAACCGGGGCACCAACAGCATTCAGTGGTCCAAAGACGAGGGCGGCCTCGGCGGCGGATTCTGGATGGATCCGTATGTCTTGGCAGGCCCCGACAGCGTGGCTTGGTATATCCCCTCACTGGCCATCGGCGGCACTAAAATGATGATGTCGTCCTTCGCCAACAATGTCTCTCCCGCAGGCGATCTTTCAATCCATGCCGTGCTTTCCAACGACCTGGGCGCAACCTGGCAGGATCCCTGGGGCATGAACCCCCTGCCTTATGGCTGGAATAAATGGAGCTATAACGAGATCGGCGGACAGGGCTGGAACCTGGACGAGCCTGACTGGATGTTCTCGGGCAGCGGCGACACCGTGGTGTCTTACATAGATGTGGTGGTTGACACTGCTCTCTATGTTGAGAGCGCTACCTACGCCGGTTTCTATCCGGCCTATAAACTCTCCTTCGACGGCGGCATAACCTGGAGCGCCATGAAGAATTTTAGCCAGCCCCCGCAGTATAACTATGGAGGTTGGTGGTATCTGTACGATGGCGCCTGGATCGGAGACCGGCCGTACTTCCTCTATGTCCACCAGGACGGCGTTTGGAACGGGGGAGCCCTGTTTGAAATGCATCCCACCGTGGCCGGCGACTTCAGCACTTGGACCAGAAACCGCATCTCCGACCTCCCCGGCAACCAGGCCGGCGTGATTCCCGGCGAGTTGAACGGCGGCTATGTGGATTGTTCGAGCTTGAGCTACGATGCGGCCGGAAACATCTATGCCATTTACCAAGACTATCCCAAGGACAACGACGGTTACGAGTTCTTTGGCGTGGCCTCCACCGACGGCGGAACCACCTGGCTTAACCCGGTGCGGCTGACCAACGAGATGGGCGCGCTTGGCACTGGTCCCGATGCCTTGGCCTGTTGGCTGGAAGTCGCCGAGTTTGCCGGCGGAGACAAGATCCACATGATATTTCACGATCCCGTCGATGCTGCAGAAATCTACTACTGGAACGTACCCACCTCCACCATCCTGGCCGGCACCGTCCGTCCGGAAGAGATCACCATAGCTCCCAAGCTGGTTTACTCCGCCGGCGGCGGCTGGGGCGGACCGATTGACGCCACCATGGATACTGTATCTGGGATTGGCGACGCTTTAGTAACCTACTGGTCGCCCATAGTGGCCGAAGGCGGAACCTACCAGGTTCAGCTCTCCAGAACGCCCGACTTCAGCACCGGCGTGTGGGAGTGGGCTGATGCCGGGCTTAATGTCAATTATTTGGGATGGACCGGGGCGGAGGTCTTAGTGAATACCTTATTCGGCCTGCCCGAAGCCAACGTGGTCTGGTACTGGAGGGTCCGTTCGCACAAAGGCGCCGACTCTTCTCCCTGGAGCGAGGTTTACGACTTCTATTATAAGGGTACCACGGTCAATACCACCGACTGGATTCCTTCGGGCGTAGAAGGCACTCCCACCGGCGCCACCGCCCCCAAGTTCAGCTTAAACCAGAACCGGCCCAACCCGGTGAACAAGCTGGCCGAGCTTTCCTTTACCCTGCCCAAATCAGGCAACTACAGCTTAAAGATCTACAACATCGCCGGGCAGATGATCCGCACTTTGGATGGCAAAGGCGTTGCTGGGCAGAACACAGTTACCTGGAACGGTTTAGACAACAGCGGTTGCAAGGTAGCCAATGGCGTGTACCTGTATACCCTTAACGCCTTTGGCAACAGCGCCACCAAAAAATTAGTGGTGGTCCGCTAGTTTCCAGTCGCAACTTTTAAGGAAAAGTTGCAAACTTACCTTCCTCTCCGGCCTTTGGCCGGGGAGGAAGGGATTTAGATAAGCTTTAAACGTAAACAAAAACTAACAGTCCGGTCATTTTGAGTCCGGTAACTTTGCCTGACAAGCCGAAGAGTCTATGGATAGGAACAGATTATTCGGGGGATAACACAAGGAATACAATTTAAAATGAAGAAGTTAGTAGATACTTACCAAGCCTAAGTACATTAAAAAATAGCTAAGCTTGTTAGGTATTATTATTTGGGTTCCAGTCCACATGGTTTTAGTATGACGAAAAACAACGCCCGGTTTTTAAGTTAGAATTTTTCCGGCTTTTTAAAGGATTGAAACATCCTTAAAGCAGCAGATATATGTTGATAGGGATATTTTTAGTACAATAAACAATAAATAAATAAAAAATTTTCAACAAGGAGGTGAAACCCTTAATAAGCCCTAAAAGTTAATTGTTTTAGGTGAAATTATCATCGGGGGGTTTTTACTTTAAGAAGTCAAAATTAGTATAAATTTATACTGGAGGGAATTTAAATGAAAGCAGTAAGGATACTGTTGGTTCTGATGCTGGCTCTGGCGGCCATAGGAAACCTGGCCTGGGCCGGCACCACCGGAAAAATCACCGGTGTGGTACTAGATGCCGAAACCAGGGAGCCATTGCCCGGCGCAGTGATCACCATGCTGGGTACCGCCATGGGCGCCAACACCGATCTGGACGGCAGATACACCATCATCAATGTCCCGATAGGCACCTATACGGTGCAGGCCAAGATGATGGGTTACGAAACCCAGAATATCACGGGCATCAAATCCATCATGGATCTTAGCACTCCGGTTAACTTCAGGCTTAAATCCACCATCATCGAGATGGAAGGCACGGTGGTCAAGGGCGAC
>Ga0315268_10009277_pt1 | contig 10224 bp, 8 predicted proteins | sample C1_top_MG_FD_204535 | JGI IMG/M metagenome (GOLD analysis project Ga0315268, IMG submission 204535) | Sediment microbial communities from Yellowstone Lake, YNP, Wyoming, USA - C1_top | ecosystem: Environmental > Aquatic > Freshwater > Lake > Sediment | place: USA: Wyoming | collected 2017-08-01 | reverse complement strand
TTTCATGGATTTTTACTGATATCCTCGATCGCCAGCAGGATCGTCAGGGTCTCCTTGCCTTCGTGAAGTATCCTCCGTCCGTTCAAGAGCATTTTCCGATGCCCGATAACGGGAAAATCATGCTCCATGACGAAATCCTTGAGCTGGTTGCTGAGAGGCAGGATCTCCGTAAGTGCTTTCCTGAGCGCCGGGATGTCCCACTGGCGGTTGCCGATGTCGTAGATCAGCGCTTGCTCGGTGTCCTTGGGGACCGCATGAAACGTGGCGTAGAACGCGTTGTTCGCGGAGAGAACCCGGAGCTCGGCGTCGAGCACGAGGAGCGGCTCACGCGCCGTGTCCGCGATGCCGCGTGAGATATCCAGTGTGTCCTGGAGCGTTGTCTGCAGCCGCTTCTGCTCCGTGATGTCCACGAACGTGATGACCACGCCCTCGATGACGTTGGCGGACGTACGGTAGGGGATCGTCCGCACCAGGTACCAGCCGCCTTCCTGGTGCCGCACGACCTGCTCCTTCATGGCCAGGGTCCGCTGCACCGTTCCCGCGTCCTGGATCAGGTCCGGGTACTCGATCTTCCGGGAGATGTCATTCAGGGGGCGGCCCACGTCGGACTGGATCAGGTTGATGATCGCGGTCGCGTCCGACGTGTAGCGCTTGATGCGAAGGTCGTTGTCCAGGAAGATGGTGGCGATCCGTGTGCTGGCCAGGAGGTTCGTCATATCGTTGTTCACCTCGGCCAGGTCGTCCATCTTGCCCTGCAGTTCGGCGTTCACGGTCATCAGTTCTTCGTTGGACGACTGGAGCTCCTCCTTTGAGGTTTCCAGCTCCTCGTTCGAGCTCTGGAGCTCCTCATTCGCGGACTGGAGCTCCTCGTTGGAGGATTGGAGCTCTTCCTGCGAGGTTTCCATCTCCTCGACCACGGTCTGGAGATGCTCTTTCGCGAACTTGACCTCGAACTCCAGTTCCTCGATCCGCTGCCGGAGCTTCTTGTCCGACGCGGTCCGCGGCTGTCCGGTCTTCTCCGCTTTCGGCTCCGGAACATCGGTGAATGCGACCAGCAGGAGCCCCTCGAGGCGCTCCGGTTCCCTGATATAGTGCACGTCGAGGATGACGGTCTGGTAGCTGCCGTTGGTCCTGACCCGCAGCCCCTTCAGGGACACGTCGCCCTTTTTCGCGGACGCTTTGCGAAGCGCCGCACGGAGCTCCGGTTGCAGGCCTTCGCGCGCCATGTCCAGGATGTTCATGGCCGCTCTGCCCGAGGCCGGCTCCAGGTATTTCCCGGTCCTGCCGTGCAGGAAAACGATGATGCCCTGCCGGTCCACCACGGCGCAGGACGGCGTGTGGCGCGCGAGGAGCATGTTCTCCGCCACCTCGGCGATGCCGGCATCCCGTGTCCGTTTCCCCTCCGCGACCGTGAGGGGCGCTGGCGGGAACGCGGCCGGCATTGCGGCCCGGAGATTCGCGGGTGCTTTAAGCGCGAGCCCCGTCCTGTGCGCCTTGAAGATCCGCCATTTTTTGTCAACGACGGAGAACAGGTCCGTGTTGTCGCCGATGGTCTCGGAAGAGCCGAGGAACAGGACGCCCTCCGGGTTCAATGCGTAGCGAAACAGGGGTACTATCCGCTGTTGCAGCTCGGCGCCCATGTAGATGAGCAGGTTCCGGCAGCTGATCAGGTCCATCTTGGAGAACGGCGGGTCCTTGTTGATGTCGTGTTCGGCGAAGATCACCGTTTCGCGGATCTCGTCCTTGACCTTGTACACGGTGTCTTTCTTGGTAAAATAGCGGCCCAGCCTCTCGGGGGTCACGTCCACGGTAATGCTCGTCGGGTACATGCCGGAGCGGGCGATCTCGATGGAGCCGCCGTCGATGTCCGAGGCGAAGATCTGGACCCGGAACCGCTCTTTCAGTGTCAGGTTGTATTCATGGAATAGGATGGCGAGGGAGTAGGCTTCCTCGCCCGTGGAGCATCCGGGGATCCAGACCCGGACCGGGAGGCTGCTCGGGTGATCTTTGAAGATAAGGGGCAGGGCCTTTTCCCGGAGCACATCGAAGGCCTCGGGGTCGCGGAAAAAATTGGTGACCCGAATAAGGAGCTCCTTGAAGAGCGTGTCGATCTCTTGTGGATTGTTCCGCAAGTAGGTGACATAGTCCGCGTGGCTCTCGAGCTGGAGCACCGCCATTCTGCGCTCGACCCTGCGCAGGACGGTGTTATGCTTGTAGCGGGAGAAGTCGTGGCCGGTCTTCTGCCGGATGAGGACGAACATTTTCTGGAGCGCATCGATCGGTTTGGATCCGGTCTGTTCGAGCTCCTCATGAAGGCGGTGAGCGGGGCTCTTCACATAGGCCAGGAGGCAGGCGGGCATCTTGTCGGGGGAAAGGACATAGTCCGCGAGGCCCGTGGCAACGGCGCTTGCCGGCATGCCGTCGTACTTTGCCGTCTTCGGGTCCTGCGCCAGCACCAGCCCGCCCTCGCCTTTTATCTCCTTCAGGCCCTGTGTCCCTTCGGTGCCCGTGCCCGAGAGGATGATGCAGGCGGACTTCTCGCCCTGGTCCTGGGCCAGCGACCGGAAAAAGAAATCGATGGGATGCCTGATGCCGCGGCGCTCCACGGGCTCGAAGAGCTGGAGCGCTCCGCCCAGGATGGACATGTCCTTGTCCGGCGGGATGATGTACACGGAGTTCGGCTTCACCGGCATGCCGTTCTCGGCCTGAACGACGCTCATGCCGGTGTGCCGGGAAAGGAGCTCGGGCATGATGCTCTTGTGTTCCGGGGACAGGTGGGGAATGAGGACGAATGCCATGCCGCTGTCCGCGGGCATGTTCTTGAAGAACAGTTCGAAGGCCTCCAGCCCGCCGGCTGAGGCGCCGATCCCTACGATGGAGGCGGGTCGAGCACCTGTGATCCTGATATCCTGGTCCTTCGGAACGGGCAAGGGGGCTTTGGCAACTCGGATGGTTGGGGATTTTACGGACCCGGCATGCCCGGACTTTTGGACGCGCGCGTTCCTGCCCTTTTTGGTCCCGCTTCTTTTTAGTTTCATGGTCCCCCTTTGTCCGATGTGTCCCCTTGTTTAGGTACGTCCGGAGCATGGACGATCTGAAGCGCGCGGCAGCAAACGATGCGATATCGAGGTGTGGATCAACGAAGGCCGGTTCAAGAGCGGCATACAGACAATTATAGTACCGAAAACCCCGTTTGACCACGAATTTTTGCAAAAGGCGCGCGCTGGGCCGCTGCGGGCGCGAGGTGCACGCATGCGGTTCTATAACCAAAAACTCTGCGCTCATTTATATTATTTATAGGCAAAATTCTTGACAGAAAGTGCTGCTCTGTGTTAACGTTTTTTCGCTTTAATGGCAGAAAAGGCTGTCCCTGTTTTTCGAGAGGCTCCCGCGACCATGATCGATATCAACTATACGCTCCTTTGGCAAATCGCCAATTTCCTCGTCCTGCTGCTGGCGCTTCACTTCATCCTTTTCCAGCCGGTCCGCAGCGTCATGCGGGAGCGCGATGGAGAGATCAGCGGCGCGTTCAACGAAGCGAAGTCGGCGCAGGATGCCGCGCAGGGGCTCCTGGAGCGCTATAATGCACTGCTCGCCGAATCGAAGCAGAAGGCTACCACGACCTACAACACGATCTATCAGCAGGGGCTCGACGCCCAGCGGGACATGATATCCGCGGAGCGGGCAAAGGCGTCCGAACTCCTCGATAAGGCCCGCGCCGAGATTGCCACGGCGACGACCACGGCCCGCGCGGACCTCCGGACGGAGGCCGAGCGGCTTTCCCAGGACATCACCGCCAAGCTTCTCGGCCGCGCGGTCTAGCACGACAGACGATAGAGGACAGAAACCTCGTTATGAACAAGATCAAGACAATCATTCTGGGAACGATCAACATGCTGAGCGCGGCCGTCGCATACGCCTCCGAGGGTGCGGCCGAGGGCGGCCATGATACGATCACGTTCATGGGCGACTGGCTGCCCCGGCTGGTGAACTTCGGCATCATCGCCTTCGTGGTCGTCTATTACCTGCGGAAGCCCGCGGCGGATTTTTTCAAGAGCCGCACCGCCGAGATCGCGCGTTCTCTCGAGGAGTCCAAGGTCGCCCGCGAGCGCGCGGCCCAGGCCCTCGCCGAGATGGACCGCAAAATGAAGGACCTCGAGGCCGAGACCGCACGGATGATCGATGACGCGAAGACGCGCGGCGAGAAGGACAAGCAGACGCTGATCGAGGACGGCCGCAAGGTGGCTGCCGAGGTGCAGATCCAGGTGAAGGCGGGTATCGAGATCGAGGTCCAGAAGGCGCGCACCGGCCTCGCAGCCGAAGCCGCGCTCCTGGCCGTGGAGCTCGCCGAGGGAAGCATCAAGAAGAATATCTCCAAACAGGACCATGAACGGATCCTGAAGGATTATATCACGAAGGTCGGAGGCAGGGGTTGAGCCGGATCATCGCGAAACGGTATGCCAAGGCTTTCGTGGAGCTGAGCGAGGCCACGAAGGGTATCGACAAGTCGAAGGCGGACCTTGCCGCATTTGTGTCGGCGGTGGAATCATATTCCGACCTCCAGAAGCTGTTCTCAAGCCCGGTGTTCACGCCGGAGAACAAGAAGGCCGTGGTGCAGGAGCTGGCTGCCAAGCTCGGTCTGCAGCAGGACACGGCGCGTTTCCTCGATCACCTCGCCGGGACCGGGCGGATACGCATCGTCCGCGAGATCCGCGAGGCATTCGACGAGATCCTGGCCGAGCGCCAGAACCGTGCGTCCGTGAAGCTTACCACCGCGGCGCCGCTGGCGGGCGGCGAGCTTGCGGAGATCAAGAAGAAGCTCGAGGATGTGACGGGCAAGCAGGTCGAGGTCGACGTGCAGATAGACCCGGCGGTGATCGGCGGCGCGCGCGCCCAGATCGGCAGCGTCGTCTACGACGGCACGATCAAGAACCAGCTCGCCAAGATGCGCGCACAGCTGGCGAAGTAGGAAAAGCAGACATCAGACAGCAGACAGGCAGAAAACAGACGAAACACCCAGGTGTTGCTTCAGTCTGACCTCTGTCTTCTGAAAATCTGTCATCTGACGTATAAGGAGTCATCGATGCAGATCAAGGCACAGGAAATCAGCGAGATCATTAAGAAGAAAATATCCTCGTTCGACAAGGCTGTCGAGGTCGCCGAGGTCGGCACCGTGATCACCGTCGGCGATGGTATCGCCAAGGTCTTCGGTCTCGACAACGTCATGTCCGGCGAGCTGCTCGAGTTCCCCGGCGGGGTCATGGGCATGGCGCTCAACCTTGAAGAGGAAAGCGTCGGCGCGGTGCTCATGGGCGACGACATGCAGATCCGCGAAGGTGACATCGTGAAGCGGACGAAGCGCATCGCCGAGGTGCCTGTGGGAGACGCCATCGTGGGCCGCGTGGTGGACGGCATCGGCCAGCCCATCGACGGCAAGGGCCCCATCGCATCGAAGGAATTCCGCCATATCGAGGTCATCGCGCCCGGCATCGTGAAGCGCCAGTCTGTCCGCGAGTCGCTCCAGACCGGCATCAAGGCCATTGATGCTATGATCCCGATCGGCCGCGGCCAGCGCGAGCTCATCATCGGCGACCGCCAGACCGGCAAGACCGCTGTCGCCATCGACACCATCATCAACCAGAAGGGCCAGAACGTCATCTGCATCTACGTGGCCATCGGCCAGAAGCGTTCCACCGTTGCCCAGGTGGTCAAGACCCTGACGGAACAGGGCGCCATGGACTACACCATCATCGTGTCTGCCACGGCGTCCGACCCGGCGCCGCTCCAGTTCATCGCCCCCTACACGGGCGCGACCATCGGTGAATACTTCCGCGACAAAGGCGGCCACGCCCTGATCGTGTATGATGACTTGTCCAAGCAGGCAACAGCGTACCGCCAGCTCTCGCTGCTCCTCCGCCGTCCCCCGGGACGCGAAGCCTACCCGGGCGACGTGTTCTATCTCCACTCGCGTCTGCTCGAGCGTGCGGCGAAATTGTCCGACAAGCTTGGCGGCGGATCGCTTACCGCGCTCCCGATCATCGAGACGCAGGCCGGCGACGTGTCCGCCTACATCCCGACGAACGTGATCTCCATTACCGACGGACAGATCTTCCTGGAATCCGATCTCTTCTACTCCGGCGTGCGGCCGGCCATCAACGTGGGTATCTCCGTGTCGCGCGTCGGCGGCAGCGCCCAGATCAAGGCCATGAAGCAGGTGGCCGGCACGCTCCGTCTCGACCTGGCCCAGTACCGCGAACTCGCCGCGTTCGCCCAGTTCGGCAGCGATCTTGACAAAGCCACGCTGGCACAGTTGAACCGCGGTCAGCGCATGGTCGAACTCCTGAAGCAGGACCAGTACTCTCCGCTCCCGGTCGAGCAGCAGATCTTGGTGATCTTCGCGGGCACCAACGGGTATGTGGATGAAGTGCCGGTGAACGCTGTTCGGAAGTTCGAGGCTGAGCTTCTGAAATTCACGGTGAGCAAGTACCAGTCCCTTCTTGACGATATCAAGAGCAAGAAGCAGCTCGACGACGATCTGAAGGCGCGCGTCAAGAGCGCTATTGAAGAGTTCAAGAAGACGTTTACCGCTTAACCAAAGTGCGGAGTGCGGAGTGCGGAGTGCGGAAAGACCGCATTGCGCATCCGTCCATCGCTGAAAATTAATTCAGCAGGTAACCAATGCCCAGCTTACGCGATATTAAAAGAAAGATCACGAGCGTCAAGAAAACGCAGCAGATCACGAAGGCCATGAAGATGGTGGCCGCGGCGAAGCTGCGGCGCGCCCAGGAACGCGTGATCGCAGCGCGGCCCTATTCGCGCAAGATGCTGGCCGTGATCGCGAATCTGGCCGGCCGCGTCGAGCGCGCCCAGCACCCGCTCCTTGCCAAGCGCGAGCCGAGGAAGGTGAAGCTGCTCGTGCTCACCTCGGACCGCGGGCTCTGCGGAGCCTACAACACCAACATCCTTCGCAAGGCCGCCGAGGCCGTACGGGAGATGAAGGCGGCGGGCAAGGAAGTGACGGTGAACGTGGTCGGCAGGAAGGGCCGCGACTTCTTCCGTAAGCGCCAGGGCTACAAGCTGGGCAACATGTGGACGGACACCGGCATGGTGGATTACGGGAAGGCCGCTGAAGTCGGCAAGAACATCGTTCAGCGCTTTGCCGCGGGCGAGACCGACGAGGTCTGGCTCCTCTATAACGAGTTCAAGAGTGTGATCCAGCAGAAGGTGACGCTGGAGAAACTTCTGCCTGTGGAACCGCCGACGGAAGCCGATCCCTTCATGGCCGCGGTGGACTACCTCTACGAGCCTTCGGCCGCCGACATCCTCGGTTCCATCCTGCCGAAGCATATCGAGGTGCAGGTGTACCGCTCGATGCTTGAGAGCCAGGCGAGCGAGATGGGATCGCGGATGACCGCGATGGACTCGGCGACCCGGAATGCGAAGGACATGATCGAACGCCTGACATTGAAGTTCAACAAGCAGCGCCAGGCGGCGATCACCAAGGAAATCTCCGAGATCGTGGGCGGGGCGGAAGCGCAGAAGTAACGACAAGCACTAAATACGAAGTACGAAACCCCAAACAGATCTGCGGGTCTCTCGTTTCGAACTTCGGATTTAGGATCCAGAATTTGTCTTAACCACAGGGGGTTGTGATGAGCACAGGAAAGATCGTACAGGTCATGGGCGCGGTGGTGGACTGCGAGTTCCCCGTTGGCAGCCTTCCGAAGCTGATGAGCGCTCTCCGGATCGATCAGGGCGAGGACAAGAACCTCGGCACGCCTGACGTCCATCTGACGCTCGAGGTTGCGCTTCACCTCGGCGAGAACCGGGTGCGCACGGTGGCCATGTCCTCCACGGACGGTCTCATGCGCGGCATGAAGGTGAACGACACCGGTAAACCCATTTCCATGCCCGTGGGCAAGGAAGTGCTCGGCCGCATCATGAACGTGATCGGCGAGCCCGTGGACGAGATGGGGCCGATCACGACCAAGGACACACTGCCTATCCATCGGTCCGCACCGATGCTCGAGGAACTGGATCCCTCGAAAGTGCTTTTCGAAACAGGCATCAAGGTTGTTGACCTTCTCGCGCCCTACACCAAGGGCGGCAAGACCGGTCTCTTCGGCGGCGCGGGCGTGGGCAAGACCGTGCTCATCATGGAGCTCATCAACAACGTGGCTAAGCAGCACGGCGGCTACTCGGTCTTCGCCGGCGTGGGCGAGCGTACTCGTGAAGGGAACGATCTCTGGGCGGAAATGAAGGAGTCCGGGGTTATCAACAGAACAGCGCTGGTCTACGGCCAGATGAACGAGCCGCCGGGAGCGAGGCTCCGCGTCGGGCTCTCGGCCCTGACCGTGGCCGAGTATTTCCGCGATACGATGGGACAGGACGTGCTCCTGTTCGTTGACAACATATTCCGGTTCACCCAGGCCGGCTCCGAAGTGTCCGCGCTTCTCGGCCGTATGCCGTCGGCCGTGGGGTATCAGCCGACCCTCGGTACAGAAATGGGCGCGCTCCAGGAGCGCATCACCTCCACCAAGAAGGGGTCCATCACCTCGGTGCAGGCCATCTACGTGCCGGCCGATGACTTGACCGACCCGGCGCCGGCAACGGCGTTCGCTCACCTAGACGCCACCACGGTGCTTTCACGCCAGATCGCGGAACTCGGCATCTACCCTGCTGTGGACCCGCTTGACTCGACGTCCCGCATCATGGATCCCCATATCGTCGGTGAAGATCATTACGCTGTCGCACAAAGGGTGCAGCTCGTGCTCCAGCGTTATAAAGAACTTCAGGACATCATCGCCATCCTCGGTATGGACGAACTCTCGGACGAAGACAAGCTGGCCGTGTCGCGGGCCCGGAAGATCCAGCGCTTCCTGTCCCAGCCCTTCCAGGTCGCCGAGGCCTTTACCGGCACGCCCGGCAAGTACGTGCCGCTCAAGGAGACGATCAAAGGCTTCAAAGAGATCGTCGACGGCAAGATGGACGACATGCCCGAGCAGGCATTCTACATGGTTGGTCCTATCGAAGAGGTCTTCGAAAAGGCGGAGAAGCTGGGGTACAAGCGGTAGTGTAAGAATCAGTAAGGAGTTAGGAGTAAGGTGTAAGACGAAGACGGATCACCTCACTCCTAACTATTAACTCCTCACTGAGCTACTATGCCCGAGGATTGGAAAAAGAAAATGGTCGCTGAAAAAGGGAAAATGCTCCTCGAGATCGTTGCGCCGAGCCGCCAAGTGGTCCGCTCCGAGCGCGTGGACGAGGTGGTCGCGCCCGGGAGCGAGGGCGAGTTCGGCGTGCTGCCGGGCCATACGCCGTTCCTCACAACGCTCACGGTCGGTATGCTATCCTACCGCGAGGGTTCCGAGTGGCATCACCTTGCCGTGGAATGGGGCTATGCCGAAGTGGGGCCGGATCGCGTGATCATCCTGGCAGAAGGCGCGGACCGGGCATCGGAGATCGACCTCTCCGAGGCAAGGGCCGCCAAGGAACGCGCCGAAAAGATGATGGCCGAGAAGCTTGAACAGCATGATCATGAAAAGGCTCGCGTCGAACTGATGCGGGCGATGATCCGCATCCAGGTTGCGGAACGGCACGGCCAGAAATAACATCACCCTCCTGATCATACCGTACAAAGAGCGGCTCCGCGAACAGCGGGGCCGCTCTTTTCATTTGTGCCACCCATCATCCATACGCTTCGCGGTCCAGGGCCGCTCGCCTTTAGTGGATGCGGTTTCCTGGAACGAAACGTATCCTCCGGAACGCACTCGCTCCGGAGGCACTGTGTGGGCAATTTGCCACCAGTTACAGGCACTCTGCCTCTCTCCCTTACGCACTCCAGGGCCAAGTCGGGCATTTTGCCGCTTTTTATCTCCCACCGGATCCGCCGATATGCTATAGTATAAGTAAAAAGGACAATAATAATCCTGTTAGTAGTGCGCCCCGGCGGGTTGCCGGGAGGTGTGTACGAGTGATTGTTGAGGTTCCCGTCAGGAGATGAAGGATCATGAGCGTCAAGCGAAAGATCATGCTCTGGGTGGTGGCTGTTGCCGTTAGTATCGGCTTCCTCTCGAGCTATGGCTACTACCGTACGGAAGAGAACGAGGAGCTAAAGAAGCTGTCCTTGATCGGCAGCACTGTCGGCGGCGTTATGGTGAAAGAGATCGAGAGCAGGATGCTCCAGGAGGATCCCTCGACGGCGCGTGAAGTGCTTCGGGGCTT
>Ga0315268_10009276_pt1 | contig 10224 bp, 8 predicted proteins | sample C1_top_MG_FD_204535 | JGI IMG/M metagenome (GOLD analysis project Ga0315268, IMG submission 204535) | Sediment microbial communities from Yellowstone Lake, YNP, Wyoming, USA - C1_top | ecosystem: Environmental > Aquatic > Freshwater > Lake > Sediment | place: USA: Wyoming | collected 2017-08-01 | reverse complement strand
CCTGAAAGCACCACATCATCTCCTTTAGATAAATAACTGGCATAGGTCAGAATAACTCCGATACCGACACTTAAGGTAAAAAATATCTGTCCCGCTGCTTCCAGCCAGACCTTAGCTGATTTTAAAGCTGCGAAATCCGGATTCCATAAAAAGCCAAATCCGTTGTAAACATTCCAGGTGGGCTTTGAAGGATCCGGTGTACCCAGAGTTATAACTCTTATCATCAGAACTACGCCGCAAATAAATAAAAGCGGCATTGCCCATTTACAGAGCCGCTCAATCCCGCCTCTAATCCCGTAATAAATGACCCAGATATTTAATGCGAATGTGATTAAGAAAAATAAATATGCCGCGCCTATTCCATTAAAATATTGATTCTGCTCTAAACCCTGGAAAGCGGTGAGAAAACTTTTCATTTCCGCTTGGCTTGTGAGAGCGCTGTATTTGCCAGTGAGCGCAAAAAAACTGTAAGCTAATGTCCAGGACTCTATAAAGGTATAATATATAAAAATTATTAATGGACCAAAGATACCAATAATGCCAAAATATTTAATAAACCTGTTCTTCTGTCTTATACTGTGGAAAATACCCGGTGCAGTTCCGTGTTCAAAACCACCGCCAAAGCGGCCCAGCGTCCATTCAATCCACATCAAAGGGATTCCCAGCAATAATAAAGCTACCAGATAAGGAATCATAAATGCTCCGCCGCCGTTTGCGGCAACCTTTGCCGGGAACCTTAAAAAATTTCCCAAGCCAACTGCCGAACCGGCAACTGCCATAATGATTCCTAATCTTGAACCCCAGGTGTTTCTCTTTTTCATCACGTTGTTTCTCTCCAAAAATAATTACAATTATTATAATAAGCTATGGTTCAATAGTCAATAATTCTCCTTTTCCAAACCCGCATTGGAAGCAAGGGTTACAGTGGCACTCCTAAATCCACGACAATGATTTTACCGCAATATTTGGGACCGTCGCCAATGACCATACCTCGTTTCTTAGCGACAAAGGTTACGGTTTTATCAGCTTTCATGCAACAGCCGAGAATTTTTCCTGAAGTTGCATCTAACCCTGAAGGAATATCTACGGAAATAATGTATGCTTGGGAAGAGTTGATTAGAGAAATTAAATTTTTGTATATACCACGGACTTCGCCGGATAAACCTACGCCCAATAGGGCATCAATGATTAATCCGTATTTTGAGATTTTAATGAAGTGCAGATTGTGTTCAGAAACTTCGCAAACTTTAGTTTTCAGTTTCAGGAGGATTTCTAAATTAGTCTTTGCCTCGTTCTCGACTTGAGAAATTTTTCCGGCGAGAAATATATCTGGTTTGATGCCTTTGGTAAGTAAATGTCTTGCCGCTACAAATCCGTCTCCACCGTTATTGCCTTTTCCACAAAAAATAGCAATCTTTTTTCCTTTGCAGGATTTAAAAGCTTGCGCAGCCACGTTTGACCCGGCATTTTCCATTAAGATTAAGGTAGAGATACGGAATTTATCTTTAGCTTCTAAATCCAATAACTTTGCGGTTTTTGCGGTCAATAACTCTTTTCGGTTAGACATCTCTATTTTTTGCCTTCGATGGCATTGAGCTCTACTTCTACTCTTTTGGCTTTTAGAGATTTTTCCAGAGTGGAAAATATCTTTCCTGAAATCAACTCCTTGGCATAAACGCTCGGAGAGCTAACTTGAATCTTCGTATTAGCTTTATCTACTTCTTCAAAGAATATCCCCACAGGTGTGGTATCTTCTTCAGAGACATAAATCGCAATCATCTTCTTCTGGCTGTCTTTAGCATAAATATATGCGCCTATGTCTTTGAGTATTTCCCTAACTTTCAAATAGCAGGTATTGTAATCGTAATTAAAAGAACTGGAAATAGCATTGGGTTTACCTTCCTCTAATACCTTTGTGGAAATTCCCGCAAAACCTCTTAGTCCCTCTTTAAATCCCACGCAACCCGCTATAAACATAATGCCAGTTAACGAAATTAAAATAAATAATAGGTGGCTGTTATTAAATAACCTGTGTCTTGGTGACTTGGTGTCTTGGTATCTTTTCATTTTCCCTCCGATGTTACTCGTTAATCACTTTCCAGATTTTATCCAGATTTTTTCTTGTCTCTTCTTCTCCCCTTTTGGCAAATTCTTCTGACTTGTGCAATTCCATCCAGTGCAATCCCGAAGTATCCGGATGCAGCACTACATCCGCTAGCTGCGCCTCTTTTTGGGCCACTTCAGACTGCATTATCTCAAAACTACTGAAGATAAAATCAAGGATGTTCGTCTTTAATTTCCTGCGCAAATATTCTTTGAGATTAAACCAATATTTTTGATTAACCTCTTTACCTTTACCGACAATATTTTCTTTTATCTGGCTATACTGCTTAATAATATCTTCCCGGGAAGGGGTCACATTTACCGCAATGATTTTTTTAACTCCCGATTCAAACAACGGCTCGGTAGGCAAAGGACTAATCACTCCTCCGTCGAACAACATCTCTCCCTTGAAAGTAAAAGGAGTAAATACCCCGGGCATGGTACAGCTTGCCATAATCGCATCTATTAATGAACCTTGGTCAAAAATTTTGGTCTCTTTTCTCTTTACGTCGCTGGCAATAATCTTCAAAGGAATTTTTATATCGTAAAAAGTCTTATTGCCCAAATACCTCTTTAAGAAATTATACAGTTTGTTTCCTTTAATAAATCCCCTGAGGGGAAAGGTAAAATCCAGCAAACTCCAGATAAATTTAGGCTCCCTGAATTCCTGGGTAATCCTAAGTATCTCCTTTGATGTTCTGCCTGTTGCCCAGAGACTGGCAATAACCCCTCCGATACTGGAGCCGGAGATAATATCTATGGGAATTTTTTCCTCTTCTATCACTTTTAACACCCCGATATGGCAGAATCCGTATGCCACGCCCACACCCAAGGCCAATCCGACGAGACAACCGCCTTCCTGACGCGATATGCGTCTGATGACCTTGGAATATTCAGCCTCTGGTTTTTCCAGAACCAGCCTTCCAGAGGCGCGGGTTTCTATCCTGGGCAAATTGGCAAATATATCGTGATTCAATAACGCAAATTCTTCCTCAAGTGTAAGGTTAGACGGCCTATTCTCATTAATTATCACCTTTATCTTTGCCGGGGTAAAATTGAAATCACTCTCCAGCCTCTTAATCAGCCTGCGGGTACTTTTCAGATCCGTCTCTTTGGGACTGGTTAAAATATGAATTATGTCCGATTGGTTCAATATAGTTAAGATAGACTCTTCCCGCAAGCTGGGCATATCCAAAATGACATAATGGTAATCGTTGACCAGTAAACTTAAAATATCGACTACCGCTCTCGGCCAAGACTCATTACCATCTGCATAAGTAAGGTAAATTATATCTATGCCGAATTTATCCTTGAAGATATAATCTTTTATCCCAGCGATACCCAACGCACGACCGGAGAGATTGAAAACCCGGTAATTACTGGGTGCATTTAATATCCTGGGCAGCCGGTGAACTTTATCCTCGGGGCATATATCTACTATAACCGCTTTCTTATGCGCTTCTTTACTGATACCGAAAGCAAGATTAGAGGCATACACCGTTTTTCCCGCCTGCGGAAAAGAACTTAAGACCGCAATAATTGTACTTTCAAAAATTGTCTTCTGGTGGATATCTTTGCGCTTGAGCCTTCGGGAGAGTGTTTTACTTAAGTCAATGGCAAGCCGGGGTATTTTTTTTAAGAGAGAGTCAAAGTTATCTTTAGAAATAGCTAAAAGCAGACAATCGTTTATGGCTTTGGCAGTTACCGAATGCGGTTCGCCTGTAAGCACAGAGATGATACCAAAGTATTTGCCCCTGTGCAGATATTCCAATATGGTCTGTTTGCCGTGAGGGTCAAGCGTAGAAATAACCACCCTGCCTCTAAGAATACAATAGAAATAAGAAGGAGGGGAGCCTTCTTTGTAAATAATCTGGCCTTTTTTGTATTCGGCAACACCGCATTTCTTCTGGACATATGCCCGTTCTTTATCCGAGAGGCTTACGAATAAAGGAATTTCTTTTAATATATACTCGTAATTATTCAGCCCCATTAATCAATCCTGCCTGTTTTACATACTAGAGAGAACTTTTTCCCACTTTCTCGGACCGTCCTTTTATAAGTCCGGTAATCCACTGCAATAAGCCCGAAACGAGGAGAAAACCCTTTATTCCACTCAAAATTATCTATCAGCGACCAGTGTAGATAACCCCTGACATCAGCACCTTCTTGTCTTGCGCGGTATACGTTCCTAAGATGCTCACAGATAAACTCCCATCTCAAATTATCGTCCTCAGTATAGATACCGTTTTCCAAAATAAATATCGGCATTTTGTATTTCTTTAAATACATAATCAAATTAAACAGACCCTGCGGGTATATTTCCCACCCTAAAGAATTTTTCTTTAGGTTATCATGATTATTTTTACAGACATCCGTAAGCAGGGCCTTAACCGTCCATCCCGGAGAATCGAGCAAATGCCTGGTATAATAATTAATACCTAAGTAATCAATGGCTCTATGGCGTATGAATTTATCAATTAATCCAAAATTGAACAACCTGTTTCTTAAATATACAGCAAATTTATTTCTTAAATTATTCTTACAGGCCACGAAGGCAATCAGGTTTTGGGCAATACTTAATAAAGGCGCGGGTAAATTTCTTTTCTTATAAATAGAATGTATAAGTTTATAAGCCTGAATATGCGCACTGGCTAAATTTTTTGCCACCATTTTTGCTGTAAGGGCTGACTTTTCTTGCGGCGGCCATTCACCTATAATATAAGAATAATATGTATATACCATAGGTTCATTTATAGTTACCCAAAAACTTACCTTATCAGATAATGCCTCGACAACATACTTTACATAACTTAAGAAATAGGCTATTGACTTTTCGCTCCTCCAACCGCCTAATTTTGCAAACCAAAGAGGATTGGTAAAATGATGTAAAGTAACTATAGGCTCGATTGAACGTTCTCTCAAAGACAATATTACATCTTTATAGTGTTCCATTTCCAGAGAAGAAAATTCATTCTCCTCAGGCTGGATACGACTCCACTCAATAGACAGACGATGACAATTATGGTTAAGTTGTTTGGCTAAATCAAAATCTTCTTTATAGAGTTGGTAATGTCGACAGGCTTCTCCCGATGGTTCTTTCACACCTTGGGATTTCTCCCAATCCCACCAGTCGGAATTTACATTGTTACCTTCTGCCTGATAGGCGGAAAGTGCTGCACCCCAGAGAAAATCTTTAGGAAAGACTACCATAGGCAGTATTATAACACGATTAAAAAAAAATCCCAACATTTCTGTCGGGATTTAATTAACATAGAAAAAGCAGCCGATAAAGGCATTCCTGCCTTCACTCACTCGGTAACTCAGCCACCCTATTATGCTACAGAAGCTAGAGTTCTTACACTCACAGGTGTAGAATCCGGCAACGTAGAATAACTTAGGTCTGGAGCTTTGCCCCGGGGTTAGCAAAAGGATTAACTCGCGCTACCCGGGGTCCCGGACATCTTCTTTAACGAGTCTTCTCTGCCGGGACGTCCTCCAATTTCTCGGAGTTTGCCTTTATCGGCTATAAAAATTATAACACAAAACTTTCTAATTTTCAAGCCAAGCAGTTATCTTTTATTCGCCAACTTTAGTTGTAACAGTAGCTGCACCTGCTTTAGCCATATTCAGGAATCTAGCTAAGACGCCCCAGGTCTTCGGACCGACCTTGCCATCTACCTGAAGACCGTTGGCTCTCTGAAATTCTTCGATTGCCCTTTTAGTCATAGGACCGATTTTACCGTCAATCGCTCCGTTGTAATAACCCGCATTCTTTAACGCAGTCTGAATTTCTTTGTCAGTAGGCTTAAATGGTCCGGATGGCGGCAATGGCTCTAATTTTTCTCCGAGAGCAGATACAGTCGTCATACCCCCAGGCGTTGTTTGCGTAGTTGCTGCAATATTTGCCCCGGCCGCAGGTTCGCTCTGGGTTTTAATTCTGTTTAAGTCTTCCGGGGACATCGGTTGCTGCAACTCCTCAAGAGCCTGTTGTTTCTTAGAGCAACTTATTAGCGAAAAACCTAAAACTAAAGCAAGAATAATAAAGCCGCATTTTCTCATGTTATTTTTTCCCTCCTTTCTTAATAAACTATTTTAATACCCCGTTTAAAAAAAGCAAGTTAAAATTCAATCCTTTGACAAACTTTCTTTCACCAGTTCGCTAACTAATTTCCCGTCTGCCGCACCTTTAGTTTTAGCCAAAACCTCTTTCATCACTCTCCCCATATCTTTAATCCCAGAAGCAGAAATATCCTTAATCACATCTCCAATTATCTTTTTTAACTCATCGCCGGATAGCTCTTGAGGCAAGTAAGCTTTCAGTATCTCTAATTCCTTCATCTCCTTATCGGCTAAGTCCTGGCGGTTACCTGCTTTAAATTGTTCAATAGAATCCTGATGTTGCTTTATCAGTCTTCTTATAACCGCTAAACATTCATTATCATCGAGGTTCTTCTTTTTCTTTTCCAGCGCCGTATAACTGAGCTGGGCACGCAGAAAACTCAATGTTGAAACCCTCGTAGTTTCTTTATTTTTCATTGCGGTTTTGAAATCATCTAAGAGTCTTTCTTCTAACGACATATTTACCTCCTGCTAAAATAGCACAATCTTCTTTAACCTGTTCAACCTTTGGTTTAAGTCGTCGAGTCTTAACCCCGACGTCTTTTCCACTCCAAACCCCTCTACATTAAAAGATGCGGCAACTGTACCATAAGCAATTGCTCTCTTGATATTCATTTCGTTTAATTTATCTTTTTTACATAAATAACCCATAAAGGCACCGGCAAATGTGTCTCCAGCGCCGGTGGGATCAACCACTCTATCCGTTGGGTAAGCGGGGATACAAAAAATAAATTTGTCGCAATAAAAAAACACTCCGTGTTCTCCTTTTTTTATTAAAATCATCTTAGGACCTAAAGAGTGCAAACACCTCGCGGCTTGGATAAGATTATTTTCGCCGCTTAAAAGCCTTGCTTCCTGGTCATTGGCTACATAGATATCAACTTTCTTTAAAAGACGCAAAAGCGACTTACGCTTGTTTTGTATCCAGTAGTTCATACTGTCTAACGCCACAAGGCGCGGGCAGCTTATGCAATCTAAAAGACGGTTTTGTATATCAGGGTCAAGATTAGCCAGAAAGATATTTTTAATCTTTCTTTGCTCTTTTGATACTTCAGGACAAAAACCCGAAAGCACTCCCAGTTCGGTATTCTTGGTCAGGGCACAATTTAAATCTCCTTTATATTCGCCTTCCCATCTGAAAGTTCTGCCGCTGTTTTTTAAAAGCGAGGTTAAAATTATGGCTTTTTTATGAAGAAAGTCAATGTGCTTCTCTGGGAAGTCCCTTCCAACTATTGCTACGAGGTTTACGTCTGTAAAAAGCCGGCAAGACATGGAAAAATGCACCGCTGAACCGCCCAGAATATTCTTTCTTAGACCATAAGGCGTCTTAACCGTATCCAAAGCCACTGTGCCCAGAACCAGAATACTCATCCTTAAACGCTATACGCTAAAATTAAGTTATTTTACAAATAAAAACACAATAATAGCTGCGCCGATACAATAATAACCGAAATAATAAAATTTCGCTCTATCTATAACTTTCTTTAATAACCAGATGGATATAATACCGGATAGAAAACTAAAAGCGAAACCCACAACTAAATTCAGAGTTTGTCCGCTTAAAATAAATCCGATTTCCTTGGCCTTTATAATCGCTGCTCCCAGAATAACAGGCATGGAAACCAGGAAAGAAAAGGTAAAACTGGTCATTTTATCCACTCTCCTAAATAGCAGCGTGGAGATGGTAATCCCTGAACGCGAAATTCCCGGAATAATACCTGCCCCTTGCGTAAGTCCTAAGATAACGGCGTCTTTAAGATTTAAACTGTTTCTCTTGCCCGCAAGGAAATTCTTGGTCAGTAAAAGCATTATCCCGGTAAAAATCCAGGCAAAAGCCACGGCTTTTACCGAGGAAAATAATCCTTCAAAGAAATCATTACCGAAAACACCGATAATGCCAGTAATAAAAGTTACCACTATAATAAATAAAAATAGCTTTTTGTCACTAAGTGCTTTTAATAAATCTTTAAAGAATACGATAAACACCGCCAAAAGCGTTCCCAGATGTAACACTATTTCTAACTCTGCACCCTTGGAAGTTATACCCAAGAGATTCTTCATAATCACCAGATGACCTGAACTGCTTACCGGTAAAAACTCCGTTAAACCCTGCACCGTTCCCAAAATAATGAATTTCAACATTTTTATACCCTCTGATTTTTTTTCATACCCTAGGTTGTCTTAAAAACCTCAGCAACGGCTAAATCTACTAAAGTGTAATCCCATCCGTGTTCGGTGAGCTCTGTTTTTATGCTCACGGCACTGTAACCTTGGGATTTTTTAAAAGATATAAAGTTAACCAGGATATTAAGATTATATTCCTGATTAACATCTAATGCCAATTTTATTTCTCTTTCCTTCTCTTGCCTATTAGCCAGATAGGAGAAAACGGCAAAAGCCAAGGGCAAAGCTAATAGAACTATTGAACCGATGAATAAATCCGGGAGGCTACGGCCTAATATATATGCAGCTACGCCCCAGAATACATCAAATAGATAGTGAGCTATAATCAACGGTATAACTCCGTATTTTATAAATATAAAACCATAGAAAAAACCTAAAATGCTTACTTCGATTCCCCTAAACCAGACGGGGAATATGGCGTATTGAGTATGTCCGAATCCCCAAATCAGCGAAATAAAAATCACTGCTAGGACCGTATTCTTCAGATATTTCTTTGCCCAACTTATGCCGAAGAGTCTAAATACGATTTCCTCGGTGAGGCTGGCGGTTAAACCAATGGTAAAAGCGCTTAATAGAGGTATGTAAGCTGATGAGAACTGGGTAAGTTTAAGCCACTGTCTCCAAACTCCCATATACTTCTGCCCCAGATAAAATATTACGGACTGGAAACCCAGTAATATCAAAAATAATACATAACCGAACAGGATATCCCTAGTTATGCCACGGTTAAAAAATGTGGATTTTATATAGTGTAATAATGAACTTCTTCGTCTCTGGTGGAATACCTCCTCTTGTAGCGACTCTCCTACAATGCCGGGGATGGTAAAAGTAACGCTTAGATATAAAATATTCATCAGTCCCTGTAACAAATAAATTCCTATATAAGAAACCAAGGATGCGCTCGTGGAATAACTGTTTAATACCAGCTGCAGATTATTTAAAATATAAGCTATGTTTGTCAATGACAAAAAAACCGCTAAATAGATAAACCAGTTTTTGGCCAGTCGCAGGGTTACGGATTGTCTTTTTTTAACTAATAAAATTATCGCCAGAACCACCAGGAACATAAAGAAAATAAAGGAAAAACTGGATACGTATTCCCCGAAAATCAACTGCCTTTCAATATAGCGGTAAAATTTTTCCGGTATATCTAACTCACTTCTGTAAAAATCTCTTATTTCCTCTCCCGAGATAGTTGCGCCGGTAAGCAGTTTTGCTCCGCCCTGCCCTTTCTTCCAGGGGATATACACTCCTTTTTTCTCCCAAGAAAAAATGTAATCAGTTCTCTTATCATAACGTTTTACTTTTTCTTCATGAAAATCATACTCCTTTAAATCAAGCCCGCAGGTCTTCCTTAAAAAATCTTGCACCCTGGCTTTGGCAACGTCTTTTTCAAGTGTTTCCCTGGATTCTATATCTTCTATCTTGTGTTCAAAATGTAAGATGTTGCCGGATTTCGGGCTTAAGTATAAGATATACTCCTCTTTTTGAAACTCCTTGAAGAATCTTACTCTCCAGCTTAAGAATTCATAGTCGTGCTGTTTGATAAACTCCTCTTCTGATTCAATGCCCAGCGTCTTCTGTAGATAGGTATCTGCCCAGTTCTCAGAAGAAAAAACAACTGATTTTAAATAGTCTCTGGGGTTGATACCCCGCGAAACCAGATATTCTTGCGCTTTGACTACCGCCTCTTTTTTGCTGATAGATAAATCAATAAAAGCAAACTGGGGATAACTGAATTTATACCAGAGGCTCAAACTTAAAGCGGCAATGAGAATAAACAAAAACCATTCTTTAACCGATATCTTCATATCAAAC
>Ga0315268_10009275_pt1 | contig 10224 bp, 10 predicted proteins | sample C1_top_MG_FD_204535 | JGI IMG/M metagenome (GOLD analysis project Ga0315268, IMG submission 204535) | Sediment microbial communities from Yellowstone Lake, YNP, Wyoming, USA - C1_top | ecosystem: Environmental > Aquatic > Freshwater > Lake > Sediment | place: USA: Wyoming | collected 2017-08-01 | reverse complement strand
CGCTCGAGCGCACGCCGCCGGAACTCGGCGCCGACATCGCCGAGCGCGGGATGGTGCTCACGGGCGGTGGCGCGCTGCTGCGCGATATCGACCGCCTGCTGATGGAGGAAACCGGACTGCCGGTGATCGTCGCCGAGGATCCGCTCACCTGCGTCGTCCGCGGCTCGGGTCTGGCACTGGAAAAGATGGACAAATTGGGCAGTATTTTCGCGAACGAATAGGCTCCGCCCCGTGTAGCTTGGCACAGGCGCGGGAACTTGTGTCCCTGCCTGTGTTCTCACCCCTTAAACCTCCGGAGCAGGCGAAACTCCATTGATGTCCGTCGTCGGCCAAGCGCCGCCTCCGTTCTTCAAACGCGGCCCGGCGCCCCTGGCGCGGCTGGCCTTCTTCCTCGCCCTGTCGTTGCTGCTCCTGGTGCTCGATCTGCGCTATCACACCCTGGAATGGTCGCGCCAGGCGGTGGCCGTTGTCGTCTATCCGTTGCAACGACTGGCCTACGCGCCGGCGGAGGCGTCCGGCAGCGTCGCCGACTACCTCACCAGCCTGGTCACAGCCGAGAAGGAAAATGCCGCCTTGCGCCGCAAGCAACTGGACGACGCCAGGCTGCTGCTGCGCCAGGAATCCCTGGAACAGGAAAACCGGCACCTGCGAGCCCTGCTCGACATGAAACAGCGCCAGACGGTTCCCAGCCAGGTGGCGGAGATCATTTATTCGGCGAGCGATCCCTTCGCCCGGCGCGTGATCGTGGACAAGGGCACGCGCGCCGGTGTCGTCGCGGGCCAGGTGGTGGTCGATGAACTGGGCGTGATCGGTCAGGTGACTCGCTCCTTCCCGCTGCTCTCCGAAGTCACCCTGATCACCGACAAGGATCAGGCGGTGCCGGTGCAGGTCCTCAGAAACGGCCTGCGTTCGGTGATTTTCGGCAACGGCGACGGCAGCCTCGAACTGCGTTTCCTGTCCTCCAGCGCCAATATTCAGGTCGGCGACGAACTGGTCACCTCCGGTCTCGACGGCATCTATCTGCCCGGTCTGCCGGTGGCCAAGGTGGTGCATATCGACCGCGACACCACCTACGCCTTCGCCCATATCCGCTGCGAGCCGATCGCCGGCGTCGAGCACCACGGCCAGGTCCTGGTGCTCGGTCGGCCGCTGGCGCGGCCGCCAGCGCCGCCCGAGCCGGAAGACAAGGCCGGCAAGAGCGTGGGGGGAAAGAAATGATGCAGCCGACGCATTCCTCCAATCGCATCCTGCTCCCGGTCAGGGGCTGGTTCATTTTCATGACCCTGTTGGTTGCCCTGTTCCTCGACATGATCCCCGTCGGCCGGCTGCCCGGCGTGCCCGACTTCGTGGCGCTGATCCTGGCTTTCTGGTGCGTGCGCGAACCGTTCAAGGTCGGCATGGGCGCAGCCTTTGTGCTCGGCATCGTGATGGATGTCGCCTCGGCCAGCGTCATGGGCCAGCACTCGCTCGCTTACGTGTTGCTCGCCTTCGCCGCCACCGGCCTGTCGCGGCGCATCCTGTGGTTTCCGCTGGCCCGCCAGGCGCTGCACATCCTGCCGCTGTTGCTGGGGGCGCAGCTGGTGATGTTCGTCGCGCGGATGATAGCCGGCGGCGCCTCCCCCGGCTGGTTCTACTTCCTCTCCAGTTTCACCGCCTGTCTGCTCTGGTACCCGCTCACCTACCTGCTGCTGCTGCCGCAGTACCAGTCGATGGAAAAAGACGACAACCGGCCGATATGACGAGTGGTCGGTAACTGATGGAATTCAAGAATCCCGAACAGGAGCTGCAGCGCTTTCAACGCCGCCTCACTAGCGCCGGCACCTTCGCGCTGCTCGCCTTCGCCCTGTTGTTCGCCCGCTTTTTCTGGCTGCAGGTGGTTCAGCACGATTACTACCAGACGCGCGCCGAGGACAACAGTATCTCCCTGGTACCGATCCTGCCCAACCGCGGCCTGATCCTCGACCGCAACGGCGTCGTGATGGCGCACAACTACTCCGCCTACACGCTGGAGATCACGCCCTCCAAGGTTGCCAACCTGGACAAGACCATCGACGCCCTCGCACAGATCGTCGAGATCCAGCCCAAGGACCGCAGGCGCTTCAAGAAGCTCCTGGAGGAGAGCCGGAACTTCGAGTCGTTGCCGATCAGGACCCGGCTCACCGACGATGAAGTGGCGAAATTCGTTGCCCGTCGCTATCGTTTTCCCGGCGTCGACGTCAAGGCCCGACTGTTCCGCCAGTATCCGCTGGGCGAATCGGCCTCGCATCTGCTGGGCTACATCGGCCGGATCACCGACAGCGATATCGATCGCATTGCGAGCAAGGACCAGGAAGACAACTACCGCGGCACCGAGGAGTTCGGCAAGTCCGGGCTGGAGCAGAAATACGAGTTTCAACTGCACGGCAAGACCGGCTTCGAGCAGGTCGAGGTGGATTCGAGCGGCCGCGCCGTGCGGGTGCTGTCGCGCACCCCGCCGGTGGCCGGCGACAACCTGACGCTGACCATCGACGCCAAGCTGCAGCAGGTGGCCGAGCAGGCTTTCGGCGACCAACGCGGCGCCCTGGTCGCGATCGATCCTGCCACCGGCGGCATTTTGGCGCTGGTGTCGATGCCCAACTTCGACCCCAACCAGTTCGTCGACGGCATCGATATCCAGAACTGGGATGCGCTCAACAACTCGCCCGACAAGCCGATGGTCGATCGTGCCCTGAACGGCATCTACCCGCCTGGCTCGACCTTCAAGCCCTATCTGGCGCTGGCGGCGCTGCAGGACGGCAAGCGCACGCCGCAGCAGACCATCTTCGACCCTGGTTACTTCAGCTTCGGCGGTCATATCTTCCACGACGACAAGAAGGGCGGGCACGGCACCGTCGACATGTACAAGGCGCTGGTGGTGTCCTGCGACACCTACTTCTACATGCTGGCCAATGACCTGGGCATCGAGCGCATCGCCAGCTTCGTGCGCAAGTTCGGCTTCGGCCAGCGCACCGGGGTAGATCTCGAAGGCGAGTCCCAAGGCGTGCTGCCCTCGCCCGAGTGGAAGAAGAAGCACTTCAAGAACCCCGAGCAGCAGCGCTGGTACGCCGGCGAGACCATCTCGATCGGCATCGGCCAGGGCTACAATGCCTACACCCCGATCCAGCTCGCCCAGGCGGTCGCCACCCTGGCCAACAACGGCGTGATGTACCGCCCCCACCTGGTCAAATTCGTCACTGACACCAAGACTGGAGTCGCCACCCCGATTGAATCCAAACCGGAGCGGACGATCCCGCTGAAGCCGGCAAACATCGAGATCGTGAAACAGGCCATGGTCGGCGTGAACAGCGACAAGGAGGGCACCGGCGCCGGCGTCTTCGCCGGGGCCGGCTATACCTCCGGCGGCAAGACCGGCACGGCTCAGGTGTATAGCCTCAAGGGCGCGAAGTACGTCGAGGGCAAGACCAAGGAGGATCTGCGCGACCACGGCTTGTTCATCGTTTTCGCCCCTGCCGACCACCCGAAGATCGCGGTGGCCGTGGTGGTCGAGAACGGGGGATTCGGCGCCCAGTCGGCGGCGCCGATCGCGCGCAAGGTGCTCGACTATTACCTGCTCGGCAAGCTGCCGGCGGCAGCACCCCCGCCGCCGGCAGGCGAGCCCGCAGCGGGGGTGAATTGATGATGACGCCGGGCCGTGGGCAGGGGTCGGGGGATAGGCTTCTATGATCCGCAATCTCTGGCAGCGCCTGATCGCACCGCTCGACCTGCCGCTGATGGCCGTGGCCGCATTGCTGCTGGTCTACGGCCTGGTGGTGGTGGCTTCCGCCTCGCCCGCGCGGGTCGGCGCCCAGTTGCTCAACATGCTGGTCGCCCTGGTGGTGATGCGCCTGGTCGCCCAGGTGCCGCCGCAGAAACTGATGCACTATGCGCTGCCGGTGTTCGTCGCTGGCCTCCTGCTCTTGATCGCCGTGGCGCTGTTCGGCGATGTCTCCAAGGGCGCGCGGCGCTGGCTCAATCTCGGCTTCATGCGCATCCAGCCTTCCGAGATCATGAAAATCGCCATGCCGATGATGCTGGCCTGGTACTTCCAGAAGCACGAAACCGCTCTGCGCCTGCGCGAATACCTGGCGGCGGCGCTGATTCTGCTCCTGCCGGTCATTCTGATCGCAAAACAGCCCGACCTCGGCACCGCCATCCTGGTGCTCGCCGCCGGTTGCTACGTCATCTTCTTCGCCGGCCTGTCGTGGAAGGTGATCTTGGGACTGTTCGCGGCCGCGGCCGCCGCCGCGCCGATGGCCTGGTCGATGATGCGCGACTACCAGAAGAGCCGCATCCTGACCCTGCTCAACCCCCAGTCCGACCCGCTCGGCAAGGGCTTCCACATCATCCAGTCGACCATCGCGATCGGCTCCGGCGGCGTCTTCGGCAAGGGCTGGGGACAGGGAACCCAGGCGCAGCTTGAGTTCATTCCCGAGCGCCATACCGACTTCATCTTCGCCGTGCTTTCGGAAGAGCTGGGCCTGATCGGCATCAGCTTGCTGATGGTGCTCTACGCGCTCCTGGTCGGCCGCGGCCTGATGATCGCGGCCAAAGCGCCGACGCTGTTTACCCGTCTGCTGGCCGGCAGCATCACCCTGATCTTCTTCACCTACGCCTTCGTCAACATGGGTATGGTCAGCGGCATCCTGCCCGTGGTCGGTCTGCCGTTGCCCTTCATCAGTTACGGCGGCACGGCGCTGGTGACCCTGTTCGTCGGCGTCGGCATTCTGATGAGCATCCACAAGCACCGGATGCTGGTGCAGAAGTGACCAGAGCGATCCAGCGCTGGTGGATTTTGTTGCCCGCGATCGGCCTGCTCGCTGCCTGCGGCAGCCAGCCGCCGCGGCCGACGATCGAACGCGGTCCGGCGCCGGCGGAGATTCCGGCCCCGATACGCGGCGGCGGCTACTACCAGGATGACGGGCCCGGCGACCATCCGCCGGCAGACCTCACGGCCATCCCCGATGCCGTGCCCAGGTGGGAGCCTCTGAACAAGTCCGCCAACCGGCCCTACTCGGTGTTCGGCCGCGAATACGTGCCGATGACCCATCTGGAACCCTACCAGGCGCGCGGCATGGCGAGCTGGTACGGGCGCAAGTTCAATGGTCAGAAGACCTCGACCGGCGAGACCTACGACATGTACGGGATGAGCGCCGCCCACCCGACGCTGCCGATCCCGAGCTATGCCCGGGTCACCAACCTGAGCAACGGCAAGTCGGTGGTGGTGCGCGTCAATGACCGCGGCCCCTTCCTGGACAACCGCCTGATCGATCTCTCCTACACCGCCGCGGCGAAGCTGGGCATCATCGGCCGCGGCAGCGCTCCGGTCGAGGTGGACAGCATATTGCCCGGGCAGACGCAGCTCGCCAAAGCGCCGGAGATCGATCCGATCGAGCAGATCGCCGAGGCTGCACAGGCTACACAGGCCAGCGCCCCCCCGGAGCCCGCCCGACTGCCGGAGACGCAGGATGTCCGCGGCGTCTATCTGCAACTGGGCGCCTTCGGCAACCGCGACAACGCCGAGGGCTTCAAGTCCCGCCTCAAAGGCGAACTCGCCGACTTGGGCGACAAGCTGGTCGTTACCGCCGCGAACGGCATCTACCGGGTGAAGCTCGGCCCCTGGCGGGACGACGCCGAGGCCCGGCGCATCGCCGAGCACTTGCGCCGCTTGTTCGAGCTGGACTCGATGTTGGTCGTACGCTAGTGCCCGTAGTTGTCGCCGGGAAGTTTTTACCCGGGGACAACCCAGGGCACTTGTGCCGCGAAGCAGGCACTGATAGGCGCGGGGGCGCGACTGTTATAATTCGCCGCCCGTCTCCCCATTCCCGCCCCCTCAATGCGCACCTTGCTGTTCCTGCTGTCCCTGCTGCTCTCGGTCGAGGCGCTGGCGCAGCCCCTGCCGCAGCCGCCCGGCATCGCCGCCCGCGCCTGGCTGCTGCTCGATTACGGCTCGAACCAGACCCTGGCCGGCGCCAATGCAGAGCAGCGCATCGAACCCGCCTCGCTGACCAAGCTGATGACGGCGTATCTCGTCTTTGCCGCTTTGAAGCAGGGCAAGCTCAAGCTGGACCAGCGAGTGCCGGTCTCGGAGCGTGCCTGGAAGGCGCAAGGCTCGCGCATGTTCATCGAGCCGAACAAGCCGGTGACGGTGGCTGAGCTGCTGCGCGGCATGATCGTCGACTCGGGCAACGACGCCTGCATCGCGCTGGCCGAGGCCAGCGCCGGCAGCGAGGAAGCTTTCGTCAAAATCATGAATCACGAGGCGCAGCGCCTGGGCCTCAAGAACACGCATTTCGCCAATGCCACCGGACTGCCCGACCCGCAGCATTATTCCACCGCGGCCGACCTGGGGCGGCTCGCCTCGGCACTGATCCGCGACTTCCCCGAGTATTACCCGCTCTTCGCGCTCAAGGACTACAGCTACAACCGCATCAAGCAACCGAACCGCAACCGCCTGCTGTGGCTCGACCCGCACGTCGACGGGGTGAAGACCGGACATACCGGGACGGCCGGCTACTGCCTGATCGCCTCGGCCAAGCGCGGCACGCGCCGGCTGATCTCGGTGCTGCTGGGCGCGGACAGCGACAGCGGACGCGCGGAGGAAGCGCAGAAGCTGCTCAATTTCGGCTTCCAGTATTTCGACGCGGTCAGGCTCTACGGCGCCAACCAGGCGATCTCCCGGTTGCGCGTCTATAAGGGCGCGCAAGGCACGGTCAAGGCGGGCTTTATCAACGACTTCACGCTGTCGGTACCGAAGGGACAGGCCGGCCAGCTCAAGGTGCAACTGGTCAGCCGGCAGCCGCTGCTAGCACCAGTCGAGAAGGGCAGCCGCGTCGGCACCCTGAAGCTCACGCTCGACGGCCGGCCCTACGGCGAGTACCCGGTGGCGGCACTGGAGACGGTGCCGGTGGCCGGCATCATAGGTCGCGCCTGGGACACGGTGCGGCTGTGGTTCGAATGACGACCCTGCCGTCCCACAGGGACTTCCTTCGGTCGTCGTTGCGAGGCCCAAAGGGCCGCGGCAACCCCAGATCGCCACGCTACGCTCGCGATGACGACCGAAGTGTGCAGTTTTGGCCACCCCGAAACGGGGGTCTCGCAATGACATTTAGGATGAGTGCCTTGCCATGATCTATCTGAACGGCGAATTCATGCCCATCTCCGAGGCCAAGGTTTCGGTGATGGATCGCGGCTTCCTCTTCGGCGACGGCGTCTATGAGGTCATCCCGGTGTACTCGAAGCGGCCGTTCCGCCTCGCCGAACATCTGAAGCGACTGCAGGCCAGTCTCGACGGCATCCGCCTGGCCAATCCCCACGGCGATGCGGAATGGGCGCAACTGATCGGTCGCATCATCGAACTGGCGGACTTCCCCGATCAGCAGGTCTATCTCCAGGTGACACGCGGCCCCGACGACAAGCGCAACCACGCCTTCCCCAAGCTCATCCGGCCGACCGTGTTCATCATGACCGAGCCGCTCCTGCCGCCGCCGCTGGAGCTGAGGGAGAAAGGCATCGCCGCCGTCTCCGCCGCCGACAACCGCTGGCTGCGCTGCGACATCAAGTCGATCTCCCTGCTCGCCAACTGCCTGCTGCGCCAGCAGGCGGTCGAGGCCGGCTGCGCCGAGACAGTGCTGTTCCGCGACGGTTTTCTCAGCGAGGGCGCCGCCTCGAACATCTTCGTGGTGAAGGACGGCGTCTTGCTGGCGCCGCCGAAAAACCACCTGATGCTGCCCGGCATCACCTACGACGTCATCCTGGAACTGGCGCAGCAGCACGGCCTGCCACGCCAGGTGCGCGACGTTCTGCAGGGAGAAGTGCGCAGCGCCTCGGAACTGTGGATGACCTCCTCGACCAAGGAAGTGCTGGCTATCGTCAGCCTCGACGGCCGGCCGGTCGGCGAGGCTCAAAACCCGGGCAGGCCCGGTCCGGTTTTCGCGAAAATGAGTTCCTGGTATCAGGAGTTCAAGCGTTCCGTGATGCATCGTGACTGACCCGGCCGAGCCCTCGCTGCTCGAATTCCCCTGCGACTTCCCGATCAAGATCATGGGCAGGCGCGTAGACGGCTACGCCCAGGCGGTGCTGGAGGTCGTGCACCGCCACGCGCCCGACTTCGACGGCGCCACGGTGGAAATGCGTCCCTCGAAACAGGGCGGCTATCTCAGTCTGACCTGCACGATCCGCGCCACCTCGCGCGCCCAACTCGACGCGCTGTACCGCGAGTTGACGGCACATCCGCTGGTCAAGGTGGTGCTGTGAATGATCACTGGGTCGTCAGGCGGCTGGGTCGGGTCGAATACGAGCCGACCTGGCGCGCGATGCAACGCTTCACCGCCGAACGGGACGGACAGACGGTTGATGAGATCTGGCTGCTCGAACACCCGCCGGTATTCACGCAGGGATTGGCCGGCAGACCCGAACACCTGCTGCGTGAAATTGCCGTGCCGCTTGTCAGGACCGACCGCGGCGGCCAGATCACCTACCACGGTCCCGGCCAGGTGATCGTCTATCTGTTGCTCGATCTTGCCCGGCGCCGGCTCAAGGTGCGCGAACTGGTGAGGCAGATCGAACGGGCCAGCATCGCCACGCTCGCGACTTACGGCGTTGCCGGGGAACTGCACGCCGGCGCACCGGGCGTCTATGTCGGCGGCGCCAAGATCGCCTCGCTCGGCCTGCGCGTCAAGGGCGGCTGCAGTTATCACGGGCTGTCGCTGAACGTCGCCATGGATCTCGCGCCCTTCGCGGCGATCAATCCCTGCGGCTACCCGGGCCTGCCGGTCACCCAGTTGCGCGATCTGGCCGCTTCGGATGCTCCGGTCGATCAGGCAGCGGTCGGCGAACGGCTGCTTCTACAATTGCAAAATCATATCGGGAGCCATCATGGCTGAAGTCGGAATCAAGCAGAAGGGCGAGGCGAAAACCTCGCGCATCCCGATCAAGATCGTGCCGGCACAGACGCTGAAAAAGCCCGCCTGGATACGCGTCAAGGCCAGCTCGGACGCGACCCGCTACAACGAGGTCAAGGGCATCCTGCGCGAGCAGAAGCTCCACACCGTCTGCGAGGAGGCCTCCTGCCCCAACATCGGCGAATGCTTCGGCAAGGGCACCGCCACCTTCATGATCCTGGGCGATCTGTGCACCCGCCGCTGCCCGTTCTGCGATGTCGGTCACGGCAAGCCCCTGCCGCCCGACCCGAACGAGCCGGAGCAGCTCGCCCAGACCATCGCCGCCCTGAGGCTCAAGTACGTGGTGATCACCAGCGTCGATCGCGACGACCTCAAGGACGGCGGCGCCCGGCATTTCGCCGACTGCATCGGCCGGGTACGCGAACGCTCGCCGCAGACCGTGATCGAGGTGCTGGTGCCGGACTTCCGCGGCCGGCTCGACATCGCGCTGGACATCCTCTCCGCGACGCCGCCCGACGTGATGAACCACAACCTGGAGACCGTGCCGCGCCTCTACAAATCGGTGCGCCCCGGCGCCGACTACGTCCACTCGCTGGCGCTGCTCAAGGGCTTCAAGGACAGGAATCCCGGCATCCCGACCAAGTCGGGACTGATGGTCGGCGTCGGCGAGAGCGACGAGGAGATCGTAGATGTGATGCGCGACCTGCGCGAGAGCGGCGTCAACATGCTGACCATCGGCCAGTATCTCGCGCCCTCCGGCCACCACCTGCCGGTGCTGCGCTACGTGCACCCCGATGTGTTCGCGGCCTACGAGAGCGAGGCGATGGCGATGGGTTTCTCGAACGCCGCCTGCGGGCCGATGGTGAGATCGAGCTACCAAGCCGACCAGCAGGCGCATGCCGCGGGTGTTTGAAACCAAGCCTGCAATCGGTGTTTTGCATGAACCTGATATGACAGAATCGGCCGCGCTGCCCTCCATTGTGTTGCGTCTCATCGCCTCGCGCGCCGCGCGCAGCGTGGGCCAAGGGGCGCTGGCAGTCACCTTCACCTTGTACTTGAATGCCTTGCACTGGAGCGCACCGCAGATCGGTGCGGTGCTGGGTGGCAGCCTGCTGTTCGGTGCGGCGCTCACGCTCTGGCTGGGGCCGCTGAGCGACCGCCTGGGGCGCAAGCAATTTCTCCTGGGTTATGAACTGGTGCTGATCGCCTGCGCGCTGCTCGCCATGCTCACCACCGTGGGCTGGGCGCTGGTGTTGGCCGCAGTGCTGAGCGGCTTCGGCCGCGGCGCGAATGGTGCCGCCGGTCC
>Ga0315268_10009273_pt1 | contig 10225 bp, 11 predicted proteins | sample C1_top_MG_FD_204535 | JGI IMG/M metagenome (GOLD analysis project Ga0315268, IMG submission 204535) | Sediment microbial communities from Yellowstone Lake, YNP, Wyoming, USA - C1_top | ecosystem: Environmental > Aquatic > Freshwater > Lake > Sediment | place: USA: Wyoming | collected 2017-08-01 | reverse complement strand
TTGTTCGGTCTCGGTTTGTTCGTCTTCTTCCTGAAATTCGGCACCAGCCTGCTGGCGGCATCCCTGACGCTCTCGATCATGACCCTGCCGGTCATCATCAGTGCCGCCGAGGAAGCCCTGCGTGCCGTGCCGCAGTCCTTCCGCACGGTCAGCATCTCGTTGGGCGGCACCCGCTGGCAGACCATCCGGCGTATCATCCTGCCGCAAGCCCTGCCCGGCATCATCACCGGGGTCATCCTGGGGCTGGAGCGCGCCGCCGGTGAGACCGCCCCCATCCTGTTCACCGGGGCGGCATTCTTCCTGCCACGCCTGCCCGGCTCCATTTTCGATGCGACCATGGCATTACCCTACCACCTGTTCGTCATCTCCACCCAGGTGCCCGAAATGCCGGTCAAAATCCAGTACGGCACCGCCCTGGTGCTGATCATCTTCGTACTGGGCATGAACATCATCGCCACGGTCATCCGCTCGCGCGCCCGGGCAAAGAGGCAGTGGTGAACAAGTTTCTCATCCAAAACCTCTCCCTGCAGTACGTTGACGGCACCGAGTCGCTCCGGGATGTTTCCATGTCCATCCCTGCCAACGCCATCACTGTGTTGTTCGGTCCGGCTGGTGGCGGGAAATCCTCCCTGCTGCGCTGTCTCAACCGCCTGAATGACCTGACCGATGTGAAAGCGGTCGCCGGGCAGGTGCTGCTGGACGGGGAAGACATCCTCGACCCGCACACGGACGTCATCGCCCTTCGCCGCAAGGTCGGCATGGTCTTTGCCCGCCCGGTCGTGCTGCCGCTCTCCATCCGCGGCAACCTGACATATGGACTGGAACTGGCAGGCGAGAAGCGCAGGTCACACCTTGACGAAGCTGCTGAACGCGGCTTGCGGCTTTCCGCCCTGTGGGAGGAGGTTAGGGACCGCCTGGATGACCCCGCCATTGCATTGTCGGGTGGGCAGCAGCAGCGCCTGTGCCTGGCACGCGTCCTGGCAAACCAGCCCGAAGTCATCCTGCTGGACGAACCCACCAGCGGGCTTGACCCGCTCTCGACTGCCAAAGTGGAGGAGACTCTGCAGGTCTTGAAGCAGGAATACACCATCGTGCTGGTGCCGCATTCGGTCCAGCAGGCGGCTCGCACCGCGGATCATGCCGCTTTCTTCCTGCAGGGCGAGCTGGTGGAATGGGCAGCGGGCAGGGAAATGTTCACCCACCCCAAACAGAAACGCACCGAGGACTACATCGAAGGCAGGTTCGGCTGACCCTGTCCAATTACAGGAGCGATAGCGATGGAATTTTCCAAGTCTGAACTGTATGATCTGCTCAACCGCCCGGGTCCGTTATGGCTGGTGGGAGCAGACTTGAGCCAGGTTAACCTGGATAAGGTCGATCTGACCGACGCCAAGTTGATCAACGCTGACCTGACCGGTTGCAGCCTGCAGGGGGCAAAACTGGAGCATGCCGACCTGACCGGAGCCAAATTAATAGGTGTCAACCTGAGTTATGCCAAGTTGGCTAATGCCATCCTGGACGAGGCTGACCTGAGCGGTGCCAACCTGAGCAATGCCAGGCTGGACCGGGCTGAATTGTATGCAGCCAAACTGACCGGCGCAAAACTGGACGAGATCTATATGTACGGAGCCAATTTCGATAAGAAAACGAAATGGCCCAAAGGTTTCGACCCGCTCACCCGCGGCGCCATCTTCCAGGAATGATCATTACCCGAATATCTCCTCGCATGAAAGAAGAGGATCCAGATGCCGGATAACATCCTAATCGTTGAAGATGAACCCGCCCTGCAGGAGACCCTGCAATATAACCTCGAAAAGCAGGGTTATTCCATTCAGGCGGTCGGGGACGGGCTTCTTGCCGTGGAAGCTGCGCGAGCCAGCCATCCCGACCTGGTCATATTGGACATCATGCTGCCCGGGCTGGACGGCTTCGAAGTCTGCAAGCTCCTGCGCAGGGAAAGCACCGTCCCGATCCTGATGCTGACCGCCCGGGATGACGAGATCGACCGGGTGGTCGGCCTGGAGGTGGGTGCGGATGATTACTTGACCAAACCCTTCTCCATGCGCGAGCTGCTGGCACGGGTAAAAGCACAACTGCGGCGCGCCCGCATCATCCGGGAGGAGCTGGGAAAAGCCAGCGAAACTGTCATTGAAGGGGAGCATAAGGTCCTGGTCTTTAACGACCTCAGCATCGACCTGACCCGCCGGGAAGTGACCCGGGCTGGGAAGGTGCTCCAATTTAAACCCCAAGAATATGATCTGTTGGTCTTCTTTGTTGAACACAAGGGACAAATGCTGTCGCGTGAATTCATCCTGGATCGGGTCTGGGGCTGGGATTACTTCGGTGACAGCCGCACGGTGGATGTGCATGTGCGCTGGCTGAGGCAGAGGATCGAGACTGATCCCGCCAACCCCAGGCGAATTGTGACCGTGCGCGGCGGAGGCTATCGCTTCGAAGGATGAGCACCGTTCTCTGGGTTGCGCTGATCGTCTTCTTGCTGGCTTTTGGCTGGGTCTCTTGGAGTCATTTCCAATTAAAACGCAGGCTGGATACCTTTACCCGACTCGTTCGCCAGGTTACCGGGATAAGCTCACCTGCCGCGGCTCTCCCGCTGGATCAACCCGGTCTGGAGGAATTATCCAATGCGGTCCGGGCACTGGCAGAGGCGCAAGAATCAGGCTTGCATCATGTGGAGGCTGAACGTGCCCGCCTGGCAGCCGTGCTCGAGCGCATGACTGATGGTGTCCTTATGGCGGACCCAGACGGTAGGGTCACATTCATGAACCCGGCGGCAGAACAGCTCTTCAACTCCCCCGCTGGAACGGGACGCAGCGTTGCGCAGGTCCTGCGCCAGCACAGTTTGGTGGAAGCCTGGCGCAGCAGCCAGGAGACCGGTCAGCCGTGTGAGGAATCGGTCGAACTAGCCGCTCAACACCAGTTCCTGCAGCTGGTCGTTCTGCCAGACGAGCAGATGGGCGGCACCCTGCTCTTGGTGCAGAACCTGACGCGCGTACGCCGGCTTGAGACCGTGCGCCGCGACTTCATCTCGAACCTCTCCCACGAACTACGCACCCCCCTGGCTTCGCTCAAAGCCCTGACCGAAACCCTGCGGGATGGTGCGCTCAATGACCCCAAAGCTGCCCCGCGCTTCCTGGGGCGCATCGAGACCGAGGTGGATGCCCTGACCCAGATGGCACAGGAGCTGCTTGAGTTGACCCGCATCGAATCCGGTCAGGTTCCACTGGTTCGTAGATCGATATCTCCAGCTGCGCTCCTGACCTCCGCAGCAGACAGGATGCGCGCCCAGGTGGAACGGGCGGGTTTGACTATGACGGTGGATTTACCGCCAGGATTGCCTGCTGCGAATGCAGATGTAGCACGCATCGAACAGGTGCTGGTCAACCTGATCCACAATGCGGTCAAGTTCACCTCCCCGGGAGGCAGCCTGCATCTGTCTGCAGCGCTTGAACAGCCCTTTGTGCGCTTCTCCGTCCAGGATTCCGGCGTGGGCATCCCACAGGAGGACCTGGAACGCATCTTTGAGCGGTTCTACAAAGCAGACCGGGCACGCACCAGTGGCGGCACCGGGCTGGGATTATCCATTGCCCGCCATATTGTTGAAGCGCATGGCGGGCAGATCCGCGTCGAAAGCATCGAAGGGCTGGGCAGTACATTCTTCTTCACCATTCCTCTTTCCTGACAGCCTTAACCAAACGTTAACCCGCTGTTCTCAAGCCATTAAACAGCATTTGATAAACTTTTCTTATGAAAAATAAGGAAAATAATCAAATGCGTAAAAATCTGTTCGTTTCTGCTTTCGTAATGTTCATGGCTGTATTTGCGCTAAGCGCCTGCGGTTCATCCGCAGCCCCCACCACTATCCCCGCCGGCTCAATTACCATCAACGGCGCGGGTGCCACCTTCCCACTGCCCGTCTACACCGAGTGGGCATATGCCTACCAATATATTGACCCATCCGTCATCATCAACTACCAGGGCATAGGCTCCGGTGGCGGCAAGAAAGGCATCATCGACAACACCCTTGATTTTGCCGGTTCCGACTCCCTGCTGAAGGACGAAGAATACTCTGCCGGTGTCGACCTGCAAATGTACCCGATGCTGGCTGGTGCGGTGGTCAATGTCTACAACATCAAGTGGGCAAAAGAAATCCCCTCCGGCACGACCCTGCCCGCGTTGGTGCTCGACCGCCAGACACTGGTGGACATCTATAATGCAAAGATCACCAAATGGAACGATGCCACCATCGTTGCCCTGAATCCTGACCTGAAAGATTACCTCCCTGGCGATTCCATCACCGTGGCTCATCGATCAGACAGTTCTGGCACGACCGAGATCTTCACTAAAACCCTGGCTTCCTTCAGCCCGGACTGGACCGCAGGTGGTGCATCTGCAGTGGAATGGCCGGCTGACAAGGCTGGCAACGGCGTGGGAGGCAAAGGCAACCAGGGCGTCGCGGCTGCCGTCATCAACACCCCCAATTCCATCGGGTACGTCGAACTTTCCTTCGCCCTGTCCAACAAGATGCCCTTTGCCAGCATGGTTAACAAGGCTGGCAAGACCGTGGTCGCCAATGCTGACAGCCTGGCTTCAGCCATGACCGATTTTGCCAATGCATTCGATGCAAAACTGACCGTCACCATCGTGGACACCCCCGGCGCGGGTTCCTGGCCGATCTCTGGGTACACCTACCTGATCCTGCACACTAAAAATATGACAGATGCGGTCAAGGCTCAGAAGCTCCTGGAATATATCCGCTGGACCCTGACGGATGCCTCCGCCGCCAAACGTGCCGCTGACCTGGGTTACGCGGTCCTGCCGCCAGCCATCCGTGACTAGGTTCTCGCCAGGCTCGCAGAAGTGACCGTCAATGGCGTACCGGTACTTTCCAAATAACCTGTCCATTTCCGTTCGAGAAGGGAGAGCCTTCGCAAAAAGGCTCTCCTGGAGTCTATTCTTATGAAAAAGAAACGTGTACTTTTTGTCTGTATCGAAAATTCATGCCGAAGCCAGATGGCCGAGGCATTTGCGCGCCTGTTGGCACAGGATGTGATCGAGGCATACAGCGCGGGTTCGCATCCAAGCGGTAAGATCGATCCAGAAGCGATCCAGTCCATGCACGATCTGGGTTACGAGCTTGACGGGCAATATTCCAAGTCCCTGGAAGAGATGCCAAAGGTTAAGTTCGATTATGTCATCACGATGGGCTGTGGAGATGAATGTCCCCTCATCCCGGCGGTTCACCATGAGGACTGGGAAATCCCGGATCCAAAGGACATGCCTTCGGAAGAATTTCGCAAGGTGCGCAATTTGATCCGGGAACGGGTGGAGACCCTGGCAAGGAGTATTCGCTGGGATCATGAATAAAAAGATCGGATCATCCCCGGGGGCAGGTTGGAGGTCTGGATTGAGCAAGGTTCTCCAGCACGGTGACCGCTCCTGGCAGGCGCTGCTCATCACTGTTTCCATTCTTGTACTGGTGCTGATGCTCGCCATTGGCTGGATGCTGTGGAGGGGGTCTTCAGGCGCTCACCAGACTTTTGGCTGGGGTTTCCTGGCACCCACCAGTTTGGTTTCCTGGGACCCGGTCAATGATCATTTCCAGGCCTGGCCATTCATTTATGGAACCCTGCTGACTTCCCTGATCGCCATCCTGATCGCCCTTCCCATCAGCCTGGGCATTGCCATCTTCCTGGTGGAATTATGCCCCGCCTGGCTGCGCACGCCTCTCACCTGGATGGTCGAATTGCTGGCGGCAATCCCCAGCGTGGTGTATGGTTTGTGGGGTATTTTTATCTTCCTTCCGGTCGTGGTCACCCCCTTAGGAAATTTCCTGGCTGAAACCCTCGCTCATCTGCCGTGGATTGGGATCCTGTTCTCTGGTCCAATGTCTGCCAGCGGTTCCTCCCGCCTGGCTGCCTGTCTGATCCTTGCCATCATGATCATCCCGACCATCTCTGCCGTCAGCCGGGATGTGTTCATGGCAATCCCCAACGCGCAGCATGAGGCTTCCCTGGCGCTGGGTTCCACCCTGTGGGAGACCATCTGGCAGGTGCTCATCCCGTATGGGTTGTCCGGCATCCTGGGGGCGGTCATGCTCGGGCTCGGACGCGCCCTGGGTGAAACGATGGCGGTCACGATGGTCATCGGCAACTCGATCGAAGGCAGTGCCTCCCTGCTGCGACCCGGTTACACGATGGCAAGTGTCATCGCCAACGAATTTGCCGAGGCGGTCTCAAAGTTGCACACCGAGGTGCTGGTGGAGGTTGGGCTGGTGCTTTTCTTCATGACCATGTTGTTGAACATCCTGGCACGCTTTCTGGTCTGGCGCGTGGCTCGCCGCACTCCACTGGAGGTGCGCACATGACCCACCAGGGAGAACTCCTCGGGCAAAGAAGACTGGCACGGGAGCGCACGCGCCGGGTCAGCAACATGGTCATGCTGATCATGACCGGGCTTCTAACCCTTATTGCGCTCATCCCTCTGGCGTGGATCATTGCTTATGTCATCCTGCGTGGCGGCAGATCCCTCAATCTGGCTTTCTTTACCCAACTGCCCCGTCCGCTCGGCATGGCTGGCGGAGGTGTTTTGCATGCCATTGAAGGGACGATCATTGTCTCCCTGCTGGCTGCGGTCTTCGCCATTCCGCCGGGTGTCCTGGCGGCTTTTTATGCCGCCCGCAACCCGAATACCACCCTGGGTATCGCCCTGCGCTTTGGCACGGATGTGCTTTCCGGGGTACCTTCCATCGTGGTCGGTCTATTCGCCTACGCCGTGCTGGTCAAACCTATGGGGCACTACTCCGCCCTGGCGGGTGGTGCCGCCCTTGCAGTTCTGATGCTACCAACCATCATCCGCACCACGGAGGAGATGCTAAAACTGGTGCCGCACACGTTGCGTGAAGGGTCCCTGGCTCTTGGCGCTTCCGAGTGGAAGACCTCCCTCAGCGTGCTCTTTCCGGCAGCTTTGAACGGCATTTTTACAGGTTTCCTGCTGGCATTGTCACGCGCCGCTGGCGAGACAGCCCCGCTTTTGTTCACCACTCTGGGAAACGAGCGCTATGACATCAAATTCATCGTCACCAGCGGGATCAAGTCTCATCAGGGAATTTTCCAGGTCCTGGAAAGGATCCTGGATCAACCGGTCGATTCGCTTCCGCTGACCCTGTGGAAATACGCCCAACAGCCGTATCCCGAACGCATCGAGCAAGCCTGGGGTGTCGCCCTGGTCCTGATGCTGGTCGTTCTATCCATTAATATTGCCTCCCGCCTGTGGATACAGGTGCGTGCCAGGCGCTTGAAAGGTAGTTAGTGATGGAAATGCCCACACCGCAACAAAAAGCAGAGTTCGCTCGCAATGATCCCAAAATGGAAGTGAAGGGGCTGTCGGTCAATTATAAGAAATTCCGCGCCTTGGACGGGATCGACCTGTCCATCCAGGCACAACGCATCACTGCCATCATCGGTCCATCCGGTTGCGGAAAATCAACCCTGCTGCGCTCCTTCAACCGTATGAACGACTTGACCCCTGGTTGCCATATGGAAGGTGCGATCCACCTGGACGGGGAGGACCTGCTGGCTTCTGGCGTGGACGTGGTGGACATCCGCCGCCGGGTGGGCATGGTCTTCCAGCGCCCCAACCCGTTCCCCAAGTCCATTTATGATAATGTGGCTTATGGACCGCGCCTGTACCATATCCGTCGCAAGTCAGACCTGGATGAGATGGTCGAGACCAGCCTGCGCTCCGCCGCCCTGTGGGAGGAGGTCAAGGACAAGCTGAACCAGTCCGGCATGTCGCTCTCCGGTGGACAGCAGCAACGCCTGTGCATAGCCCGCGCCCTGGCAGTCGAACCAGAAGTCATTCTGATGGACGAACCTGCTTCCGCCCTTGACCCGATCTCCACCCTGAAGATCGAGGAATTAATGCAGGACCTGAAGAAGGATTACACCATCGTCATCGTGACTCATAACATGCAGCAGGCGGCACGCGTCTCAGATTTCACCGCCATGATGATGATCGATGATCAGCGTGCCGGTCGGTTGATCGAGTTCGATCAGACCAACCTCATCTTCACCCGTCCTAAGGACAAACGCACCGAAGATTATGTGACCGGGAGGTTCGGATGACCCTGATGCTTAAGTTGGGTATAATGGATGGACAAGGCTAAAAAACGAGGCTCTTATGCGAAAAACATTTGAAACCGAGATCCAACAATTGAAAGATGAAATGCTGCTGCTGGGCAGTCTGGTCGAATCCGCCATCCTGGGTTCGGTCGAGGCACTCAAAAAGCGTGACTACGCTGCCTCCCAGCAGATCTACCAAGCGGACGACCGCATCAACGCCAAGCGCTACGCCATCGAAGAACAGGTCATGATCGCCATTGCCACCCAGCAGCCTATGGCACACGACCTGCGCCTGCTGGCTTCCATCCTGGAGGTGAGCGGGGAACTGGAGCGCATGGGCGATTATGCCAAAGGCATCGCCAAGATCAACATGCGCATGGGTGACCAACCGCTGCTCAAACCGCTCATCGACATCCCGCGCATGGCTCACAAGGGTGCCGACATGCTGCACCGCGCCCTGACCGCGTTTGTCAATGAGGATGCCGCCGCCGCCCGCCTGATCCCGGCTGAGGACGACGAGGTGGACAATCTGTATGACCAGATCTACCACGAACTGATGATGTTCGTCATCCAGGACGCCCGCAGCATCGAGCGCGCCAACTGGCTGTTGTGGGTCGCCCACAACCTCGAGCGCCTGGCAGACCGCGTCACCAACATCTGTGAACGGACGGTCTTCACCGCCACCGGAGAAATGAAGGAGATCGAGACCGGCTCGATCGATTAGACTGTAAACGGACTCTTAAACTGTTCCGCCCAGCACTCCACCAGGCGGATGGTTTCCCCCACGCCCAGTTCCGTCCGGATCTTTTCCCCGATCCGGGCGGCTTTTTCTTGAATACCCTCGTCAGTCAACGCTTCCTGCAAAGCGGTGGATAAAGCCTGTGCCGTCAGGTGCCCGACCGGGATGGGTGCCGGACCAGCCCCCAGGGCTGCCACCCGCTTCCCCCAGAAGGCTTGATCCCCGGCGAAAGGCAGGACGATGTTGGGAATGCCCGCCCGCAGACCGGCACCGGTCGTACCGGCACCACCGTGGTGGATCACCGCTTTACAGCGCGGCAGCAGCCAGGCATGGCTGGCGGATTCCAATTCCAGCAAGTTTTCCGAGACTTCAAGATCAGTCCCTCCTTCCCAGCCGCTCAGGAAGACCGCCCGCGAGCCGTTGTGTTCCAGCGCTTCTTGCAGCATCTGACGGATGCGCCCGGCATCCCGGTGCAGCATGGAGCCAAAGGAGATACACACGGGGGGTCCACCCGCCTGCAGGAAATCCGTTAATTGCTTTGGCGGCTGATAATCCGGCTCATCCAGGAAGAAATAGCCGGGGAGGTGGATCTGTGCGCTGTTCCACTCCGGCGGGAGCGGCAGAACGCTCGGGCTGCAGGCAATGACCAGAGGTGTGATCGGTCTGGTCCCGCTTTGCTTGAAGGGCCAGCTCAGTTCAGCCGGAAAATCCTGGGGGTGACTGCGAGTGAATTTGGGCTGCCCGGTGTTGCCTCCATACCAGAAGACCCGGGTTGCCAGCCAGTGGCTGAAATAACTTAGAGGTCCGGCTGGCAGCCAGGCAAGAGCCACGTTGGGGAAGAGGCGCGTCGGGGCGAACATGGGAAAGGTCTGCACCGAGATGTCCGGGATGCCCAGTTCGCGGGCAAAACTGTGACCGCCGGTGGTGAACAAGAAGGAATGGATAACCATTTCAGCCCCTGCCAGGGCGACACGCGCATCCCGTGTCACCTGCGGGGCGATGTCATAAACGTAATCGCGGATGGAACGGATCATGCCCAGAGGATTACCGCCGGCGTCGTTGAAGCGACGGCTGATCTCCGCCGGGTCACCTGCCAGCACCGAGAAAGGCACCTTGAATTGGTCTGCCTGCCCGGCATAGCGCTCCGGACCTGCCAGCCGGGGCTCATGACCCGCCTGCTGCAAACCAAGCGCCAGCGCCAGGAAAGGCTGGAAGTCCCCTTGTGAGCCGTAGGTCAGCAGTGTGATGTGCATGATGGGATCATATCAGGAACACAATATCCGAAGCCTGCTTTCAGCCAGGCGGCCGGTCAACCCACCGCGCTGACTCCTCCCAGCTTCCATAT
>Ga0315268_10009272_pt1 | contig 10226 bp, 9 predicted proteins | sample C1_top_MG_FD_204535 | JGI IMG/M metagenome (GOLD analysis project Ga0315268, IMG submission 204535) | Sediment microbial communities from Yellowstone Lake, YNP, Wyoming, USA - C1_top | ecosystem: Environmental > Aquatic > Freshwater > Lake > Sediment | place: USA: Wyoming | collected 2017-08-01 | reverse complement strand
AGCGTGCTCTCGAGCCCCGAGTCGTCCGCGGCCGTGACCACGACCAGCTTCAGGCTCGGGTACGCGGTCCCGTCGGCGGCCTGCTTCTCCTCGTTGATCAAGTTCACGCCCGTCGCGCCGTTCGCCAGGAACGCCGGGTCGAGCGTGTCGTCCTTCAGGTTGTACAGGTAGGCGCCGCGCGCGTCCCCGGACACGACCGCTTCCCGCTCGCCGTTGACGTCCGCGACGGCGGTCTTGCCGTCCTCGTCGAAGGCCAACTCGATCTGACGGAGCGCCTTCGTCGGCGTTCCGTCGGCGGCCGTCTTGTCGTCGTAGACGAACTTCGCCGACTTCACGCCGGCGCCGAGCCAGCGGCCCCGCGCCTTTCGGTCCGCCTGATCGGCGACGGTGAGGTCGTACAGGTAGGCTTCCTTGCGGTCGCCCAGGATCTGCACCGAGCGGGTGCCGTCCTCGCTGTAGAACATCGTTTGGTTCTGGTCCGGCGCGGGGACGTTCGGCTGGGCCGGGGGAACCACCACGGGCGGCGTCGGGTCGGGGGTCATGACGACCGTCCCGTCGCTGTCGCCGTAGCGGTAGTAGTTGTTGTCGACGATGATGTAGGTCACGCCGGCATCCTGCCACCACCAGCGGTTGTCGTGAAGGTAGACCCAGCGGTGCCAGTACGGATCGTACCACCAGTACATGTCGTTGTAGTAGCGGGTCCAGAAGTACGAGTTGCCGACGTAGAAGCCCCACCAGTGGTAGCCGAAGTCGTCGTAGCGGTGGCACACCGGCATGCCGTTCCAATCATGCCAGTGATAATCGTGGTCGTTGCGGTCCCAACGGTCCTGGACGCCGTGGATGTTGCGGCGGAAATCGTCACGGTCGATCTGGCCGATGTGGTTCCGGTCCGGCGGGATGTAGCGCCCGTTGTGGTCGCGCCACGGCTGTTGAGGCAGGGCGCGCCCGTCCCGGTTCTGGGGCGGTTGATTCGCACGGTCGTCGCCGTGATGGCGCGGGTCGATAGCGCCTCCCGGAATGGGGCGCGGAGGCACGGGCATGCGATGATCGTTGCCCTGCCCCGGCTGCGGACGGCCCGGTTGGTGCGGCGGGACCACCACCGGCGGATGCTGATTGGCCGGCGGCGGCTGCGGCGGCCGCTGAGGCTGGTGGGGCGGGCGCTGCGGCTGCTGAGGCGGGCGCTGCGGCTGCTGCGGCGGCCGTTGAGGCTGCTGCGGCTGCTGAGGAGGCCGCTGCGGTTGCTGCGGCGGCCGTTGAGGCTGCTGCGGCTGCTGAGGCGGGCGCTGCGGCTGGTGGGGCGGCCGTTGAGGCTGCTGCGGCTGCTGAGGCGGGCGCTGCGGTTGCTGCGGCGGCCGTTGGGGCTGCTGCGGCTGCTGAGGCGGGCGCTGCGGTTGCTGCGGCGGCCGTTGGGGCTGCTGCGGCTGCTGAGGAGGCCGCTGCGGCTGTTGCGGTTGACGCGGCGGCTCCTGACGAGGAGGCTGCTGACGCGGCGGCTGTTGGCGCGGCGGTTCCTGACGGGGAGGCTGCTGACGCGGCGGCTGTTGGCGCGGCGGTTCCTGACGGGGAGGCTGCTGACGCGGCGGCGGTTGGCGCGGCGGCTCCTGACGGGGAGGCTGCTGACGCGGCGGCTGCTGCGGTTGAGGGCGCTGGGGCTGAGGACGATTCTCCGGGGGGCGGAAACCTTCCGCGCGCAGAGGCTTGTCGGCTTCCGCGGCGGGCGTGAAGCTTTCCTTCAGCGCGCGCATCGAGTCGACGACGCTGGCGGGGAGATACGTCATGAATCCGCTCTCGGCGCGCGCGGCCTTGCCGGCCAGCGCCGCCAGGAGGATTCCCAGGGCGACCATCGTTCTTTTCATCTCTCGGCCTCCGGACATCTTGCGCTCCTCGGCGGGGCGCCCGCGGAAATAAAAAAACCAGAAGAGCGGGCTCGCGGCGCCGCTCTCCTGGTGACCCGAATTAGGTTCGGGGTGGGGTCTCCTTGACCAGATTTCAAGGATTACAGGTTAGCAAAGGATTACATCAGGAGGGAATGTCCACGAGGGCCCTTGGACCTATATAAAAATAGGCCTAAAGTCCTATCCGCCCTCAGGCGAACGAGAGGGCGTGATCGTCGATGAAGCGATCGAGCGGGAGCGGGTCGCGGCCGGTCGCGCGGCGCACGTCGCCGGTGACCGCCTCCGCGCGCCCCGCGCGGAACTGCTCGAAGAGGCCCAGCAGAGCCTCGACGCGCCAGGCGGGCATGCCGGCCTCAAGCATGCCGCGGCGCGCGTCTTCCGGCGCGACGGCGGCGTAAGCGATCGGACGGCGCAGGACTTTCGTCAGGGCGGCGGCGATCTCGGCGTAGGTCGAGGCGGCGGGGCCGGTGAGCGTCAGCGTTTCGCCGTCGTGGGCGGCGCCGGCCAGGGCGGCGGCCGCGGCGGCGGCGACGTCGCGCGCGTCGATCATCGCGACGCGGGCGTCGCCCAGGGGCGCGGCCAAGGTTCCGCGGCGGATCGAATCCGCGCTGTGCAGAAGGTTCTGGTAGAACGCGGCCGGGCGCAGGATCGCGCAGGGAACGCCGGCGCGCCGGACTTCCTCCTCGGCGTCGCCGTGCCAGCGCGGGATCGCGGCGGCCGAGCGCGGGTCGGCGCCCAGCGCGGAGAGCTTGACCAGGCGCTTCACGCCGGCGGTCTTGGCCGCGCGCGCGAAGCCGGCCTCCCAGGCGGCCAGGCCGGGATCCAGCGGGGAGAGGATGAAGGCGGCGTCGACGCCGCTCAACGCCGCGGGAAAGGTCTCGGGACGGGACAGGTCGCCCACGGAGAACTCGGCGGGTCCCAGCAGGGCGTGGGCCCGCGCGGGGTCGCGGGTCAGGACGCGAAACGGGAGGCGGGCCGTCTTCAGTTCCAGAACCAGGTGGCGTCCGACGGTTCCGGTCGCGCCCGTCACGAGAATCATGCGGGCTCTTCTAGAGGACGCGGCACCAGAGGACTTTCAGGTACTCGCCCTCGGGGTGGTCGGCGGCGAAGGGATGGTCGGCGCCCGCGCCGCTTTTGCGGAAGATCTGGACGCGTCGCCCGGCGGAGCCGGCGGCGGTGCGCACGAACTGCAGGAACTCGTCCCACGGCAGCATGCCGGAGCACGAGCAGGTGACCAGAATGCCGCCCGGCTCCATCAGCGAGATGCCCAGACGGTTGAGGTCGATGTACTTTTGGCGGCCGAGAGCCCAGCCTTCCTGGTTGGCGATCAGCTTGTACGGGTCCAGGACCATCAGGCCGTAGCGCCGCGCGTTCTGGCCGGCCTGCCGCAAATAAGGGAAGGCGTCGGCGGTGACGGAGTCGATCCGGACGTTGTTGGCGTTGGCGTTCTTCTTCATCAGCTTGCCCGCCTCGGGGTCGAGCTCGACGGCGGTGACTTCCTCGGCGCCGCCGATTTTCTTGGCGTACAGCCCGAAGCCGCCGGTGTACGAGCACACGTCGAGCACCTTCTTGCCCCGGGTGAACTGCGTGACGGCCATGCGGTTGTCGCGCTGGTCGGTGAAGAAGCCGGTCTTGTAGCCGCTCGACGGGTCGATCAGGAAGGTGACGCCGTTTTCCTTGATGCGCGTACCGTTGCCCATGTTCGGCTTCAGGTCGAAGCCTTCCATGCTCTGCGTGTGCGGCGAGGCGCGGTGGAAGAAGCGCGCGTTCGGATAATGGACCTTTAAGGCCTTCTCGATGCGGGCCGACGCCTTGTACATGCCCAGCGAATAGAACTCCAGCACGATGCAGTCGCCGTAGCGGTCGACGACAAGGCCCGGCAGGCCGTCGCCGTGGTCGTGAACGAGGCGGTAGGCGTCGGTGACCGTTTCCAGACCCAACGTCTTGCGGCGAAACTCGACCGCGGCGCCGAGACGGTCCGCGAAGAACGCGTCCGCGTCGAACTTGCCGATGCCGCGCGTGAGCAGGCGCAGGGCGATCAGGCTGCGAGGATTGTACAGCGCCACGCCGTACGGCGCGTCGCTGCGGTCGTACACGGCGACCATGTCGCCGGGGCGGGCCTTCGGGTCCACCTCGCCCAGCATCCTTTTATAGAGCTGGTGGCCCGACGCGGCGGAGCGCACGCGCACCCAGGGGATGGGCAGATCGTGGGACGCGGGGCGGCCCTTGGGCTTGGGCGGGGGGACGTAGACGCCCGTCTCGTCGTCCACCGGGGCCGGCTTCTCTTTCTCTTCCACGATAAGACATTGTACCAAGGATGGGGTTGACCCCGCCGGAAATACTGGTATCCTAGTCTTCATGAAAGGGCTCCCTCGCGCCGCCGCTTTGGTCTCGTTCCTGCTCGCCGCGACCCTCGCGCGGGCGGCCAATCCCGGGGTCGTGGAGATCGCCGACCCGTCGGCCTATTCTCAAGTGCTGGCGATCAGCGACGTGCACGGCATGCGCCCGGCGCTGGACGCCCTGCTGACCGGCGCGGGCGTGATCGGCGCCGACGGGCGCTGGGCCGCGGGCAATACTTTATTGATCGTGGTCGGCGACTCGATCGACAAGGGGCCGCAGAGCCTGGAGGTTCTGGACGCGTGGATGGCGCTGGCGCCGCAGGCCGCGGCCGCGGGCGGGCGCGTCGTGCATCTTCTTGGAAATCACGAGGCGGAGTTTCTCTCCGCGCCGAACGACGCGCGCAAAGCGGCCGAGCTGTACGCCGAGCTTCAGGCGAAAGGCGTGCCCGTGAGCGATCTCACCGATCCGGCGAAGCCGTACGGAAAGTTCCTGCTGTCGGAGCCCCTCGCCGCGCGCGTCGGGCGCTGGCTGTTCTGCCACGCGGGCCTGTACCCCGGCCCGGACTGGGCCTCGTTCAAGACGGCGGCGTCGGCCGCTCTGGGCGCGGGGAACTACGGCGACGATCTGCTCCAGGCCGACGACTCGATCCTCGAGGCGAAGGACTGGTGGAAGGACCCGGCCGCGCGCGCCGCGCTGGAGTCCCGGCTGTCGAACGGCGGGATGTACGGCCTGGTGCAGGGCCATCAGCCGAAGGCCTACGGCTTCCCGAACCAGATCGGCGCGCTGGACGGCCGGCGCCTGGTCAAGATCGACGGCGGCATGGCGCCGGAGGCCGGCGCGCACGCGGGCGCGATCCTGCGCTTCTCCAACCCCGCGCAGATGAACGCCGCGGCTCCCGCCGACCTCTCGATCATCGGCGCCGACGGCGGAGCCTCGCCCGTTCCGACGCGCTGACCGCGCCGTCCACTCACCTCCAGCGCTGGAGGTGAAATGGAAGTAAGTACTTAAAAAATAAACACTATTTAATTCGGAAGTCGCCGTCGACGGGAACATTGTCGGGGGGCCAATCGTATATTAAGGGTGGACCTCTCCTCGCTTTCCGACGAAAAGCTGTTCGGCCGCGTGGAAGCGCTCGCAAGAACCGAGCGCGTGACTTTGGTGGATTTCCTGATTCACCTCGGAGAACTCGATGCGCGCCCAGCCTGTCAGAATAAGGGCTATTCCTCCGCGTTCGCCTATCTCACCCGGCATCTCGGCTATTCGGAAAGCGACGCGATACGCCGCGTGCGCGCCTCCCGTGCGGCGCGGGACTACCCTTCGATTCTTCGAATGTTGGCGGAAGGCGAACTGCATCTCGTTGGTGTAGCCATGCTCCAACCGTTGCTCACCTCCGCGAATCATGAGAGCCTGCTGCGCAAAGCGGCGCGGCGCAGCACGCGCGAGATCGAACGACTGGCCGCTGACATATCTCCGGCTGGCGCCGGTCCTCGGGACCGCATCCGCGCGCTGCCCCTGCCGTCAAGGCCGTGCGAGCCCGCCGCCGCCGAAAATGCGGCCGCGGGAAATGGGTTCGCGCTCCTGCCCGAGCTGGAAATCGCCGCCGCTCCCGAGGCGAAAGCGCTCGGGGTCGAGAGGCGCGTCCTCTTCACGTTCACGGCGAACGAAGAAGTCCGGGGTTTATTCGAGCAGGCTCGCGATCTGCTCAGACATCGATTTCCCATGGGCGGCATGGACGAGATCATCGGCGAGGCGCTGCGGCGGTTGGTGGCCCAGGAGCGCCCCGGACTCGGTTCCGCGCCGAGACGGAAGAACGCGCCGCGGAACGAATCGAATCGCCGCCGCATTCCCAAGCGGGTGGAAGACGAAGTCTGGCGCCGCGACGGGGGGCGCTGCGCCTTCAGCGGATCCGGGGGCGTCCGTTGCGGCGAAACCGCGTGGCTCGAGCTGGACCACGTCGCTCCGTTCGCCCTTGGCGGGCGTTCGGACGAGCCGGCGAACGTCCGGCTTCTCTGCCGGGCGCACAATCAGTCGGAGGCGCGCCGAATCTTCGGGTAAAAGAAGCCCCGCGGCTCGCGCCCGAGCCGCGGGGCGACGGGCTTACTTTACGCTTTTCTTGACGCCGCGGCGTTCCTGCCGGTCTTTATGGATGTTCTGGCGCTCGGCCTTGATGTCGGCGCGCTTGGCTTGCCGGTCGGACTTCATCGAGGCGCGGATCGCCTGTCGTTTGGCCTTGTAGTCGGCCCGGACCTGGGCGATCGCGGCCTTTTTGTCGGCCGCGGACTTCGCGCCGTCGGCCTTGATCGCGGCGACGGCGGCCTTTTCCTGCGCGCGGAGTTCCTTGAGCTGGGCTTCCTGGGCGGTCCAGTCCTGCTTGATGGCGGTCTTGTCGTCGTGGATCTTCTCCCGGTCGGCCTTGATGTCCGAGTTGAGCTTCTGGACTTCCGCGGGCTTGGCGTCGGCGGCGGGCGGGGTGTTGGTGTTCGAGTTCTGGGCGGCGGCGAATCCGGCGGCGAGCAGCAGGACGGCGGCGAGCGTGATCTTCATGGTGTTCTCCCGAGGGCCCGGCGGGCCTCACTCATCCTACGGGCGGAGCGGGAAAAAGTGCGGGGCGTCAGCGGCTTCGGGCGGCCCAGGCCTCGGCGGCGGCCAGCTTCTCGGGGGTGCCGATGTCGTGCCAGGCCCAGCGGTCGGCGCGGAAGGCGCGCAGGTCCGCGCCGGAGCCGGCCAGCCGCAGGTAAGTCTTCGTGATCGAGAAGACCCCGCCTTCCGCCATCCTATCCAGCAGGGCGGGGGAGATCACGTGGATGCCGTCGAAGGACAGGCGCTGGGCGTCCGGCACGGCGGCCTTGGCCCAGGTCGTGCGGCCCGCGCCGCGGTCGTCGTGGCCGACGAAGCGCCCTTTCGCGTCGAACAAGTAGGCGCGTGAGCTCTCGCGCTCGCGCACGGACAGGGTGACCAGCGCCCCCGATTCGAGATGCGCGGCGTACAGCGCGCGCAGGTCCAGGTCGGTCAGCACGTCGGCGTTGTGGACGAAGAACGGCTCGCGGCCGCGCAGGAGCGCGGCGGCCTTCTTGAGCGCGCCGCCGGTGTCGAGCAGAAGGTCGTCCTCGCGGGAGACGGAGACGGGCACGCCGTGGCGCCGGGAGAGCTCGGCGCAGAAGTCGGCGGTTTTCTGCGCGTGATGGTGGACGTTGACGACGAAGGACTTCGCGCCGGCCTCCTTGAGGCGGAGCAGCGCGCGCTCCAGCATGGGCACGCCGCCCACGGGGATCAGCGCCTTCGGCGTTTCGGCGGTCATCGGCGCCAGGCGCGAGCCCACGCCCGCCGCCAGGATCATCGCCTTCATGCTTGGGGCCAGTTCTTTTTTTCGCGGTGGGCGGTCGTGACGGAGACGCCCTGGTCGCGCAGGTGCTTGGCCAGGCGCTCGGCGCAGTACACCGAGCGGTGCTGGCCGCCCGTGCAGCCGAAGGCCACGAACAGGTGAGTGAAGTTGCGCCGGCCGTAATCCTGGACGGTCTGGTCGACGAGGGCGAAGGCGGAGCGCGCCCAGCGGTCCACCGTCTCTTCCTTGGACAGGTAGGCGATCACGTCCGCGTCCAGGCCCGAGGACTTGACGAATTCCGGCAGGCGGCCGGGGTTGGGCAGGCAGCGGCAGTCGAACACGTACCCGCCGCCGTGGCCTTCGTCGTCCCGGGGCATTCCGCCTTTATAAGAGAAGCTTTGGATATGCACCGTCAGCTTCAGCTTGGCCGCGCCGAACTGGCGCAGCGCGGACGAGCCGACCAGCCGCTTGAAGACCGCCGACAGCTCCGGCACCTCGACCGGAAGGCTCGAGGTCATCAGGACGTGCTCGATGTTCCGGATCGCGTACGGGATGCTCTGCAGGAACAGGGGCTTTTTCTCGTGGAAGCCGCGCAGCCCGTAGGCGCCCATCGCCTGCATGATGCGGATGAGGACGAAGCCGGGGAAGTACTTCTTGAACTCGGCTTTGTCGACCGGCGCCAGCTTGCCGGCCTCTTGGATGTATTGATCGAGCAGTTCGTCGCGCAGCTCGAAGGGGACGTCGGCCTTCGCGTCGTACAGAAGGGACGCGATGTCGTACTGCAGCGCGCCGCGCCGCCCGCCCTGGTAGTCGATGAAGTACGGCTTGCCGTCCTTCAGCATCACGTTGCGCGACTGGAAATCGCGGCACAGGAAGTAATTCCGGTCGGCGGCGAGCAGGTAGTCGGCGAAGACCTGGAAGTCGTCCTCGAGGCGCTCCTCGTGAAAGGGCACGCCGCCGAGCGTCAGGAAGTAGTACTTGAAGTAGTTCAGGTCCCACAGCATCGACTGCTTGTCGAAGCTGGCGCGCGGGTAGCACCAGCGGTAGTCGAGCGTGCGCCCGGCCGCGATCTGGATCTGCGGCAGCCAGCGCACGACGTCGCGATAGGCCGCGACGACCTCGGCGGGGAAGCCCTGAGCCGTGCGGCGCTTGCCGAGGAACTGAAACAAGGTCGTGTCGCCGAGGTCTTCTTCCAGGTAGGCTGTTCCGGATTCGTTTTCGGCGTAGAACTCCGGCACCGGAATGCCTTCCTTGCGGAAGTGCTTCGAGAACTCGATGAACGCGCGATTTTCCTTAATATCCTCGTTGAGCACGCCGATCGCGGTGGTCCCGCCGCCGCTCAGGCGGTAGATCTTCCGGCTCGAGCCGTCGGCGCGCACGGGCGCGAGCGTTTCGGCGTCGCGTCCGAAGCGGGAGCGGAAGAGATCCTTGAGCGGGTCGGCCATGGCGTTCGAATCTTAGCGCTTCCCGCCCCCGCGCGTCCATTCCCCGGCGCATCGCGCGATTTTGACTATTATCAAAGTTACTATGATGTATCATCAAATCAATGGCTGGTATTTATGTTGCTCCGCCCATAAGCGCCCGTCGTTCCGTTCGCGCCGGGGTAGGAGCAAGCATGATGACTCGATCCGCCGGACCCAGCGGTGTTCCTTCCTCATCGCGCGCGTGCAAAAGAGCCAGGTGCGGAGCGCGTTGCGCTCTGGAAAGCTGGTGCGCGTCGCGCGGCCTGCCGCCGTCGCTGGCCGAGAGCTTCAGTTCGGTGTGGCGTTCGAACACCTATTCCCGCGGCAACGATCTCTTTTACCAGGGCAACGAGCCGTTCGCGCTCTTTTTCCTCTGCTCCGGACGCGTGAAGCTGGTGCGCGCCGAGGGCGGCGGTCGGCACAAGATCGTGCGCCTGGTGCGCGCGCCGGACTTTCTCGGCGAGCGCTCGCTGATCGCCGGGGAGCCCTACGCGGCGACGGCCGAGGTCATGGAGGAAGCCAACGTCTGCCTGATCGACGCCGCCCGGTTCAAGACCCTGTGGGTCGAGCGGCCGGAGCTCGCGCGCGTGCTGGCGCGCCAGCTGGCCGCCAAGCTCGGCGAAGCCGAGGGCCACGTGGCCGACCTGGCGCTGCGCACGATCCGCGAGCGGCTGGCGAAGCATCTGGCTCTGGCGGCGCGGGCCGGGGGCGGCGACGGAGTCGCGTTCGAGCTGTGCGAGTCCCGCCAGGAGCTGGCCGAGATGCTGGGCACCTCGCCCGAGGTGGTCAGCCGCACGCTCGCGGAGCTCTCGGGCCGCAAGCTGATCGAGATCGACGCCCGGAAGATCCGGGTCCTCGACGAGGGACGCCTGCGCAGCGTGGCGCGCCTGCCGTCGCGCGAGCTTGACATTTATCAAGCGCAAGCGGGCCATTCGTCATCGTCCGGCGGCATCCCATTGACGCACAATCGTCACCGCCGTCAAGCAAGCGTATCGGCGCTGCTCGATAAGAGCCCGCGTCGCCGGACACCAAAAATAAGGAGAAACAAACAATGACAAACAAGAAGAGCCGGGCCGGAATCATCGGCTTGGCCGTCGTCGGGGTGTTGGCGGCGACGTGGCTGCTGCCGCCGTTGGTTCAGCGGGTCCGCCGTCAGTGCCCCGTCCGCCCGGACGGAGTTCCCGAAGCGGCCGCGTACGCGAACTT
>Ga0315268_10009270_pt1 | contig 10226 bp, 11 predicted proteins | sample C1_top_MG_FD_204535 | JGI IMG/M metagenome (GOLD analysis project Ga0315268, IMG submission 204535) | Sediment microbial communities from Yellowstone Lake, YNP, Wyoming, USA - C1_top | ecosystem: Environmental > Aquatic > Freshwater > Lake > Sediment | place: USA: Wyoming | collected 2017-08-01 | reverse complement strand
CGGTCGAGAAATGAATTTGAAAGGCGGGGAGGCGGGGATTCGAATATCATCCCCCCATGGGGACCCCGGTCGAGAAATGAATTTGAAAGGCGGGGAGGCGGGGATTCGAACCCCGGGTCGAGGTATTAGCCCCGACAACCACTTAGCAGGCGGCCCCATTCGTCCACTCTGGCACCTCCCCGTAGCGGAGGGAGAGGGATTCGAACCCACGATGGTGTTACCCATACCTGTTTTCAAGACAGGCGCCTTAAGCCGCTCGGCCATCCCTCCAATGGAAATCCCTGTTCCCGGTGCAGTGAGATTTTAATCGATTTTCTCCCTGGCGACAAGGAAGATTCTTTGCGATCCCCGGTCGCACAGGTAAGATCGCATCCTTCAGGGTACACTTGCTTGAGAGACAGACAAGAGGTTAGAACTGCAATCGGGTCATGATCATCAGAGGATGGATACCGTCAGGCACTACTGGCAGATTGAGGAAATCCTTCCTCATCAGTGGTCAGAAGGGAGGATTATCGCAAAAGGCATCCACCTTCCCTCGGCCTGGAGCGGAAAAATCGGTGCAGGAGGAGGTTTCTGAGCGCTCAAATATCCGCCTGGTGCGTTTTGTGAATACCGGGCATCACATCCACAGGGAGCAAAAAGATGAATTTCTCCAGCTTGTTAAAGGATTTTTTGGTGAGAATTGAGTTCCCTGGTTGCCAGCCACGCTAAGTGAATATACAATAAGGGTGTTTGGGTTAATTTCTTTCCGTGGTTCCTGATAAAGGAGAGAGCATGGATCAAAAGCCTGTACAATTGTTGATCTCAGTGCAAGGTGAAGATGAGGAAGAGCGTGTTTATCTGGCTGAACTGCTGGCCTATGAATTGCGGCAGCTGGATGAGGTGGTATCGGTCAATCCGGCGGAAGGCGATCCACTGGCTGCAGGTGCCAAGGGATCGCCGGTGGATTGGAGTACGCTGGTGGTGGGGTTTGCCGAATCGACCGGTTTTGCTGCGGTCGTCGCTGCCTTGGGGGGATGGCTGAGCCGCGATAAGCGCCGCTCAATTAAATTGCAGGTGGGGAGCAACTCAATCGATGTGAGCGGTATCACTAAGGAGCAGCAGGAGGACCTGATCAACTGGTTCAAGACCCAGACGGGCTTGCACCTGGCTTCTTGAGTGATGCACATCCACCTGACCTTGTATTCGATCTTGCGCAAGAAGCTGCCCCCGGAGGCCAAAGGCCGGGCAATGTTGGATTTCCCTGAGGGTAGTACCCTCGCCGATGTGTTATCCCGCCTGGAGATCCAGCACCGCGTGGTCAGCATCGTGAATAGCCGGGTCGAAAATGACCTGGCGTACAAGTTGCAGGAGGGGGATGAAGTGCAGTTCTTTGTCCCGATTGGTGGGGGTTAATCGGCCGGTTCTTTGAGATGAACTTTTTTGGAGGCCTTCCGTCGTTGGCGCTGGGCAGGAGAAACGGCATGGCTACGGATGGATCGGGGAGGCGGCTGGACTTTCTGGTAGATATCCTGGTAAGATAGCAAGACCTTTTCGATGCTATGCGGCTGGACCTTGCGCAAGCTGGCTTCTCCCAGCCCTGGCCAGCAAGCGGGATGATCTGCCAGCTCCGCCATGCACCGGGCAGCATCCACTGCGTCGCCGGTCTGGAAGAGCATCCCATTTATACCTTCCTGCACCAGCTCGGGCAATGCCTGCGCATTGGCCACCAGCATCGGTTTTCCACACGCCATCGCTTCCAACGAGGCGATGCTGAGCAATTCAGCCTGGCTGGGCATGGCAAAAATATCAATGCTATTCAATAAAGCCACCAGGTCTGAAGCGGGCACAAAACCCGTGAAGCGCACCTGTTCGTGCACCCCCAGTTTTTGGGCCAGTTCCTGGTACTTGCGCAGCGCGGATCCTTTTCCAAAGACAGCCAGCTGCAGGTCGCGCCGATTGAGCAGGGAAAGTGCCTGGATCAGGGTATCCAACCGTTTTTCCTGGTCCACCCGTCCAACAAAGCCGAACAGGGTGCGGTCGATGGCCAGACCGTAGCGTGCGCGCCAGGAATCGCGATTCAGTTTTCCATCCGGATGGAAATGGTTCAGGTCAATCCCGCAAGAGACGGGATAAGCCGGAACGCGCAGCCCATTGTTCTTCATCAGCGCTACCGCCGTCTGAGAGGGGCCGGTGACCAGGTCCAGGTGGTTGTAGAGCATCATCATCCACACCCACATGATTTTGTGCAGGCCGGATTTCAGTACTGCAGGGATCGGGATGAAGGGGGCCAGGTTTTGGGGCATGAAATGGTTGGTGCCAACCACCGGGATGCCCAGGCGCCGCGCAGTCCAATAAGCCGCCCAACTGACCAGGTAATGATCGTGGATGTGTACCACTTCTGGCTGAAATTCGCGCAGGATGTTTTTGATCTTTATTCCAGCAAAAGGAGAGAAGTACGCATCTGGGTGGATGGCTGTGAGTGGAATGGAGGGCAGGTAATGAACCTGGACGCCCTGCTTTTCGACCAGCCGTGGTGAATCATTTTGATTGGGGGTGATCACAGTCACCTGGTGACCCAGGCCCGCCAATCCTTCCGCCAGGTGGGTCATGAATACCGCCTGCCCGTTGAAGGCTGGAAAATAGGTTTCACCTGCTATTAAAATTCGCATGCAGTGATCCTAGATAGCACCGTTATTGGCGCAGATCCATGGTGTCCTGGTAAAGCTGGCTCTTGCGCACCAGGCGGCGGATGACAATCATCACAATCACGACCATGGCTAAGGTACCAGCCAGGATCAAGTATTGAACGCCTTTCTCGATCTGGCTGATCATCTGGGATGCAAAATAGCCAGCCATCACCAGCGAGCCTGTCCAGATGGCCTCGCCCAACGCCAGGAAGGGGAACCAGCGTCGAACTGGCGCACGCACCAATCCGGCAGCCAGCAACGATGGGATCATGAGACCAGCGGTGAGCTTGGCCAGGAAGAGAATTTTCGCCGCGTGCTGCCGCATCATGCCCTTCAGGGAATCCATCAAGTTTCGCTTGATTTTGAACCGGCGAGTGACCGTTGCCAGCCATTCCGGATTTCCGGAGCGACCCAGGCAATACCACAGCAAGTCAGCCGTCAGGTTGCCAATCGATGCGGAGAGGAACACCAGTCCCGGTTCCATCAACCCGCCTGCCGCCGCGGCAGCGCCCAACAGGGTAGCGATCGGTCCCTCCACAGCCACCAGCCCAGCCAAAAGAAGATAACCAATAATGCCTAAATGATGCACCGGCAGGCTGTGCAGATAGTGACTGACCTGGTGAACAAGTTCCAGAACCCCAACCATTCTTCGTTTGCTCCTACCATCATTTTTATCACAAAAGAGTTAAAGTTTTCTTAAATAGTAGCAAACCTATATTAAGTCTGTGTCAGAAATTCTCTAAACCGTCTTGAGGTAACTAATGCAAAACAAATCGTAATCAATAAAATTGTAACAGATTCTCGTGGTATTCTCGATTGTAAAATAGTTTCTTGGTGAGTTCGTAGGTGAAAATAGTGAGTGTCATTAAAAAATCAATATAGAAGCAGTTGGCTCAACCGCTATAAAGTCTAAGTAAATTGTAAAGCTTAGCTAAAAATTACCTGTAATACCAACCCTACCAGGTACATCAACCCGTAAGTTCGGTTGTGGTAGAAGGCCGCCGCCACGTACCACAGCGGCCAGGTATCCGGTGGATAGTCAGCGGGAGGCTCTGCCGGCCTGGGCCGGGTAAAGACGCGCCAGACGCGCGGCTCCCAGTAGAGCGCTGCCAGCACGATCAGCAGCAGCGGGGAGAAATAACCGCTGATGACCAGCAGGAGCGCCAGCAGGTATTGCAATGCCATCATCCCCAGGGCCAGGGAACGGGCGTTCCTTTCGCCCAGCAGCACTGGCAAAGTGCGGATGCCCCGGGCCCGGTCCTGCTCCAATTTATCAATGTGCTTGCCGAAGATGACCATGGTGGTGCCCAGGGCGTAGGGCAGGCTGGCCCACACTGCGTTCCAATCCCACTGGCCCGTGATGACGTAATATCCACCGCCCACCATCAGCGGTCCCCAGACGAGCAGCACGGCAATCTCACCCAGGCCGATATACTTGAGCGGCCAGGTGTAGAAGAGCACAAAGAAAGCGCCCGCTGCTAAGAGCAGCCAGGCAATCCACCCGCCCTGCAGGACTAAAGGCAGCCCGGCTGCCAGAGCGATGGCACCCGTGATGGCGGCATACACCAGCGCCTGGCGCCGGTTCATCAAGCCCTGCTCCAGCGGTTGCGGTCCATATTGCGTCCGGAAGTAGTTGTCGCGGTCCACCCCGCGCTGAAAATCGGTGTAGTCGTTCAGCAGGTTGTTGGTGGCGTGGGCGAAGACCAGCCCAATGGTCAGCAGGATCCAATGCGGCAGGTTGAACCTGCCGGCTTGCAGTGCCAGCAGCCCAGCAATGGCGGCGGAGATGAAGGTCATGATCAGCACCGCGGCACGGGTGGCGATCAGCCAGCGCGCGATGACATCCAGGCGCTCCCATTCCTGCTTGCTGATGCGCGGGATGACCCGCAGAGCTTTGATCCACATGGAACCATTCATGGTCTGTTGACCCTATCTCCTTTCGTTGCCTTGCTCAAGATCTCCACAACGGGTTTAGAAAATCTTTTAAGCTGGCGGCTTTAATATAAAAATTTCGACCTGAATTATACGATTTAGAGGTGTTTTTGTAAATAAGATCGCCCACGATTCAATACCAGGGCAATTGCATCAGGCGGCAAGAGAGGTCGTGGAGTTGCATGGCGGCCTTGCTGTCATGCAACTCTACAGATTCTCTTTTCGCCCGTCCCTCTGCCAGGGGGTGGGAAGGGGCGGGGGTCGAAACCGTTTGGGATATGATTGCCCTGTTTCAATACTTTCAGTATTGACTGAAAGTATTGACTGTGTTATAATCACTGAAATGATCCTCCCGGAAACCCTTATGGCCGAAGACGAGCAGGACCTGAAGGCAAAGAAACAGTACATCGAAGATTTTGGCCTGTACTTCGAAGAGCAGAACATGCCCCGCATGGCCGGCCGCATCCTCGGCCTGCTGCTGGTTTGCCAGCCCGCTCACCAATCGGCGGATGATATCGTTGCCATGCTGGATGCCAGCCGCGGCACGGTCAGCACGATGACCCGCATGCTGGCCCGCCTGGGCATGATCGAGAAGATTGGCCGGCCCGGCGAGCGGCGCGACTATTTCCGCATCCAGCCCAACCTGTGGGTGGACCTGTTCGAATCGAACCTGGGTGAGATCAGCAATATGCGCCAGGTGGCCGAACGCGGCCTGAAGCTGATGGAAGGCGCCCCGCAGGAGGAGTGCAAGCGATTGGGCGAGATGTACCGCTTCTACGCTTTCCTCGAGAAAGAGTTACCCGAGTTGGTGAAGCGTTACCGCGACCATTCACCCGGGAGTGCGATATAATCGGGTCGCTGGAAACATGGATCATTCTTCCCTTGCAACCATGAGGCAGAAGAGGTAATGGGCGAAGTAGAACAAGAGCAAGAACAAGAAAAAACCATGGGGATTTGGGAGCACGTTGGCGAGTTGCGCAACCGCCTGTTCAAAGCCGCTATCGGCTTTGCGGTGACTACCGCCATTGGCTTTGCTTTCTCTGATTACCTGGTGAAATTGTTGGCGCTACCGATTGGTGGAATCCAGGCTATGACCTCGATTGAAGTCACCGAGAACGTCAATATCTTCATGAGAGTATCGCTCCTGGCGGGCTTTATCCTGGCGCTGCCATGGATTTTGTGGCAGATCATCGGCTTCATCCTGCCCGGTTTGCTGCCGCACGAGAAGCGCTGGTTGATGATCGCCTTACCGACCGCTTCATTACTGTTCATCAGCGGGGTGGCGTTTGGCTTCTTCGTTATGATGCCGGCTGCCCTGCAGTTTCTGACCAGCTTCATGGGCATCAAGACCCAGGTGCGCCCGAACAATTACTTCGACTTTATTACCAGCCTGATGTTCTGGATCGGGGTGAGTTTTGAGACCCCTCTTTTGGTGTATGTGCTGGCCAAGTTTCGCCTGGTCTCAGCCCGGCAACTGGCACGGCAGTGGCGCATTGCAGTGGTGGTGATCGCAGTGATCGCTGCGGTGGTCACCCCCACGCCAGACCCATTCAATATGAGCCTCTTAATGATCCCCTTGTTAATCCTGTATGGAATCAGCATCCTCCTGGCATCGATCGCGCGGCGCGGTGAAGCGCAGGAGTCAACATCTGCCACTGTGAAGGACGCAAAGATAGTTAAACCATCCAGTTAAAGGTTGAGTCGTGGAGATGACCGGAAATCCGGTATAAGGTTGTTGGATATTTTCAATAAGGAGAAAAGAAAATGCCATTCCGTTTAGGTCCTACTGAGTTAATACTCATCCTGGTGATCGTGATCCTGTTGTTTGGCGTCGGCCGGATCGGCAAAATTGCCGGCGAGTTGGGTAGCGGTATCCGTTCCTTCCGTGAAGGCCTGCGCAGCGATGAAGAGAAGGAAAAGGAGAAGGAGAAGGAAAAGAGTACAACCGAGGCCAAATCGAGCGATTCTAGCGAATCCAAGTAGTCCAGTGGGCGAGGTTGGGCGGGGGAGAGGTGAGTTCTTACCTTTCCTGATCTATTTATGTTGCGCGTATGCTGGCTAAGCTATGGAAATATTAGGCGTTGGAATCTGGGAGTTCTTCCTGGTCCTGCTCATCGCCTTGATTGTGATGGGACCGGAGAATATGGTCAAAACGGGCCGAGCAATCGGGCGCTTCATCCGCACGGTCGTAAAATCGCCGATGTGGGCGGAGATGATGGATACCTCGCGCGAGATCCGTGAGTTGCCCACCCGGATCGTGCGCGAGGCCGGTATTGATGAGACCATGGAGGAACTCAAGCAGGAGACCGAGGCCATCTCGAAGGATATCTCTGCCGAGATGAATGCCACGGCGGGGGATCTCAACCAGACGTTGAAGGAAGCAGCCGTAGATGCCGCTCTACCGGTCAACCCCCTCACCGGCGAACCGGTCCCAGGGGTGGCGCCAGTCCAGGCCGCCAGCTCGCCTCCGGTCGGCGCCGCAAGTACTGCGGCGGTGATGACTGAACAAAAGCCTCCCGAGTTGAAGGTCGAGGAGTTGGAAGGAGAAGCATTGGTTTACTTTGCCGCCGGGTTGACGATGCCGGCAGACCCACCTCCTGCTGAGGAGGTAACTGCCGGTGTAGTCGCTGGGGTGGCGGGGAGCAATGCTATCCCCTCAGATGGAAAACCTGCTGAGGAGCCGCATCCTGAGGAGGACCTGTCGCCCGAGGAGCCAGAGGTGACCCCTGAGCAGCAAAGGAAGCGGGTGATGGCAGCAGCAGGCCTGGAGGATGGATCCAAGCCCAAATAAAGAGGCTTATCCCAAAACATGTAGAAACGAGAAATATCCCCTTACGTCAAGTTGGGGCGCACCGGGTCGAGAATTGTCACTCATATGTGATCGGCCACGCTGCGCCTTTCTTTTTTGCTAACCCCTCCTTCTTTAGGGCACGCCAGTAATGATAGGAATTTGGGTTTTGGTCGGCGTTGGGGTACGGGTGGCTGTTGGCACTCGGGTACGCGTGGCTGTGCGCGTGGGAGTGACTGTGCGGGTGAGGGTCACTGTCCTGGTAGGGGTTCGTGTGCGCGTAGGGCCATGGGTGGGTGTGAGGGTGGGTTCCACGGAGACAATGCGCGGCAGCAGCCAGAGAGCCCGGTCACCACTGGCGGGGCCATTGGCCAGGACAACCAGGATGAACTGGACCGTCTCTCCCTCCAGGTCGCTCAGGTCAACATCCACGAAGGTGAAGTGGCCGTCATAGTCTTCGTCCCATTGCTCCAAAGATTGCACCCGACCATTATTGATCTGGTAATTCAACCGGTAGCGTACATTGCAGTTCTTAGTGTTGTATTCGCAACTGAGTACGGATTGGAAATGGTCACCAGGCTGGACTACGTAGGCCGGAAATTTACCGCGAATTACCCCATCTTCCACCAGTTGTGGCTGGGTCAGCAGAGCAGGTTCATCATCGGTGCTGCCGTTTTCCAGCCGGGGGGCACTCAACCGGAGCACAAATCCATCGCTGTCACCGTTTTTTCCAGGGCAGGGTAAGATTCCAGCCCCACTGCTCCAATCGGCCTCGCAGGTATGTGAGCTGAAGGTATATCCCTTACTGGTTTGAATGGGTTTCTTGACATTGATCTCAACATAAAAGACATCTGAGAAGATGGCACCGGAGGCGGTTTGAAGCTGCCAGTTGCCGCGATAATTGCCCTCTTTTTTTGGCGCAGTCATGCTGATCGAGAGATCAACTGTCTGATCTGGATAGACCGTTTTGTCGATGCTGACGGAGCTTGCAGCGCCCATCTGGTCCCCGCTGGTCAATACCAGGCGATAACTGGTCGTCCAGGTGCAGGAACCTGTGTTCTTCACCCGCCAGGTTTTGATGAAGGGCACGTTGGGGCTGAGGATAGCTCCATCTGAGATGGTCATATCGTTGATATATTCCGCCATGTTACAAGGCGGAATATACCTGGTTGGGGTGGAGGAGGAATAGGGCATCTCTGTTTGGGTATCGAATGGCTGAGGTGTTTCAGTAATTGCGCTAGAAGGTTCTCCAGGTGGGGTGGGCGTGGCGGTTTGGGTCAGCAGCGCAATTTCAGTTTGGATGCGCTCCACCTGTCGCCGGAGAGCCACCTGGGTAGCCGTCTGGGCCAATCCGGCGAAGGAAGTAGCCATCTGGTCTGGAGTGCCAGTGGGAGAGTGAGGCAGGTTGCATCCCGCCAGAAGGAGCAGGAGAAGGAACGGGAAAAGAGAAATTCGTTTCATGCGGCCCTCAGTCGAGGAATAGCGGAATAGGATAGATACTGCAATTATGACGATTCTACAGCCAATAAGTTCCTGAGATGGATTTTAGAAAAACCTCCCGATTCATAAATTATTGATTTCCTTGTAAATCCCTCCCCTTTCTGTTATATTTTAGGATGATTGTTCCAGAGGGGGCAAGGAGTCCGTATATCCCCCAGGGGAGGATTGCGGTGAATCTGAACCCTGGTCGGGAGTTCGTTTTTTTTAACCTTATGCCTTTAGGAAGAGATGAGGAGGTGTACGATGTTTAGAGTTCGTTGGCTCTTGGGAGTGTTCTTGATATGTACCTTTTTATTGGCTGCCTGCCAGCCTCAAGCGGCTACGCCGACCGCCAGCATCCAGGCAGAGACCACTAAAGCTGCTCAACCGGAGCAGCAAGCCACCGAGCCACAAGCAGTCGAGGCGCCGACAGCCACCAGCGCGCCGCCTGAAAAATCGGTGGTTCACTTCGGTTGGTCGGGCAAGCCGGATACGCTTAACCCGGCCTATGCCTTCCTGGTGGAGTCCTACATAATTTTCGAGCTGGTCTATAGTACCCTGACTAAGGAAGGTGTGGATGGAAACTACGTCGGAAACCTGGCCAAAGAATGGAAGGCTTCCGATGATGGATTGACCTGGACCTACACGCTAAAGGAGGGCGCCAAGTGGCACGATGGCACTCCTATGACTGCCGATGACGTGGCCTGGGCTTATTCTGCCGTGATGAAAGATCCTGAAGGGTGGTCAACACTGGCCAATTATATCAGCGGTTTTAAAGAAGTCAAAGCTATTGATGAAAGCACCCTGCAGATTACCCTGGATCAGCCGATCAGCAACATGGATTACCGGACTGCTTATGTGTATATCTTCCCGCGCAAGGTGTTTGAGCAGTTCAAAAATGCCACCGAGTTGCAGAACTTCACCAACTTCGAGATTCTGGGTTCTGGTCCTTTCAAGATGAATAAATTCGATAAGGAAAAGGGAATTGTCATCCTCGACGCCAATCCGGATTACTTCGATGGGCGCCCGGTGGTGGACCAGGTCATCTTCCAGACTTTTGAAAACACGGATGCTCTGGTACAGGCGCTCAAAGTAGGTGATGTGGATGCAGTCACCGAAGTGCCTAATACAGCTTTCCAGGCAGTCAGCAAATTTGAGAATGTTAAGGTGGTGCAGGAGCCTGGCCGTTCGCTCTCAGAGTTGATCATCAACTCCGTGCCAGCCAACCACGACCCCGCTCCGACCCGCAACAAGGCGTTGGAGGATCCGCAAGTCCGCCTGGCGATCGCCTATGCGATCAACAAGCCAGACCTGGTGCAGATCGTCTTGCAGGGATTGGGCAAACCGGGGGTTACCAT
>Ga0315268_10009269_pt1 | contig 10227 bp, 9 predicted proteins | sample C1_top_MG_FD_204535 | JGI IMG/M metagenome (GOLD analysis project Ga0315268, IMG submission 204535) | Sediment microbial communities from Yellowstone Lake, YNP, Wyoming, USA - C1_top | ecosystem: Environmental > Aquatic > Freshwater > Lake > Sediment | place: USA: Wyoming | collected 2017-08-01 | reverse complement strand
GTGCTGCAGTACTTCTCGTTTATGTCGAAACCGACACCATTTCTGTTTAGATCTTGAACAGCCAGTAGTGTCGTTCCAATCCCGTTAAAAGGGTCTAGGACAAGTTGTCCTTTGTGTGTGAAAAGCTCAACAACTCGTCTAGCCAAAGCGATTGGCATGACTGCCGGGTGAATGTCTTTGTCCCGTATGTCACGCTTCTCGTAGTAGACTTGCCAAACCCCAATCTGCGATTTGACCCATTCGTTCGCTGCCATGCAGTTAAGATGACTGCTTGGACACCTGCATGTCCTCTTATAGGGAACGATTAGTTTTGTCATTGCTTCTCATACGATCTCAAAAGGGGCATTCGCAATGTTTGGAGCATTGTCTTATCTTGATTTCGTTCGTTATGGCGTACAGATCTGTGCTGAAGTATCGCTCAGTTCTATCTGGGAGCACTGTCACAACCGTCTTTCCTTGACCTATCACATTCATGACTTCGATTGAAGCCAATATGTTTGCTCCAGAAGACACACCCACCATAAGACCGCGTTCCCGCGACATCCTTCTAGCCATCTCAACCGCATCATCGCTCTTGACCGTGACAACCTGATCAATCATATCCTTGTCAACAATCTCTGGCACAAAGCCATCACCAATCCCTGCGATCTTATGATCCTTGATGTCTTTTCGTCCAGACAGGACTGAGGCCTCTTCCGGCTCAACCGCAACCAGTCGTACTCTTGGGTTTCTTTCTCTCAGAGCTTTCCCAACACCCATCAGAGTACCGCCCGTACCGACGCCTGCCACGAAAACATCAATATCGCCCTCAATCTGCTGAAGTATCTCTTTTCCAGTTGTATGATAATGAGCCATGACGTTGTCAGGGTTCTTGAACTGATTTGCCAGAAAATAGTGCTTACCACTCTTCGCAATCTTGTCGGCTTTCGCGACCGCCCCTTCGAAACCCTCATCTTTCGGCGTCAGGCACAAGTCCGCACCGAGACTGGTCATGATTTTGATTCGTTCTCCCGTCATGTGCTCGGGCATTACTACTAGCATCTCATATCCTTTTGCAGCTGCAACCATAGACAGTGCTATGCCAGTGTTTCCGCTTGTAGCCTCAACTATCGTGTAGCCAGGTTTGAGAAGCCCTCGCTTCTCTGCCTGTTCAACAATGTATTTCGCTATTCGATCTTTGATGCTTCCACTTGGATTCATGAATTCCGGTTTCGCAAGAAGCCGATATGTCTGACCTTGAAACTGAACGTCTAACTTCAGCATTGAAGTGTTTCCAACGCAGTCCAGCACAGATACATGAGAAGACACAGTTACTCCTCCGATTCCTCAACGTTAGAGAAAGTCGCTCTGCAAGTTCAAAAGATTTTGTAATACCATGCCTTGCTGGGTTGCACAAGGGGGATTCTTGTACGGAAGAACGACTTGGAGAAGCTGTTGAGCCCAGACAGGCAGGATTGCAGGTAGACTAATGTGATACCAGCCGCTTTTTGCTACCATTTTCTGGCTCATAGTCAACGTTATACCAGAGGCTCTCTCATGGTGATCTAATGGAATTTAGATGGGACCCCTTCGAAGTGCAAGATTACGGCTGAGCAAGTTCGATGCAAGAGACATCTCCCTTGTCTCAGTTTTCAGTGCACTTATGGCAATAACTACGATCTATGCCGTGCCGCTTCCCTTCGGAGGAATAACGCATTTCGGGAACACTGTCATGTGGACCGCTTCCATTCTTTTCGGCGGACTCGTAGGAGGACTGGCTGGCGGCATCGGTGGGATGATGGCAGATCTCTTTCTTGGCGGATATGTCTGGGCGCCGTTCGATATTTTCTGCAAACTTGCAAGCGGACTAGCTTGTGCATTGGTTTCTGGCGAGATCAAGTCGATTAATAGAAGAACAACAGTCAGGATTGTTCTCGCAGTCGTTTGCGGTGCGGTTGTCAACCTTCTGGCGTACGCTCCAGTATATTTGATCTTGTTCGGACAAGGAGCGATGCTGTTATGGCTTGCAAGATTCTTTATCCCAGGCCCAGCATTGGTCACATATGTTCTGACGCCAATCATAACAATCTCCGTGATGCGGGCCTATCCTCAAGTGATGACGTTCAGAAGTTCCAGAAAGAGCTGATACGTTTGACTTGGTGGAACGACTATGACATAGTAGATGCGCATGCGCATCTGCATCGATGGTCACCTGACTTCGGCGTTAGTCTTACGGCGAGAGAACTGAAACGGCTGATGCGAGACTACCATTACGACAAAGCAATCATCATGGATAGAGACAACGCTTGGATCGCCAGGGAGGTCAAAGGTTCGAAGAATCTCTATGCCAATGTCTGGGTCAATCCCAAAGAAAAAGACTGTGAACGAGCTATCAAAACCTACCTGAAGAGACAAAACTTTGTTGGCATAAAGCTACATCCCCTCTTCGACGGCTACACACCTGATTCCCCAATAGTCCGCCCGGTCGCCCAACTGGCCGAAAGCGTTGGAGTCCCCATTCAGTTCCACTGTGGCCATCCTCCCTTCAGTCTCCCATGGAGTTTTGAACCATTAGCCAGAGAATTTCCGAAAGTAAAGATGGTGCTCGTGCATATGGGTCATGGTCACATTGTCTACATCAACGGCACTATTGCCGTAGCCGAGCGGAACAAGAATGTCTACTTGGAGACTAGCGGGATGCCGATGCACACCAAGATAAAAGAAGCTATGGAACGCGTTGGCAAAGATAGGGTTATGTACGGTGACGATGCGCCTTGTGGCCATCCATCATGGGAGCTTGAAAAGACTCATGTCTCAGGCCTAAATGAGAAGGACCTACGACGCCTTTTGGGAGAAAATGCGAAGAAACTGTATGGTCTAGATTAGCCTAAGCAACAAAACCCCTGTTATACGTCGAAATTGTTGGGAATGCTCATAGGAGGAGGCGACCGCGGAGCTTAGAGCATTGATGGAGCTATGGCAGAGGAGAGGAGTAACGTTTGGAGAAAGAAGCAGCCTCCTCAAACGAAACGAAGCACTAGCAGACATAACAACTGATTCTCTGGCCTTCTTTGAAGGCCTTCAAGGCCCAATCCTCGACGTTGGATGCGGCGACGGAATACCCACGATCGCACTGGCCCAACATCATCGCGTCATAGGCGTGGATTTCGCTTCAACGATGCTCCAGAGAGCAAAGCGTGCTCTTTCCTCAACAGATTTCCTGATAGCCAGCATTGATCATCTTCCTTTGCAGAACAGCTCAGTGCCTGCCGCTTCGTGCTACTTCGTCCTCTCAGACTACGGAAAAAGAACTCCTCTTCTCGTTGAACTGCAAAGAATTCTCTGTGCCAGAGGAAAACTTGCAGTGGCGGACTATTCCTCGAATGATGAATTCAACAATCTCTTGGATGATCTGCAGAAAAAGGTCCTAGGCAGAGATCGCGGCATGTTCCGCTTAGATCCGAAAGCTCTTACCAGTGAGGTAGAAAAAGCAGGATTTAGGGTAGAATCCTCGAAAGAAATATGCTACTCACTCAGAACTGGATTCGAAACCTTCATTGATCAACTCTACCTGTCCTCCACTGGTGCGGAATACAGGAAAAAACAGTTGAGCGAGGGGCAATGGAAAGAACTTCTCTCGGAATGGTTGGAAGGAAGAGAGATTAGCCTAACAAGAAGATTTGTGTTAGTATTGAGTGAAAAGCCGTACCAAGAAGATCTATAGAAGAGCAGTCTTGCAGAATATTGTTCGGCGACCCATCATCCGGCTTAATTAGTTGCATTGGAATAATCACACATCATCTAAGATCTAGTAGATCTTAGGAGGATTCTGATTGAGTCAAAGGAAAGTTTCCGCACTGCACCCAACTTCGGAAAAAGACCTGCAATATCATATCGGTTGCAAACCGGGGGACGTGGGCAGATATGTCTTCTTACCAGGGGATCCTGATCGCGTTCCAAAGATCGCTCGTCTTTGGAATTCAGCCAGAGAGGTTTCAATGCATCGCGAATATCGCGTCTGGTCTGGCCTTGTTGGAGAGGAACTGGTTTCTGCTTGTTCGACAGGAATCGGTGGTCCTGCGACCGCGATAGCTCTTGAGGAACTTGCCGCGATTGGAGGAGACACGTTCGTCAGGATTGGATCGTGTGGAACACTTCAGCGGGAGATCAAACTAGGAGACCTAGTTATTGCGACTGGAGCGGTCAGGTTGGATGGGACGAGTAAACAATACGCTCAATCTGAGTATCCCGCAGTTCCAAGTTATGATGTGACTTTGTCTCTGATTGAAGCCGCTGAGAAACTAGGCTTCACGTATCATGTAGGTTATACAGCATCTTCAGACAGCTTCTATGTTGGACAGGGCAGACCGGGCTTCCACAACTATCTTCCCAAGGATACCGAAAAACTTGTGAGTTCTCTCGGCTCCGTTAACGTGTTAACATTCGAAATGGAAGCCTCAACGATATTCACTCTTGCAGGAATCTATGGGTTGAGAGCGGGCTGCATATGCGCAGTATATGCAAATCGAATCACAGATGAATTCCGAATCGCTGGCGAAGAAGAAGCATGTAGAACCGCAGTAGAAGCCGTGAAGATTCTGAGCAAATGGGACAAGGATCGAGGAAAAAGTGGAAGACGATATTGGTATCCCAGCCTTAGCTTCTGAGGGCTGCTAAGTGCAGAAACTCTTTGGAACCTCGGGTATTCGGGGAGGTTTGAATCGAGTATCGCCAGAATTGGCTCTAAACCTAGGACTTGCAGTCGCAACTTCGCTTAAGAACGAAGGGAACGTTGCGATCGGCCATGATGCAAGAAAATCCTCCTCATGCCTCAGAAACGCCTTAGCGTCAGGGTTGATGGCTGGTGGGTGTAAAGCGGTTCAATTCGGGTTTGTTCCCACCCCGGTTTTAGCTTTCGGGACAAGAGAGAATGAACTACACGCAGGTATCATAATCACTGGATCACATAACCCTCCATCAGATAATGGACTAAAGTGCTATGCGGCAGATGGACGGGAATATACGGGAAACGAAGAAACCGTTCTTGAAAGCCTCATCCTCAACCGGTCCTACAAGCTCATGGCCTGGGACAAAGTGGGTTCGGTCATCAGTCGTCAAGACATCACAGAGAGATACATACGTGCAGTATTGGAAAGGATCAAACCTGTTGAAAGATCTCTTCACGTAGTCGTTGACTGTGCCAATGGCGTCGGGTCAAATGTCACACCAAAACTGCTTTCCATTCTCGGCTGCAAAGTCACAACGATCAATGCAAACATAGACGGAACTTTTCCTGGAAGACCCCCTGAACCCACACCTGAGATGCTAACCGAACTTGAGAGACTTGTGCCGGCGCTTGGCGCGGATCTTGGCATTGCACACGACTCCGACGCTGACAGAATATCTGTGATCGATGAGAAAGGAAGCTACGTAACGAATGACAGGATCCTCGCCTTCTTCGCCAAGATCCTCCTACTGCGACATGGCGCTGGCAGGATTGTGACTTCTGTAGATACTTCTCCGAGGATAGACGAGGTCGCGCAGAGATACAGTGGGCGAGTTGAAAGAACAAAGTTGGGGAAGACTCATGAAGCCTTAGTCACTGGAGAGAAACCAATTCTCTGTTGTGAACCATGGAAGATAATTGATGTCCACTGGGGACCATGGGGAGATGGGATACACGCAGCTTGTGAACTTGTAAGCCAACTTTCTCAAGCCCAGGGCCCTCTCTCAGAACTACTCAAGGATATTGCTGACTATCCTCAGAGAAGGATTGCTTTTCCGTGTTCAGACATTGTCAAGGGTCGAGCCATGGAAATAGTCCAGGTGCAATTTGCAACGGAGAAGAAGGTCAAAGATGTTTGGACATACGATGGCTTACGGTTGAACTACATGGACGGTAGCTTTGTCCTTTTACGGCCCTCAGGAACTGAGCCGAGGATTCGCTTGTATTGTGAAGCAAGATCACAGAGGAAATTAGAGGAACTTGTTGACAAGTACACTAGTTTGGTGAGAACTGCGACCAAAACTCAATAGAAATCGACGAGCTATCTCACACTCGACCTTTTTCCGAATGGACACACTTTGACGCACACACCGCAGATATCTACTCCGTATCGTGGATCATCACGGAATCTGTTCAATCGTCGGTAGCACACATCTTGATCAAAGACCTGCTCTCTGATCCATCCTTCCTCCCCAATCTCTCCTGATTTGATTGCATGTGTCGGACACGCTTTGACACAAATCTCACATTCATCACATCTGCTCCTCAAAGATTCTCCGGCCTTCAGAGGCATAGTTGTGAGAACAGACGCTAACCGAAGTCTTGGTCCAAATTCAGGGCTGATTAGCAATTGGTTCTTTCCGATCCAGCCTAGACCTGCAATCGCTGCGATTGCCTTGTGAGATATAGCGCCTTGAAGCAGGTCAGATTTTGTGATTTGTGATGCCGGTATGAGCAGAGCGGTATGTCCTTTGCTCTGTATGACATTGGTGATTCTGAGTGCTATGTCGTCTAAGAGAGCGTTGACTGTCTTGTAATGGGAGGCATATTCAGGCGTAGGATCCTCCACGGTTATGCCATCAAGTATTGGATCGGAAAGCCTTATCCCGATAGAAATCGCAAGAGGAAACTTGAGTAGCGAAGTGTCGAAGCCTCTGTATGGCCTGAAGAGTTTCAGGTCAGCCACTCCGAATAGATCCACCCCTTGACCCTTTGCAAAGCCTTCCAGATCTCTCGTTTCAGTGGAACTAATCTTGCTTGCCTCCTCTCCCTGATATTCTGTCCCCTTGGCCAGTCTTATCATCTGTTTAGTTTCTTGCGGCAACACTTTATTCTTCGTAATAATAGTCTTGTTCACTCTGAGGGAAATAGTCACGAGTTCGCAGCATCTCCTGGCACAAGGCCATGAAACGATAGTTCGAGTCTCAGCAGGATCTGCTCTCACTCTCGGGATCGCAGAAGGTCTCCTACACGTAAAGCCAACAACGATTTACTTGTTGACTCATCACCAAGGAAGATGCTTGGCCAATTGTCTCTTTTGCCCTCAGGCTAGAACAAGTCGAAGTAGATTAGATCTGCTTTCCAGAGTCAACTGGCCAATATTTAGTCTGAAAGACATTATTGATGCTCTAGTGAGATGCAGGGAAAGTGTGAGAAGGGTTTGCGTCCAAGCTGTGAACTACACCAATGTGACTGAAGACATCCTAGCGATCGTTTCTCAGATCCTTTCCAAGACGCAGATTGATGTTTCTGTTTCCTGCCAGCCTCTAGATAGTCATACTCTCAAGAAGCTTCGCCGTGTGGGAGTGGATCGAATCAGTATCCCACTGGATGCTGCTACACCACAGCTCTTCGATAGAGTGAAAGGGCATGTTACTGGAGGACCTTACACTTGGCAGGGCCATGTGAAGGCTCTTCGCGAAGCTCTTTCAGCGTTTGGTGCTGGTCTGGTCACGACGCATTTGATCGTTGGCCTCGGAGAGACGGATCGAGAGATGCTGGCACTGATCCAAGAACTAGTGGATCGCCACATATACCCTGCTTTGTTCGCGTTTACTCCAATCCGTGGAACTAGACTGGAGAACCAACGCTCTCCTTCACTTTCCCGATACAGATTGATGCAAACGGCACGTTTCCTGTTGGTCAACAAGATCGGAAGACTAGAAGACATGAAGTTTGACTCTTCAAGGGATCTCGTTGACTTTGGAATTACCAGAGAAGAACTCGAGAATGTCATCGAGTCCGGTCTTCCATATTTGACATCTGGGTGCCCTAACTGCAATAGACCGTTCTACAACGAAAAAGTCACCGGCCCGATCTACAACTACCCTCGACCGATGACACCCCCAGAGATCGAGGAGACTAAACGAATTCTCGAGGCGCATCTTAGTGACTGAGGAATGGAGATTACTCCGAACTGGTTTCAGCAATGCCTTCGCGAACATGGCCATAGATGAAGCAGTCCTCATCTCGCGAATTGAAGGATCTGTTCAAAACACAATCAGATTCTATCGATGGAAACCTTCTGCGGTTTCACTTGGGTTCTCACAACAAGTTGAGAGGGAGGTCCAGGTTGATGTCTGTAAAGAATTGGGTATCGACCTCGTCCGAAGACCGACGGGCGGTGGAGCGGTTTACCACGATTCCGCTGGAGAACTAACCTACAGCATCGTTGTCAATCTTGACACCATTCCATCTGACCTCACCTCATCGTACAAGCAACTTTGCCAAGGGATCATCTTGGCATGTGAGAAGCTGGGCCTCAAAGCACAGCTCAGTCTTGATGAAACGGGGCGTCAATGCCCCAACATAACAATAGATGGAAGGAAAATATCTGGCGGAGCTCAAACGCGAAGAAGAAATGCTCTCCTTCAACATGGAACAGTACTTCTCGACTCAGATCTCAAGGCGATGACGAAAATTCTGAAGATGGGACAGTCAAGTCCGTGTATGCCTCTCGAAAGACTAGAGTCGAAGGTCACCACGGTAAGACGTGCACTGGGAAAGCCAGTATCATTTGAGAGGATGGAAGATTGCATGAGATTAGGGTTCGAACGAGCTTTGAACATAAGGCTTCGTGAACAAGACCTTACGTCCACTGAGCTGAGGTTATCTTCAGAACTTCAGCTCAAGAAATACCAGACTAGGGACTGGAATTTTAAAAGATAGGGCTGGGCACAGCGACCGAATAGATGCTTTTCTTTCGTCTAAGGAGAGGCACACTCTCAAAAGACATTAAAGGTTGATGTATAATGACTTCTTGTAGATTGAGTATGTCTAGCCCAAAAGAATCCTATGACAAGGTCTTTCAACTACTGCAGCAACACCACAAATGGTTTTCCGAAAGCATACCGCTGATCGCAAGCGAGAACGTTCCTAGCGCAGCTGTCCGAGAAGCAATGATGAGCGATTTCGGAAATCGCTACGCCGAAGGGTGGCCCGGCGAACGCGTATATGCGGGGTGCGTCTACATTGACCAAGTCGAGCTTCTTTGCATAGATCTGGCAAAGAAACTGTTTCGAGCCGAATTCGTTGACGTACGCCCTGTCTCAGGCGTTTGTGCAAATCTAGCAGTCTACAGCGCCTTCGCAAGCCCAGGAGATAGGCTGTTGTCTCTTGCAATACCGAACGGAGGTCACATAAGCACGGGCAAATTGGAACTGGGAGGAACTGCTGGAGCCGTTCGAGGGTTGAAGGTGGAGTATTTCCCGTTTAATGTAGAGGAAATGAACATCGACGTCGATAAAACCAAAGCGAAAGTTGAGAAGATGGCCAAGGAGGAGAATAATCCTCCCAAAATTGCGATGTTCGGTGCATCAGTTTTTCCGTTCCCTCACCCTGTCAAAGAGCTCGCTGATACGTTTCACAATGCTGGTGCAACCATCTGCTACGATTCCGCTCATGTCAGCGGTCTAATAGCGGCTGGAAAATTCCAGGATCCCCTCAGAGAAGGAGCAGATGCTGTTACATTAAGCACTCACAAGACTCTTCCAGGACCACAAGGCGGAATGGTTATTTCGTGGGAAAAGTTCGCCGATAAAATCAAGAAAGCAACTTTCCCAGGTTGTGTGAGTAACCATCATCTTCACCATGTGGCTGCTAAGGCTGTTGCATTGGCTGAAATGCACGCGTTCGGAAAGGAGTATGCGGAACAGATCATAAGAAACGCGAAGGCGCTTGGTCAAGCACTGTTTGAGAGAGGATTCAAGGTCTTAGGCGAGAAAAAGGGATTTACACAGTCTCACGTTCTGATAATGGACATCACAAAGTATGGCGACGGCAGGACCATCGAGAAGAATCTGGAGCAAGCAAACATAATTCTCAACAGAAACCTGTTGCCGTATGACCTGAAGTTCAACAGGCATTTCGAAGCTCCTGGCGGAATCCGATGTGGCACCTCAGAGTGTACCAGACTTGGAATGACAGAGAAAGACATGAACGAAGTTGCCGATCTGATAACACGAGTTGTCGTCAAACGGGAACCACCAGCCCAAGTTAAGAAGGACGTTATCGAGTTCCGTCGGAATTTCCAGAAGATCCACTTCGCCTTCGATACTGCACGCGACGCCTACGAGTACATCAAAATTAGATAGACATCAGATCACTCCAGAGACAAACTATCGGAAACGATCCCGGGACATGCACAGATCACGTCATCTAATAGACAAGACTATTAGGTAGCAGAACGAGTCTCAACAATTCAGTGAGTGTAATTGAGTAGAGAAAAACGAAGAAGTGGGGAA
>Ga0315268_10009268_pt1 | contig 10227 bp, 11 predicted proteins | sample C1_top_MG_FD_204535 | JGI IMG/M metagenome (GOLD analysis project Ga0315268, IMG submission 204535) | Sediment microbial communities from Yellowstone Lake, YNP, Wyoming, USA - C1_top | ecosystem: Environmental > Aquatic > Freshwater > Lake > Sediment | place: USA: Wyoming | collected 2017-08-01 | reverse complement strand
AGGCGGATCTTCTCCGGAGCGCCTATCTCTCCAGCCTCCGGCTCGCCGCCGCGAAGGGGCTCAAGAGCATCGCCCTGCCCGCAATCAGCACGGGGGTCTACAGCTATCCGCTTGCCGAAGCGGCCCATATCGCCCTGAAAACGGCCGTCGATTATCTGCGGGAGAATACCGACATCGATCTCATCCGCTTCGTCCTGTATGACCGCCGGACATTCGATGTCTTTGCCGCCGAGCTGGGCAAGCTCATCTGAGGGAATAATCCATGCGCAGACGGGCCAGGCAGATCAAACCGGAGATGTTGGGGGAGATCCTCGGGAAGATCCTCAAGAAGAGGAATATTCCTCATACGTCGACTGACCGCCGCCTCCTCGCGATCTGGAGGCGGGCCGTCGGTCCCCAGATCGCCTCCCAGACCCATCCGGACTCGCTGAAACGGGGAGTCCTCTTTGTCCGGGTCTCCGCACCGGTCTGGATGCATCAACTCCAGTTTATGAAGGAGGAGATTCTCGGCAAGCTCAAGGAACTCTCCTCTCCGGAAGACGTGCGGAATCTCCACTTCTCTATCGGCGAGATCCCGGCCCCGCCTCCGGGCGGAGCGAACCCACCGGCGCCCGATCCTGACCTTCCCCCGCTTGCGGTGCGTGATCGGACGATGATGCGGGAAAGCCTCGATGCCGTCCGGGACCCGGAACTCCGGGAGATCATGGAGCGGGTTATGGTAAGGGAGATCAGCCGGCGCCGGCAGCGGGAAAAGCGCTGAACAGCGGCAGCGGCGCGGCGGCCGGCTCTGCCCCTCCCCTCCACGGGAACTTTCCCCATGGAGGGAAGGAGTGTTATCTTCGCCTTTTGTTTTGGTTTCGGCTTAATTACCCGATAGGTCGACAGTGTTGATGTTGTCGGTGGTGATCAGCACGATATCGGTCACCACTTCTTTGGGGATCTTCTCGCCCTTCACCACCTTGAGCGCGTATTCCACGCCCAGCCTTCCCATCAGCACGGGCCTTTGGGCAACCGTTGCTGCCAGTTTCCCGTCCCGGACCGCCTGCAGCGCATCTTTGTTCGCGTCGATGCCGGTCACGAGAATCCCCTTCCGCTTGGCAGCCTCGATGGCCCCGACGGCGCCCAGGGCGATCTCGTCGTTGAGGCAGTAAACGGCGTCGATCTTCGGATGGGCCTGGAGGATGTCTTCCATAAACCGCATGCCTTCCGCGCGCTGGTGTTCCGAGGCCATCCTGGCGATGACCTTCATCCCCGGGTTCTTTGCGAGGACGCTCATGAGCCCCTCTTCGCGTTGGTTCGTCACCGAAGCCCCGGCTTTCCCCCGGAGGAGGACAATGTTTCCTTTCCCGTTGAGCTTCTTGGTCAGGAATTCGCCGATCCTCACCCCGACCTGAACGTCATCGGAACCGATCCTGACCGTATACTTGTCGCTCTGGACACGACGGTTCAGGTCAATAACCGGGATCTTGGCGGCAACCGCCTGCTCGACGATCGGGACCGAGGCTTGAGTATCGACCGGGACGAAGACGAGGGCGTCGACCTTCGACTGGATCAGGTCCTCGCAATCGGCGAGCTGTTTGGCCTGATTCTCACCGGCGATGAAAAGACGATACTCGACGTTATGCTTCTTTGCCGCCTCCTCGATCCCCGACCGCATTCTGACGAAGAAAGGGTTGTCGGCCGCGGGAAGCGAGATGCCGATCTTCACCTTCTGCTGGGCGAAAGCATCGGTCAAGCCAAAAAGGAGAAGGAACATCATACTTAGAGCCAGTAATTTTTTCATAGATTTACCTCCAAGGATTTTACAGACCTAACCGGCCTGTGTAGTGACTCAATTGAAATGCGGTCGAAAAAATCGACCGAAAAAAGGGGCCTTGCTACTTTGCCCCCGTGATATAGGCGACGATCTCCTGCATACTTGTCTCCGCCTTGCACAGGGTGGCCCGGTGTTTCCCCTGGCGGAGGACGACGATCTTGTCGGCGATGCGATAGACATGCTGCATGTTGTGGCTGATCACCAGGAAGGCAAAGCCCTGGCTATCCCGAAGCTTTTCGATCATCTGGAGGACCTGTTCCGTCTCCTCGACCCCCAGGGCGGCTGTCGGTTCGTCCATGATCAGGAGCTTCCTCCCCCAGACAAGGGCGCGGCCGATGGCGATGCACTGGCGCTGGCCGCCGCTCATCTTGCGGACGCTCAGCGTGGGGGCGGGGATCTTGATGTGGAGATGGCTCAGGGCAGATGCCGTTTCCCGACGCATGCGCCGCCGGTCGAGCCAGCCCATCATTCGGCCAAGAGCCCCTCCCGCAATGAACTCCCTCCCGAGGAACACATTATCGGCCACATCGAGTTGTTCAATCAAGGCAAGGTCCTGGTAAACCGTTTCGATGCCGGCCAGGCGGGCCGAAGCCGGGGAATCGAAATAGCAGGGCTTATCGTTCAGGAGAACACGCCCCCCATCCTGGGGATAAACCCCCGAAAGAACTTTGACCAGCGTCGATTTTCCGGCGCCGTTGTCGCCCACCAGGGCGACGATCTCCCCCGGTTCGATGGTGAAACTGATGCCCTGAAGGGCCTTGACGGCGCCGAATGACTTCGTAACGTCTTCAATCGCGAGGAGAGGCCCGGAATTCTCCACTGCCAGATTCTGATTGAGGTGCGCTTCGGCAATGCCGCTCATCTTTTTCCTTTCTTCACCGGCAGGGACCTGCCTTCGGGAAGGACGGACCGATCGAGACCGCTTCCCGGATCACCTGTTCTTCTTCCCGGGTTATCGGGTCATTCTCTTCCTTCGGCGGACGTCCATGATGACGGCGAAAACGATCACCGAGCCGATCGCCACAAATTGCCAGTAAGACGAAACGTTCATCAGATTGAGTCCGTTCGTCAGAACACCCATAACCGCCACGCCGAGAATGGTTCCCAGCATGCTCCCTTCGCCGCCGCTCAGAGGTGTGCCGCCGATGACGGTAGCGGCCACTGCCTGCAGCTCCATGCCGTCGGCCAGCGTGGGTTGGCCGGAGTAAACCCGTGCCGTCAGGACCAATCCTCCGGCGGCGGCGAGAATGCCGCTGATAATATAGGTGGACAGCTTGATCCGCGACACATTGACGGATGAGAGCCGGGCTCCCTCGGCGTTTCCTCCCGTGGCAAAGAGGTGGAGTCCGAACCGGGTATACCGCAGGTAGATATGGCCGATGAGCATAATCACGATGGCGATGACCACCGGGATGGGGATAGGACCGAGCCATTCCACGCCGATATTGATGAAGCTTTGCGGAAGACCGGTAATCGTCATCCCATCGGTGTAAAGCAAGGCCGCACCGCGGGCTACCCAGAGCATGCCCAGGGTAGCGATGAACGGCGGGGTCTTGCCCCAGGTGACGACCAGCCCGTTGATCGTCCCCATCAAGGCCCCGATGGCCAAGCCCACCAGAATGCTTGGGATCACGGGAAGACCTTTGACCATCAGGTCCGCCGCCACACAACCCGCAAGGTTGGCAACGGTGCTGACGGATAGATCGATGCCGCCTCCAATGATGACCAGGGTCATTCCCGTCGCCATGATGGCAACGATGGAGATCTGGCGCGCCACATTCATGAGGTTGGCATGGGAAAGGAACCTCGGCTGGATCAGGGAGACGACAACGCACAGGGCGATAAAGATCAGCAGCGTTCCGTATTGCTGCCAGATGATCCCGACGAGATCACGACCCTCTTTCGCCTCGCTCTGGATATCTGGGACGGCGCTGATCGGCTTCACGTTGTTCTCTTACTCCTTTTCCTGCGAGATCTTGTGATATCGCTGTGTCAGACGGTTGTTGGGTCCTCGCATGGCGACGAGGGGTATTTTCAGTTTTTCCTGCCGCCAAAGCTCATCCTTTTTACAGATGAATTGCTTATTGTTCGGGATGCTATGGTAAAGCTTTACCATCAGGTTAACCGTCAAAAATAACTTTGTCAATAGATTTTTTACATTTTATTTCATTCCTTATGCAGGTTGATTTAGCAACATACATACGGTAGACTGGTAATCATTGCATAGGAGGTGAAGGTATGAGTTTAAATCAGGCAACGGCGGAAGTCTTTTTCACCGCATTTAAAACACTGAAGAAAACTGATAAACTTGCTTTTTTGGAAAAGATTTTGACTGATCCGAAGTTGAAGGAGGATCTCATCGATATTGCCCTGATCGAGAAGGCACGGAAGACCAAGGGATCCCCGATCTCTGCGAATGAGTATTTTGCACAGCGCCGCAAGGAAGGGAACGCCTCTTGAACCGCTATCAGGTTACCCTGATGCCGCAGGCGCAAAAAGACCTTGATAGTTTTTCCGGGAAACTGTTGTCGCGATTTGAAGAAGCGATAATGGGGCTTTATGGTGAGTCTCGACCTCGTAATTCCAAAAAACTTTCCGGCAGCAGCGCTCTCTGGCGCATTAGGGTGGGAGATTACAGAGTGCTTTATGAAATCGTTGAATCAAAAAAAGAGATTAAGATTTACAAGATCGCCCATCGGAAAGAAGCCTACCGGTAATTCATACCCCATCGTCTTTCGACTTTCACCTTTTCTAAATATTACCTAAATATTCACCTTGACATATAGAACGATCGTTCTAAAATAGATGGGCTGTTTTCCCTGGAAGAGAGGAATCATGGCAGCCCTAATAGCCGTCTATCGGCCCCGGAATCCACGGGCAAGTGATTATTACCGGTGCGTCGAGGATCATCTTGAATCCTTCTTCCAGCAGTACGAAGAGCGATTTGAGCGTACCTATGGTTTCTTCCGGCCCTATCTCCAGAAGGTCATGTATCGGTACCTGGACTGCGGAAATCTGCGCAACGGCTTTGCCCGGGTGAAATGCAAAGACTGCAACCACGAGTACCTTCTGGCCTTCTCCTGCAAGCGTCGTCATTTTTGCCCCTCCTGCCATCAAAAGCGGGTGGTGGAATTCGGAGAGTGGCTCTGCACACATGTACTCAAGAAGGTCCCCCACCGGCATTTCGTCTTCAGCATCCCGAAGATCCTGCGCCGGTACTTTCTCTATGATCGAAAGCTTCTGCATGAGCTGAGCCTTTGCGCCTGGGAATCCCTGAAGGTTTTCCTTCAGGAGGTCATCCCAGAAAAATATCCCGTGCCCGGCGCTGTTATCGCCATCCAGACCTTTGGCGATCTTCTCGGCTTCAACCCTCACTGCCATATTATGGTCACGGACGGCTGCTTCTACGGCAAAGGGATGTTTCGGGTAGCCCCTCCGTTGGAGCTAAAAAAACTGGAAGCCATATTCCGGCATAAGGTCTTTAGCATGCTGATCGCCCGGGGAAAGATTTCGCGAGAGATGATCGCAATGCTCGCAGGGTGGCGCCATTCCGGATTCCACGTCTTCTGCAGTAACCGCATCCCGCCGAGGGAAGGAACGGCATTAGAACACCTGGCACGGTACATCATCCGGGCATCCTTTTCCCAGGAACGGATGCAGTATCTCGCCGATGAAGGGACGGTCATCTATTCGGCGAAAGACGGGAAAGACCGGAAGGCCTTCGACGCCCCCGAGTGGCTCGCGGCCATGTGCTCGCATGTCCCGAACCCGGGGGAGCAGATGGTTCGGTACTACGGGTGGTACAGCAACGCCAGCCGGGGGAAGAGGCAGAAAAGCGCCGAAGAGAACGCCGTTCCGAACATCATCGAATCAGACAGTGCCCCCGCGGCATGCCGGAAAAGCTGGGCACGGCTGATTCAGAAAATCTATGAGGTTGATCCGCTTACGTGTCCAAAATGCCGGGGAACCATGCGGATCATCAGTACGATCGAGGATCAGGAGGCCATCAAAAGCATTCTGAACCATCTCGGTCTCTGGCTCATCGGATCAAGACCTCGTGCAAAGGCCCATGCGCCGCCTGTCCGTGAATTCGTCGCGGACAGCTCCTGTTCTACCGGCTTCCCCGACAATACCTCCTATAGCGATCCCTGCTATTCCTGGGACGCTTACATAACGACATAAGACCTACGTGAATAGGGTCACTCCGGATGGGTCTGCCCGAATTCCCTCCCAAAACTCCTGAAACGCTCAATCACCGAGATCTTCGTCCCACACAGAAAATCATTAAAAACTGTCGTAATACCTTACAAATGTCAACCGATGCCAAAACACGCTATAATCATTATATAATTTGCGTTAAACCGCCCATCCCCCTTCATGAAACTGTCGGATTTCTTTACAAAAGTATTCTGCCAATACCTGTGTCAATATAATAATGTTCGCAAATCAGCATGCTTACGGAAGTGGTCCGTATTTTGCTTACATCAAAGGCGACTAAAAGGTGAGATAAGAATGGTAATGGGAGGGAGACATAACGCTGTTATGAAGACATTTTTACTTCCGCCACAGAAAAGCAAATTCTTATCAGTTCAGTATCAGTATCAGTTCTTATCAGTCAGTTATCAGTAAGATCCTGGAAAATTGCCGCCATCTCGGCGGAATACGCGCCCCCCTCCGCATAGATGAAAAGCGGCGGCAGAACGGCCAGCTCTTCGCCTCCTCCCTTCACCCCTTCCATAAGGAGAAACGCCCCCATCCCGCCGGGACGGGAGTGTACGATCCGCATCCGTTTCGGCTCGATCTGACAGCTTCGCATCCGGGAGATCATCTCCGCCATCCGCTTCGCGGGATAGATCGCGGTGACGCGGCCTCCGTCTCTGAGGGCGTGCGCGGCAGCGGCGAGGAAATCCCCGAGCGTCCCGGTGACTTCATGCCGGGCAATCGCCTTTGCGGAATCGGGATTCATCCGCCCCGACCGGAGACGCCGGTAGGGGGGGTTAAAGACGGCGGCATCGAAGGACATCGGCGCACAGATGGATTCCGGATGGCGGACATCCCCCCGGCGGATCTCCATGCACCCGGCAAGGTTATTCATCTCTACGCTCCGCCTTGCCATGGACACGAGTTCCTCCTGAATGTCGATCCCCAGAACCCTCCTGCAGTGGTAGCGGTCGGCGAGGATCAGGGCAACGATACCGCTGCCCGTCCCCAGCTCGATACAATCCGCCCCCTCCCTCAACACAACGAAATGGGCGAGCAGAAGTGCGTCGATCGAAAAGCGATAGCCTGATTTTTTTTGGATGATCCGGAGGCGCCCCCCGAGAATCTCGTCGATCGTCTCCCCGCCTTCTCCGGGCGCACCTGCTGCTGTGGGAAGATCCGCGCCCATGATCACTCCAGGAGATGGACGAAGAGACCGCTTAAGAGTTTGGGTTCGAACCAGGTCGATTTCGGCGGCATCACCTTTCCGGCGTCCGCAACGGCCATCATCTGCCCCACCGTAGGAGGATAGAGGGAAAACGCGACGGCAAATCCGCCCGAATCGACGAGTCTCTCCAGCTCCGCCATCCCCCGGATACCGCCGATGAATGCGATCCGATCATCCGTTCGCGGATCACGGATGCCGAGAACCCGACCGAGGAGCTGGTCCTGGAGGAGGGAGACATCCAGGCCGGCAACGGGATCGTCGTCCCGGAGAATCCCCTCCCGGGCTGCAAGCCGACGCCACGCCCCCCCCAGATACATCCCGAACTCATGTATCCGCGCCGGCGATTTTCCCGGAAAGCCCTCCGTGACGAGAAAACGGTCTCCTACTTGTTGTAAAAACGACTCCGGCGACAATCCGTTCAGATCCCGGACGGCGCGGTTGTAATCCATGATCCGTAACTGATCCTGGGGGAAAAGGACTGCCAAAAGGAGGTGATGCGCCTCATCCCCCCGGTTGCCGGGATTCCGTTCGTCCCGGAGGCGGGCGACATTCGCCGCGGCGGCGGCGCGGTGATGGCCGTCGGCGATGTAGAGGGCCTCAACCAGGGCGAACCCCTCCGCCACCTCCCGGATCTCCGCCGGATCCTCGATGACCCAGACGGTATGATCGACACCGTCTGGGGCCGTGAAATCGTACTCGGGCGGCCTCGCCATAACCCGCGCCGCCAGGCGGTTGATCACTTCCCGCCCCCGGTAGGTGAGAAAGACCGGTCCCGTCTGCGCCCCGATGGTGTCGATATTGTACGTCCTCTCCCGCTCCTTGTACGGCCGTGTCAGTTCATGTCTCCTGATGAGCCCCGACTCATATTCCGCGATGCTGACGCCGGCGACGACCCCCCACTGGAGACGATCCCCCATCCGCTGTCGGTAGAGATAAAACGCCGGGTTCTCGTCACGCAGGAGGATCCCCCGGCGGATCATCGTCTCCAGATTGATCCTTCCCCGGTCGTAAATCCGGCGATCATCAACCCCCGTCGCATCCGGGACGTCAATCTCCGATTTTTCCACATGGAGAAAACTGAGCGGGTTATCGCGGACCAGTTGTCGAGCCTCCGCGACGTTCAGGACGTCATAGGGCGGAGCGGCAACCTCCCGGGCATACGGTATTGTGGGCCTCAGCGCCCGAAACGGAGCGACATGCGACATGGATCTCTCCTTTCCTCGAAAACGCTCGCCATGGGATGCCGGTCTTCGAACGGGTCGTTCCCGGACGGGTGTTTCCATTTTTTCCTTGAAAATTCCTAACACACCAGCATATGGAAAGCAATCCGAAAGGGCAGCGCCGCCTTTGGGGAACGTCTCCATCCGATGTCGGCATTACTCATGATCGGGATTTCTCTTGAGGGGGTGATCACCATGACCGAAGTCACACGCGTTTTCCTGCATGGCCTTGACAGCAGCAGCCGGGGCACGAAGGGGACTTTCTTTCGCGAGAGATACCCGGAGATGCTCCTGGAGGACTTCTCGGGCCCTCTCGCGGAGAGGATGGAAAAGCTTACGTGCAACCTCATGGGAAAAGGCAATCTCATTCTCGTTGGTTCGAGCTACGGAGGACTCATGGCCGCGCTCTTTGCATGCCGGCACCGGACTCGCATCCGGAGGCTCATCCTCCTTGCCCCGGCCCTCGGACACGCCGATTTCAGTCCCTGGTATGCGACGCCGCTGCAGTTGCCCGTTATCCTCTACCATGGGCGGCGCGACATCGTCGTGCCACCGGGACCGACCCGCCGTATCGCGGAGAGGCTCTTTGGGAATCTTGATCACCGCCTCGTCGACGACGACCACGACCTCCATCGGATCTTCCCGACCCTGGACTGGAATCGGCTTCTGGAGATCGAATCAAAGTAATCGCGTGACAAGGCGCCTCTATTTTTTACCGGCCTCCCGTTCCCCGCCGAGGATTTTTCCGATCTCATCCGCGGCGCCCTTTCCCCTGCCGACGACCTCTTTCCCCTTCTCGATCCCAGTGTCCAGGACTTCCTTCCCCTTGTCGACCATCTCCCGGCCCTTTTCGATGACCTCTTTCCCCTTGTCGATCATCTCCCGCCCCTTCTCCACAGCTTCCTTCCCTGTTTCCACGGCGCGGCCCGTCCCGATGCGGGCCTTCTCCACAGCATCCTTGAGGTCCACCGGCCTGCTGTCGGGTTCACGGAAGTAATAATAGCCGCCAATCGCCACACCGATTATGATCATGACCAGCGCCAGTTTGATGAGCTGCTTGAAGAGAAAATAGAGAACCAGCAGCACCGCAAAGCAAACGGCTATTGCGGCCAGCGGATCTTCGAACAGGCTGCGGACGACCTCTTGCATGGGTCACCTCCTCGTGCGTTGGTTTCTTTTACCGGAAACAGAAATGAAAGGCCAGAAATCCTTTCGCCTTGACAAACGGCGCATAGGACGTTTAGATTTGAGGACTCTTTCCGGATGCGTCAGACGGGTCCGGAAGTGATTCAGGATAAACTATAGGCGGACAGTAGATGCCCCAACAAGGAATGACATCGCGAAAATCATCGCAGCCCTTCGGTCTCCCGGGCGGTTACGGAACCGAGAGGGGACAGACGGATGGTTAGGGTCGCCGTGGTCACCCTCGGTTGCAAGGTAAACCAATGCGAATCGGCCGGGATCGCGGAGGCGATGACCGCCCAGGGGATGACGATCGTCCCGTTCGAAGATGAGGCGGACTGCTACATCGTCAACACCTGCACGGTGACCGGGAGGACCGATTACCAGTCCCGGCAACTGATCCGCCGGGCGATTCGACGAAATCCAGCGGCGGCCGTCTTCGTCACCGGCTGCTATGCCCAGAGAGCACCGGAGGAGATCGCCCGGATCCCCGGCGTCCGTATCGTCGCCGGAAACGCCGAAAAGGCAAGCCTCCCCCAGCTCCTTCAGGAGCTCACCGCCGGAAGAGGAGGAGGGCAAAT
>Ga0315268_10009267_pt1 | contig 10227 bp, 10 predicted proteins | sample C1_top_MG_FD_204535 | JGI IMG/M metagenome (GOLD analysis project Ga0315268, IMG submission 204535) | Sediment microbial communities from Yellowstone Lake, YNP, Wyoming, USA - C1_top | ecosystem: Environmental > Aquatic > Freshwater > Lake > Sediment | place: USA: Wyoming | collected 2017-08-01 | reverse complement strand
TTTGTCTCTGAACCACATAATGCGATAGTAGGCGAAGTGAAACGTGAAGCTGTTCTAGACATGACTGCCAAGAAAAGTGAGGGTTCTAGAAAGGCTTCGGTGGACATAGCCAGAGAGTCGCCGAGAAGGCTCAGGCGGATGTTCACATCCCTGAAGCCGGGACCTCAGAAATCTCTGAGCCCATGGCTGCCAGCAACCGCAGACAATGAAATGAATGAGATGGCGATTCCGATGTTGTCCATGCCATGCAACATAAACTGGAAAAAACTGGAAGAAGTATACGAATTTCGACCGAGCAACTACGAAGAGCTATTGGCAATCAAAGGTGTCGGCCCGGCCACTGTGAGAGGTCTGGCTCTTATCGCAGACCTGATATACGGTGAAAAGCCGAGCTGGAAGGACCCGGTGAAATATTCCTTTGCTTATGGAGGAAAAGACGGTGTGCCCTTTCCAGTTGATCGGAAAGCCATGGATGAATCAAGCCAAATCCTTCGTCAAGCCATAGAGGGAGCCAAGGTTGGAGACAAGGAAAAGATTCGTTCGCTTCAAAGTCTCAAACGGTTCGTTCCAAAAACATAGCTCGTCGAGAAACGCATGAATTCGTAACCGTTTGGCAGATTCTACTCCAGTTGGAAGAGTCCCCTGTCAAAGCCGGTTAGGAACTCTGTTTTTTTCGATCCGACAAGCACTATGTCTTCAACGCGGAGGTAATATTCACCCGCGTGCCAGAGTTTGGGCTCCAAAGCCATAACCATTCCCTTACACAGATTCTCATCGTATTCCGGACTGAGCCAAGGCGGCTCGTGCACCTCAACTCCAATGTTGTGTCCCAAATTCCTCATGGGCAGACGTGCCCGCAAGTAGTCTCCGTATCCAAGCCTGTCCAATGTTTTTTCCAAGTTGGGGAATAGTTCGCAAACTCGCATGCTGTTGTCTCGCATTTTGTCAACAGTTTCGAGGACTGATTGCTGCAACGCCTCATATCCCCTTCTGACTTCCTTGCCAGCGCGTCCATAGTAGAAGCTTCTGCCAAAATCAGAACAGTAACCGTCAACCACGAAGCCAATGTCAAAGGCTATCGAAGTCCCCTGGACCAGACCTTTTTCTTTTGGGTACGTGAACGAGGCAGACGAAACTTCAGAGCCAGATTTGACAAAACCGACCGTTGACGGGAAGGAAACGTCTGACGCTCCCAAGCGTCTGCCTTGTGACTCAACTTCCAACGCCAATTCCCGTTGAGTTACGCCCCGCTTGATCTTCGGAACGGTTGCTTCCATCACCTGATCGGTAAGTTTGGCAGCCTTCCGGAGCCTTTCAATCTCGCCGTCATCCTTGATCATCCTTAGGTGATCTATCAATCCTTCAGCCTTGCAGAAATCTCTGCTTTCTGTTGCTCTCAGGATTTCAACAATTGTCGATCCCCAAACGTGGTCGCCTATTCCGACTCTTTTTTTCTTTACGTTCAGGTCGGAGACGATTTTCTTTATCAACGCCCCGTAATCTTCCCCCTCTTTTGAGACTCTTACGTCTTCGATCCAGGTTTTGGGTGCGCGTTCAACCGTGGCATCCAAAGTCAGTATGGGCTCTCCGCCCGCAGGGACGAACAGATTGTTTGTTCCGCCTGCAAGATCTACTCCGTGTCGCCAATCAATCAATAGCCCTGTCAAATACTGAAAGTTCTGACAGGAACCATAAACTACTAGATCGAGACTCTCCTCCTGCATCTTCCCCTGAAGCCCGTTGAGTCTCCGCTTGAAGTTCAGACTCACCCAGTTCACCTTCTTGCCGCTTGATGAAATATCTGTTGAAGTTTCTTAAAACTGTGCTATGTGTCCTTTCTTGAACTTGGAAGGAATTGAAATATGATCAGGCTTGAAAACAGAAAGAATGCACTGAATGGAAAAACCAGAGAGATCCCGGACAATTCTATGATTCCAGCTGCCAGCATGGGTGTCACAGAAGTCGTTATGCCGTCTGTAAAAAAGTAGGCGCTGAAGCCCAGTCCGAGGCCTTTTGCGGGAGTTATCTGGGCCACCAAGGCGTTCATGGGGGACCACATGGCGTTGCTGAAGAATGAATAGACGATGTAGATGAGGGCTAGAAGTAGACGTGTGACACGAGGGATAAGATGAGAAGCGAAGCCGTGCAGCCGATGATTGTCGAGTTGAGCGTTTTTCTTGCTCCGGCTCTGTCGCCTAGGTAGCCGCCACTGAGGGAGCCTGCGATGCCCACGAAGGGCCCAAGTCCGAAGATCAGGCTGGCCGTAGACTCTGACAAGTTTCTGTTTACGAAATACGTGGTCATAAAGGTAGAACTCCCTGTCGCGCCCACTTCCCTGACGGCGATCGCGATCAGGAAAATGAGGAACCCCGATGATAGAATGAGCGACCACTTCTGCAGTTCGTCTCTTTTGTTGGTTTCCTTTTTCTCAATTCTCCGCTCAACCTGCAAATGTGGGGATGTCAAGATAATGAGCCCCCATGCCAAGATTGGGAAGCCCCAAAACAGGTAGGTCCATCTCCAGCCCAGGGTTGACAGGAAGATGGCTAGGCTGACAATGCCCACGGCCGAACCTAGACTTCCGAGAGCGTTGTGAATGCCCATCGATCTGTTCAGGTGCTCTGGCTTACTGAGTTTGCCTACCTGACTCAGTCCCGAAATGTGGTAGAGAGGAGAGGAGATCTTCAACATGGATATTCCCAAGACCAATGTCCAGAAGCTGGTTGTCTGACTTACCAGAAGACCCGAAACCCCCTCTATGAGCATGCTCACGAACAAGAGGTGCTTGACGCTGAAGCGGTCTGCGAGATACCCGGAGGGAATGTTGATCAACAGTTGAACGAAGCTCGGGACGGTGGCCACCAAGGAAGCCTCGAGGAGGCTTAGGTTGAATTCTCTTGTTATGACTGGAATGAGGGCGACTTGTATGAGAAGGTTGATTTCAACGAGCATGTGCGTTACGCAGATCAGCCAGAACGGTTTCTCCATCTGCCACGCCGAACCATTATTTGAGGCTTTAAGAGGAAAAGAAGGTCAAATAAAAACTTCACCTAGGTTTCGTGCATTTGCCTTGGACAAACCAGAAATAGCTCCCAGATGTCCTAAGCACAGGGCGTGTGATTCAACATGACAAATAGGAACGCAGTTTGGTTCAAGATTTCAGGCACGTGCGGCATTCTCACGCCAATATTCGCTTTCACATGCACATTGCTTGCATTATTCTTGTACCCTCAATTCAGCTGGACCGATATGGCTCTAAGCGACTTGGGCGTCGTAGCTGGCGCAACTTCGATGCTGTTCAATACAGGTCTGATAATCAGTGGACTCCTGACTTTGGCTTTCGGCTCGGGGTTATTCAAATTTATGCAAGAGAAAGCACTAGGCGAGATCGGGGTTTTCGTCTTCCTTCTGGATGCGTTGGCTCTGATTTCGATCGGTGTATTCCCTGAGAATGCGAAACCGATGCACTACTACGCGTCTGTTGCCTTCTTCGCCCTCTTTCCAATATCTATGGTCTTGATCACAGGTGGCTTTCTTCTGATGGCCAAGGTGAAAGTGGGCTTGTTCACACTTCTTGCAGCGATATTTACGACCGCCGTGTGGGTCGTGCAGTTTTCGATACGGCCGTTTTACGGTGTTGCCATTCCGGAAACACTTTCTGCGCTCGCTGCCTCAACGTGGTCTATGATTCTGGGTTTCAGAATGCTAAAGGTTGCTTCAGGTTCAACAAGTCGACAGTAAGATGACCCAGTTTGTGAAATGGTCGAGAGTAGGGTCACTTCGAACTAGTTCGAAGAGTGTCGCTGACTGTTAGTGAAGTCTGACAGAAATGTATTAAGGCAACCAACTGTGAAGCTTATGGATCACGTGTCAGAGGTTTGTGCATGGAAAATTCGGCTGTCAGAGTTGAAGGGCTTACCGTCAGCTATGGCCCTTTCGTTGCGGTCGACGATATATCTTTCACCGTAAGAAATGGTGAAATCTACGGCTTGCTCGGTCCAAACGGAGCAGGCAAAACCAGCACGATCAAGGTCCTGGTTGGAGTCTTGGACCCGCGCTCGGGAAAAGTCGAGATTTTCAATACTCCTATAACGGATGAAGCGGCCGCAAAGAGTCAGATCGGCTACGTTCCGGAAGAGGTGGTCTTGTTGGATTCGCTTACCCCAAGAGAATTCTTCGAGTTCGTAGCCTCTATAAGAAAGCTAGAGCCGAGTGTGGTCAATCCTAGGCTTGAAAGATTTTCATCGGCCTTTGAGCTTAAGCAGTATTTCGACACGCCGATCGCAGCACTTTCTATGGGAAACAAACAGAAAGTTGCTATCGTCGCAGCCTTGATGCATGAACCAAAGCTCTTAGTTCTGGATGAACCCCTAGTGGGTTTGGACGCGCGTTCCTCCAAAATCCTCAAGGAACTCATAACCTTCCACGCCAAGAAAGGCGGAGCCGTCATATTCTCGACACACATCATGGAGGTGGCCGAAAAACTCTGCACAAAAGTAGGAATAATAAACAAGGGAAAAATTGTCCGTGAAGGAACAGTCGACGAACTGCGCAGGCTTGTCAAGAGTGCTGAAGGCTCGTTGGAAGACATTTTCTTGAAGGTGACGGAACAAGAAGCCGGGATGCAGGACGTAATAAGGGCTTTGGAAGAGGAGTAGAGTACTTGAAGTTCTCCGAGGCTTGGCGGCTGTCGGGCAAGGTCTACAAGGAAGTTACGTTTCAATCGATCTTCTCTCTTCGCGCCGGCTCTGGCCTCCCTCAAAGAGGGAAGATGGACATCAAACAACTCGTTAACAGCGCACGAACGAGCACTTTGATAAGCAAACTGATTACGACCGTGTTTATCGGTGTTTTCGGATCCACCGTGTTCCTGCCTCTGACAGTCGCTTCAGTCTCACCTAGGGAATTGACCATCATGGGAAGCGTCTCAGCCTTTCTCGCTGTAGTGTTGTTCTTGATAGCTTTCATGGGACTGCAAGTCTCCACATCCTTCGTTTCGTCGAAGGCAATTGACGTCCTGAACCCTCTTCCGCTTTCAAAGAGGGACATTTCAAACATTGTCTTTCTCTGCTTCATAAGAATCTTTGACCTGCCGCTGACGGCTGCGGTTGGCGTGTTTCTCGTGGTTTACTTTCTTGTGGGCGGGTCAGTTCTAGGCGGTTTAATCTCGATTGTTGCGATAGTAGCAACGGAGATTTTCGCCTTGACACTCACGATCAATTCTGCCAAGTTTTTCTACTCAAGAGTCAGGGGTGGAGGCGGAAAATCGGCATGGCAGACATTCTTGAGGTTTGTTTTCACGTTCTTCTGGATTCTGCCGACTTTCATCGCTTACCTCCTCATTAGCTTCTCCGGTGAAGTAGTTCAGGCCTTCGCGTCCTTGACTCAGAACTTCGTCTCAATCTTGCAGTTTCTTGTGCTTATCTATCCGTTCTCATTCGGGTTTCTGGTGTCCTACGCAACTTACTTGCGCGTTGTCGACTATTCCATTCTTGGTCTTTCAGTCGCATCTACCATCTTGTATTTGGCCGTTGCATACTATTGCTTGCGATGGGTAACACGAACCGTCAGAAACTTGGGCGCAGGAGCTATTGTGAAGGTTTCGAAAGAACTTGTCAAAGACACCATTATAAGGCCACAGATTCCATGGCTTGGAATAATCCGCAAGGATCTAAGGGTGGCTTCCAGAGCTCCTTCATATGCAAGTCTCTTCCTCTTGCCGGCGATGCAGACTGTCATTCTCGCGATATCGTTCTCTTCTATCACCGATGTAGGGTTGAGTGCCGCGCTGGGCATTTTGACGGGAATATCCATGATCACGCTCTTACTTCCTCCGACCTTGCTTTCAATAGAAGGATTGGCATCAGCTTACACGAGGAGTCTCCCTATGAAAAAGAGGACGTTGATCTCCGCAAAGACATTGCTGTCGACGGTTACGTACGTGATTTCTCTGGTAGTTCTGTCTATAGTCGCTGTGTACGCGGGGAGAGATTTTTCCTTCGTCTTGACTTTCGGAACGATACACACGTTTGCAATCGCCGCGGCAGTCATGTTGGAACTCACGATTCTAACAGACAAGTTTTGGAAGGAAGGCTTCGCCGTTGGCAACATATACTCAAGGCTTTCCACCTATGTTCTGATCTTCATTCCCGGTTTTGCAGTGGTTCTAGTACCTATGATCGTGGCCGTCGTAACGTTTTTCCTCGCTAAACAGTTGTATCTGACAGCTTTTCTAGCCACGGCTCTCGCAGAATTCACATTGATGACAGCCGTTGTTGTACGCGAAAAGTAAGCTAAGCCGTGACATCGACGTAAGCCTGTGAACAACAGAGTGAGGAAAAAGCCACTTTGTATCCTTGCTCTTCTGCGAATTCTATAGCTTCTTCAGCCGGAAACGCGATGGCATCCACGCCGGCCTTTATGGCTAGGATGTCTGTTTTTGTTCGGTGCTTGCCCTTTGGGCGCATGCAACCGAGAACCAGCGGCGTTCTGGGAAACATAAGCCTTGCAGTTGCCGTGACTTTGGCTATGTCTGTGGGTTTCGGCGGTTCAACCTGCTCCATTTCTGTTCCATGAATGGGCATGAAAGCGATTATGACGAGGGCTGAAGGCTCGTATCTCGATATGATTTTTAAGGCGTGGAATTCGCCCTTCAGTTTCCCGTAGTGAAGCCCGACAATGACGTGAGGAACGAACGGTATGCCCGTTTCATGCAGTGCATTTAAGGAATCTTCATAGTCCTGAACTGTTACGCCTAGTTTGTAGATTTCCTTTATCGTCTCGTCTGAACCAATGATATCTATTAATGCCGCGTCGACTGCGGCTTTCTTTAGTGCTTTGGCTGTGTGAAGATCGATGACGCCTGTGTGGACAAACACTGTCAAGTCTAGTTCGCGCTTGATTTGCTCGATAGCTTTGACAAAATTGCCGAGAGGCACGGAACCGTCGGGCGAGCATCCTCCGCTTATTAGACAGCCCAAGGCACCTTTCTGTTTGAGTTGAGAACACAGTTCAAACAGCTTTCCAGGCGTTACGGCCGGGTACATGGTTTCCAAGATTGTTCCGCCACAGTGTTTGCAGTTCAACGCGCATCCCTTGCCTGTCAGTGAGATTGTTGGAAAATCGTTAGGAGAAGAGCTGTAGTGCCGTGTTTCGTAGTACATGAAACTTGGAGCGTAGAAACGAATCTTCTTCGATCTCGAAATCAATAAGCCCTTGTCTAGAACGCCTGAAAGGTCCTTCGCGTTCATGTGCCAGATGGTTTCCGGCGAAAACTGTGTCATCTTGCTCTTTTAGCAGTGCTCGTCCTTTTGCTTAATACTTTTCGTTTGAGTTTTCCTTTTCCTTGTCATTCTTTGAAATGTCTCGTGTGGTCTGAATGGCTTCGTCTATCTGCATGAGGGTGTTTGAGATTTTCTTTAGGTATTTCTGGAAGTCCAGGGTCCTGAACACCGTCATACCTCTTTCTGTCATTGCGTACAGTAGTTTCTTGCCAAGCATTCTCTCTTCGACAAGTCCATTCTTCATCAGAAAATCCAGATGCTTGCTGAGGATCGTGCAGTCAATGCTGGTCTTGTACGCGATTCTATCGATGTTCAATGGTTTCTTCACGAGAGCCTTTAGGATGACCTCGTATGTTTCAAGCTTTGACCGACGCACGTCTAGGCACCTTAAGCGTCTAGTTTGGTCTCTTGCGGTTAAATTGTTTGTGAATTCTAAATCCTTAGCAAGAAAGCAGACTGATCCAACACGCTTTCAGAGCATCCAGATCTTGGGCCTGGTTGAAAACACGATGGATTTCATCTTTTGTCTTTAATGCAGTCACTCTCAAGTCGAGTCTTGGCCACTTTCTCTCGGCACAAGCTTCTTGCCAGTGATTTTCTTGGGGGTTATGACGCAAATCCTGACAGCATCGAGTTCTTTCTCCCTGTTCTTACCGGGCTTACTCATGTATTCGTCAAAACCCATTGGGACCCGGTACTTGTCAATAAGTCTTTGCAGATGAGGTATCACCTTGCTCTTTTCATCAATGATTTCCGCCGTCCCAAAAAGTACCACGCTTTTGGACATAGTTGCGTCAGATATTGTCTCATCCACTTCAAAGCAAACGTTAGGATTCGTTTTGATGCCGGATATCTTCATGCCTTTGCTGCAAGTGTGAAAAAGTATTTTGCCATCAGCGTAGGCAAAGCCCACCGGGACCACGTACGGCTTGTCTTTGACGATCAGTCCAAGCCGACCCACGCGGGCACAGGTCAGAAATTGATCAATCTCCTCAGTGGTCATCTCTTTTACAGGCATTTGGCAGCAAGACTCCTTCAAAGCACAACGTTTTACCCTAGCTCTCACAATTTATTTAAACATAGTCGTTGGCTTCTGTTCTTTTGAGGAAATGAAAGCTTTTAATCTGGCCAAAACGTCTTGCTTCACCCGCGAATGCATCCAAGATTTAGATGCAATGTGAGAAGACATGAAGTTCAACAGTTTTAACACAAATTTACCCCGGCACGTCCGCGTTTCAACAGGTTCTGCGACAGTTTTAGGAATCCAAGAGGGCAAACTTGATTCTGCTCCCACGACCGCTTACTTGATGACATACCGTGAGGGGAAGTGCCTCGCGAACTGCGGGTTCTGTCCGCAAGCCAGAAAAAGCCATGGCAGAGCGGACATGCTCTCAAGGGTTTCATGGCCTGTCTATCCAACAGAAGTTGTACTCAATGGCATAGAGAAGACTTCTAAAAACAAGAAGATAAGACGTGTCTGCATCCAAGCATTGAACTATCCGGAAGTCTTCTTGGACCTTCGGGCTCTAGTGAAAGCAATTCGCTCGCATGCTGCAGTCCCAGTTTCGATTTCTTGCCAACCGCTCAACCGCAGAAACTTGCGGGAACTAGCGAATGTGGGAGTTGAGAGAATAGGCATACCTTTGGACGCGGCGACAAAACAGATTTTTGACGAAGTCAAGGGACGATCTGTCGGGGGCCCGTACAGCTGGGACAGGCAGTTCGAACTGCTCGGTGATGCGATTGAGTTTTTCGGAAAAGGCAGGGTTAGCACACATTTGATTGCGGGATTGGGCGAGACTGAAAAAGAGATGGTTGACATCATTCAGAGATGTGTTGATATGACGGTTCTACCTGGCCTGTTTGCCTTCACACCAATACCGGGTACGGCGTTGCGTAACAAGTCTCAGCCCTCGATACGGAGTTATCGGCGAATTCAAATCGCAAGACATCTAGTTTTGAACAGACTTGCTAGATATGAGAACATGCTCTTTGATGGAAAAGGCTGCCTTGTTGATTTCGGTGTTCCTGAACGAATTCTGAAGGAGATTACTCAGACTGGTGAACCCTTTCTCACTTCCGGGTGCCCCGCTTGCAACCGTCCTTATTACAATGAAAAACCAAGTGGGCCAATCTACAACTATCCAAGAAAGCTAATGGAAAGTGAGCTCTTGGAAATCCAGCATGAAGTTTTTGGCACGTCCTAGTCGAAAAATCTATGTGTAGGACAAGCGTTAATCCACTCCTAAATGGTTGGTGTACGGTTTGGTGGAAGCGCCTGTCGAAGACAAGAGAATCACTCTGAAAGAAGCAGTCAGCCTCGTTCGAGACGGTTCTCACCTTTTCTGGGGTGGGTTCGGTTTTCAGCGTCCGCCGATGGCTTTTGCCCATGAACTTGTCAGGCAGAATAAGCGTAACTTGACGATCTACACTTGCGGTTCAGAGATGGACATAGACATATTGTCAGGGGCGAGAGTTGTTTCACGCTTCGAGCTTGCTTTCTATGCCATTGAAGGCATAGGTCTCGTGCCCAACATTCAAAGAAGAATCCGTGAAGGCTCGATAGAGTTTGAGGACTACTCAAACTTGGCTATGGCTTTGCGTTTCCTTGGCGGTGCACTTGGAGTGCCGTTTATGCCTTTGAAGAGCATGCTGGGAACGGACATGCTTGCCAAGAAAAGGTTCAGGTCCAAGAAGGCGGAAGTCATCGATTGTCCATTTACCGGGGAGAAGGTTGTGCTCGTCCCGTCGGTTCGTCCGGACTTCAGTATAGTGCACGCTCAGCGGGTGGACAGAGAAGGAAACGTGCAGATAGATGGCATCAAAGGCGAAGATGTTGAAGGTGGGAGGGCAGGCAAGAAGGTGATCGTTTTGGCTGAAGAAATCGTTGAAACGGAGTTCATACGTGCACGCCCGGATCAGACGGTGATACCAAACATTTACG
>Ga0315268_10009266_pt1 | contig 10228 bp, 7 predicted proteins | sample C1_top_MG_FD_204535 | JGI IMG/M metagenome (GOLD analysis project Ga0315268, IMG submission 204535) | Sediment microbial communities from Yellowstone Lake, YNP, Wyoming, USA - C1_top | ecosystem: Environmental > Aquatic > Freshwater > Lake > Sediment | place: USA: Wyoming | collected 2017-08-01 | reverse complement strand
AGCTTCAGCCCGTGGCGCTGCGCGTCTTTGACCACCGTTGATGGGTGGTAAAACCCCATGGGCTGATTGTTGAGCAGCGCGGCGGTAAAGGCGGCCAGGTAATGCGTCTTCAGGTAGGCGCTGGCGTAGGCGAGCAGGGCGAAGCTGGCCGCGTGCGACTCGGGAAAGCCGTACAGTGCGAAGGAAACGATGGAGTCGATGATCTGCTGCTGCGCCTCGGGCGCGATGCCGTTGCGCGTCATGCCGGCGCGCAGCTTGACCTCGATGTCGCGCATGCGTTTTTGCGAGCGCTTGAAGCCCATGGCGCGGCGCAGTTCTTCCGCTTCCCCGCCGGTGAAGCCCGCCGCGATCATGGCCATGCGCAGCAGTTGTTCCTGGAACAGCGGCACGCCCAGGGTGCGCGCCAGCACCGGCTCCAGCGAGGGATGCGGATAGGTGACCGGCTCGCGTCCCTGGCGGCGCTGCAGGAACGGGTTCACCATTTTGCCGACGATGGGCCCGGGGCGGATGATGGCCACCTGCACCACGATGTCGTAAAACTTCTGCGGACGCAGGCGCGGCAGGCACGACATCTGCGCCCGGCTCTCGATCTGGAACATGCCGACGGTGTCCGCCTTCTGCAACGCGGCATAGACGGCGGGATCGTCGGGCGGCAGGTGCGCCAAATCAACCTCCTCGCCCTGGTGCCGGCGGATCAGCTTCAGCGAATCTTCCAGCACCGCCATCATGCCCAGGCCGAGCAGGTCAACCTTGATGATGCCCAGGTCGGCGCAATCTTCCTTGTCCCACTGCACCACCACGCGGCCGGGCATGGAGGCGGGTTCCAGCGGCACCACCGAATCCAGTTGTCCCTGGCAGATGACCATGCCGCCGGAGTGCTGGCCGAGATGCCGCGGCAAGTCCTGCACCGCCAGGCACAGCTCCAGGAACTTGCGCATGCGCGGATGGCGCAGGTCGAAGCCGGCGTAGCGGAATTGTTTTTGCAGCGTGTCGTCGGGGTCCTTGTACTCCCAGGCGCCGACCAGGGCGGAGAGGCGGCCGATGGTGTCTTCGTCGAAGCCGAGCGCCTTGCCCATCTCGCGCGCCGCCAGCCGTCCGCGGTAGGTGATGACGTTGGCGGTCATGGCTGCGCCGCGACCGGAGCCCCCAGCACGCCCGCTGTTGGCGTGCTGGGGTGGGGGCTCGCCGTAGCGCTCGTAAACGTACTGGATGGCGCGCTCGCGCTGCTCGCCGCTGGGCAGGTCGAGGTCGATGTCGGGCCACTCGCCGCGTTCCTCGCTCAGAAAACGCTCGAACAGCAGGTCCATGCCGACGGGATCGACGGCGGTGATGCCCAGCGAATAGCAGACCGCGCTGTTGGCCGCCGAGCCGCGCCCCTGCACCAGAATGCCCTGCTCGCGGCAGAAGCGGACGATGTCCCAGACGATGAGGAAGTAGCCTTCGAGCTTGAGTTTTTCGATCAGCGCCAGCTCGCGCTCGACCTGGCGGCGGGCGCGGGTGCGCAGATCGCGCGTGGCGCGGCCGTAGCGCTGCTGAAATCCTTCCCCGGTGCGCCGGCGCAGGAACGAGGTCATGGTCTCGCCTTCCGGCACCGGGGAGCGCGGGAACTCGTAGCCGAGATCGGCGAGCGTGAATTGCAGGCGCGCAGAAACTTCGCCGGTGGCGGCGATCGCTTGCGGCAGGTCGGCAAACAGCTCCGCCATTTCCGCCGGCGGCTTCAGGTGGCGCTCGTGGTTGCGCGCCAACAGGCGCCCGGCGGTGGCCAGTGTGCGGTGGTGTTTGAGGCAGGTGAAGACGTCCAGGATCTGGCGCTGCTCGGGACGCGCGTGGCGCACGCCATTGGTGGCGATGATGGGCAGCCCGAGCGCGCGCGCGATCTCCACCGCCGCCTGGTTGCGCGCCTCCTGGTCGCGCAGCAAATGCCGCTGCAATTCGATGTAGACGTTTTCGCGGCCGAAGATGCCGGCGAGGCGCTCCAGTTCGCGCTTCCCTTCCTGGGTCCCGCCGCGCCGCAGCGCCTCGGCCAGCGGACCCTGCTCGCCGCCGGTGAGACAGATCAATCCCGTCGCGTGCTCGCGCAGATCGTCGGCGGTGGCGGCAATCACCTCCGGCGGCGCATCCTTGGGACCGCGCATTTTCATGCGGGTGATGAGGCGGCAGAGGTTCTGGTAGCCGGCGCGGTTGGCGACCAGCAGAGGCAAACGGCTCAGCTCACCACGGAGGCACGGAGGCACGGAGGATTGGTAATTTGTAATTTGTAATTTGTAATTTTCTGCGCCCGTGCGCTTTTTACTTTGCAAATTACCAATTACAAATTGCAAATTCTTCTCCGTGCCTCCGTGCCTCCGTGGTGAAAAAGTAATCTCGCTGCCGATGTGTGCCGTCATCCCCGCTTTTTTCATGGCCAGGTGAAATCGGGGCGAGCCGTAGACGCCGTCGCGGTCCAGCAGCGCCATGGCGGGCAGGCCATGCGCGGCGCACACTTCCGCCATCTCCTCGGGCAGGCTGGCGCCCTCGAGGAAGCTGAAGGCGGAGGCGGAATGAAGCTCAACGTACATTGCGTGATTTAGCGATTTCTGATTTAGTGATTTCGCGTAGATTAGCGCGGCCCGCAATCACTAAATCACCAATCACTAAATCACTAAATTCAGTCATAGCTTCCCTCCACAAACCACCCTGTCGTGTCCCGATAAATCCGGTACAGCGCCTCGCCCACGGCCACGTCCCACTCCTCGCGCCACCAGGCCTGCTCGCTCCACCACTCGCCGGAGCTGCGCCACGGTCCGGCGCACCACGTCACGGCTCCGGCGAGCGCGGGCCGCTCCGGGCAGGTGAGGCGCGCGGGACGGCCGTCGCGCAGCGCCACGGCGGCGGCCGGCGGCGGACGGAAGAGGCGCAGGGCGGTGATCGGAGTCGAGGGTCGATAGTCGATGGACGATGGCGCTGCGTTTGCAGACATAAACTTTTTCATGGTGAATCCGTCGGGCCTGTGCGTGTCCAGCAGTTCGGGTGAGCCCACAAGCTCCTCGACTACTTCCTGCGTGCCGCTTGCCGCCCGCTGCTTTTCCTGGCCGGCCGCTGACGACTGACCACTGGCCATCGACTCGACCATCGACTTGCTCGCCGTCGCCCCCACCACCCGCTTGATCTTCGCCAGCGTCACTTCCAGCCGCTCCGCCTGGGGCGCCGCGGGCAGGAACAGCCCGTCCTGCGCGCGCCGCGGCTCGGCCGGTGTTGCCGACAGCCAAACCTTGGTGACCGGCGCTCCCGGCGGGTTGGCCTGCAAATCCAGTTGCAGCAGCTTGAGGAAAACCTTGGCGTCCAGCATCGGGACAGGCAGGCGGAGAGTACGTTCGTGGATTGCCGAATTGCGGAATCGCCGAATTGCCGAATTGCTCTCGCCACGGTGCTCAATTCCGCAATTCTGCACTTCGGCAATTCCACAATCCAACATCAGCCGCACCCGCACCTCGCTTGCCGCCAGGACCCGCGCCGCCAGCCGCGCGCACAGTTGCTCCAGCATGCGGTTCAACAGAAACGACAGCGGCTCCAGTTCCCCGGCCGGGTAGTCCAGCTCGATCGCTTCCTCGAACGCCAGCGGCGGCTCAATGGCGACCAGCGGACGCGACGTGGCTCCGCGCGCCAACCGCTGCCAACGCAGTCCGTCTTGCCCCAGGCGCTCGGTGACCGCCACCTCGGGCAGCGCCGCCAGCGCGCGCAGGTTGCGGATGCCCCAACGGTCCAGGGTGTCCAACAACTCAAGAAATTGCCGATTGTCGATTGCCGATTGCCGATTTTCCTGACCACCGGCCATCGACCATCGACCATCGACCATCGACTGCGCCAGCACATCAACCGGCAGGCCGCCCAGCCGCTCCGCCTGTTCTCCGGGCGGGATGACGGTCACACCAGGAAAGCCGCGTGCCGCGAGCAGCGCCGCGTCAGGATTGGAGGCCACGGCGACGTTGGCCTCCAACCCCAGCTCCGAGCAGCGCCGGGCCACATCGCGCGCCATCTTGGCCGGCGGTCCGAAGATGCGCTCCAGTCCGGCCAGGTCCAGCAGCACGGTATCGGGCGCGGTGTCTTCCACGCGCGGAGAAAAACCGCAGGCGCAATCCAGCAGCGCCGCGTGCGCCGCCGCCTCGCGCTGCGCCGAGCGCTGACGAATTCCCGCGGTTGCCCCACCGTTTTCGCGTCTCTCTTTTGGACGCGATAAGGTGTTTGGACGCGATAAGGTGGGGTCTTTCCTGCCGGACAACTCGGAACTCGACTGGCTCGCCGCCAGCCGCTCCTCCGCCTGCAATTTGGTCATGCCCGGTTCGACGCCCGCCTGCGCCGCCCTTTCGTTCACCGCGACCACGTGCACCAGCGGCGGCGTGCCTTCCACCACCGCCACGGCCTGCTCGCGCAGTTCCGGCTCGGCGCGCGCCACCGCCTCCAGGGGAAAATCGGGAACGTAGATGGCGGCAAACATAAACAAGCTCTCAGCAATCAGGCTTTCAGCTTTTCCCGGCCAGCCCATGCCGCCCGGCTCTCCCAGCAAGCCTTGGCAGATCGAGGCGGTTTCTTTCCCTGACTCCGATCGCGGAGCACCTCCGCATGAATTTCCAATCCGCGCAGGACGCGTGCGTGCGCCGGCACAGCGATTTCGTCCGGCTGAATGCTGATTGCTGACTGTGGATTGCTGTCCTGACGACTGAAGACTGACGACCGGCGACTGACCGCCGACAGCTTCACCACCAGCGAGGCGCAGCTTTTCGCGTGCGGCTCCTGCTCCAGGACCAGCAGCACGGTGGGCGTGTTCTCCACCGCGCGCCGGAAGCGGAACCAGGAGGTCAGCGGGACGCGCGGCGCGGTCTCAGGCGGGATGTCGGCAAGGTCCATCACCACCAGCCCGAAGCCGCCGCCTTGCAGCAACAGGTCGGTGGCCTTCAGCGCCTGCTCGAGGCAGTCGCCGGCCGGCTGTCGACGGTCGGCGGCAAAGGCCGGGTAGCGTATGGCCGTCGACCGTCGACCGCCAGCCGCCGACTTACTTTTAGAACACCGCACCCACAGCACCCGGCGCAACTCCACGCCCGCGGTCTCCGCCGAGTGCGGGTCGAAGCTGTCGCCGGTGTCCACCAGGGCGCAGACCTCGCCGCGGCGGGTCATCTCCGCCATCAGCGCCAGCAGCACGCTGGTGCGCCCCGACGACACCGGCCCGCAAATCTCGCTCAGGCCGCCGCGCGGCAGCCCGCCGGTGAGCGCGTCCAGCTCAGCGATGCCGGTGGAAACTGTGGGTGCGACCGGCCGCTCGCCCAGCCGGGACGCCGGCACTACACCGCGAATGGCAAGGGGAGAAGACATCGGGGACCTCGAGTTGCGAGCAGGGCGAGCTACTCTGTTTCGCTTTTTGTTCGCCTTTATAGGATTGTGCTCCCGGGGGCAGCGGTTGTCAAGGAGGCTTTAGGCGTTAGGCGTTAGGCTTTAGGCGTTAGGCTTCAGGCGCCAGGCTGAAGAGCGGGCCGAGGGCCTGCTATAATCGAGTGTCACCGGCGTGGCGCTATCGTCTAGGGGTTAGGACGTGAGATTCTCAATCTCAAAACCCGGGTTCGATTCCCGGTAGCGCTACCAACCTCCTTCCAAGCAGTTGATTTCAAGCGCAATCGGCTCTTTCCAGCACTGCTTGTGTAATGGCTGCCCGGCCCTACCTGCCGGGTCGCAGCCTGTCAGTCGCGAACCGTCCGGCCGCGGCCTCCGCACCAAAACGGAACGGCCAGCGGCACCTACATGTACGAATGCTGTGCTCCTTTCGCCTGCCTTGGGCGCAAACTTGAGGAGGCTGAGGCTGTCCTCCTGGAGGTGATGCATGCCTGAGACCGTAATGGAAAAAGCGGATGCGCGCATTGCGGAATCCATTCACAAAATGTCCCGCGCCACCGCCGCTGTGGCCGACGCTCTCGACGACGGCATTGACGTGGCCAAGCGCGTTGGTAAGCGGAGCAGCGACGCGGCCGAGGAACTCATGGACGACGCCACCCAGCGCATCAAACGTCATCCCGCGGAGTCGCTGGTGGCGGCGTTCGCGGCGGGCGTGTTCGTGGGCGGTTTGATTGACTGCCTGATCCGGAGACGGTAACCCCAGGTCTGTTTTCGGCTGGCGGGGCGGCCATGCGGCCGCCCTTTTCTCCCCGTCGGGCATCACTTCGTCCTCGCCGGCGAGGCGTACACTAGATCAGCCGGTTCCGGACGAAGCCGGTCCGCGGCCCGACTTCTGAGCAGTGAGGTGCCTATGCCCGCAAGCGCAACCAGGCTGTGTAAGACACAGGTGGCGGAGGCGCAAGAATGGCTGAACCGCCTGCCCGATAACGTTTCCGGCGTCATGGACGCAACCAGGCGCACCTTCAAGCGCGGCATCAAGAGCGCGGAACAGATCTCTGACGATGCCCGCCACCAGGTGAAGCGTCACCCCTTCACGGCGGCGGCGATTTCCCTTGGCGCCGGGATAGGTGCCGGGCTTCTGGTGGGATGGGCGGCCACGCGCCGGCGCCGTTCCTGGCTGTTGCGGTAGGAGCACACGGAAGAGCCGCTTCAAGGATTCGAAAAACTGAGGAGCGGGCTGCGGGCCGCCGCCGCCCAGCGCCGAGGGGATGTGTGTCTCACTGGCGGCCCCCGGACCGCAGCTCAGGCAATGAAACTGGCATCAAACGCCCAGCGGTTGCACTGGGCGATTTCCCGCTTCGACATGGCGCCGATCTTCAGCAGGAACTGCTGCTCCTTGTAAACGTTGGTGTGGTACAGCTCGGGGCCGTCGGTGTTCACGGTTAGGCGCACGCCGTGGGCCAGCAGCTTGCGGATGATTGCCTTCAGTTGCCCGGCATCGCGCAGCATGCAGTTCTTCAGGTTCGATGTGGGGCAAATCTCCAAGGTGATACCGGTCTCGGCGATTTCCTCCATCAGCCTCGGGTCGCGGGCGGCGGCGATACCGTGCCCGATGCGGCGGGGCGCAATCTGGCGCACCACGTAGCGCAATTCTTCCAGGTTGCCGGTTTCGCCGCAGTGGACGGTCACGCCCAGGCCGGCTTTCTTGGCGCGCTGAAATAGGGCTGCGTGGGCGGCCATGGAGAAGGCGCGGCGGTCGGGCCCGGCCAGATCAATGCCGATGACGCCCTTGCCCTGGTACTTGACGGCCTTCTCCACAATGATGGCGTTCTGCTCGCGGGTGAGGCGGCGGTCCATCATCAGGATGAGCCCGGCCTTCACCTGGGGATACTCGACCAGCGCGCGCTCCAGTCCCCAGCGCGCGGCGTTGATGATGTGATCCAGGTCGCGCTCGCCGCGGCGGTTGCGGAACATGGGGTTGAAGCGCAGCTCCTGCAGCACCAGGTTGCACTTACGGTATCCGCCGCCGATGACGCTGGCCACCGAATCCTGGATGGCCTCGGGCGAGGACTGGATCAGCTCCGTCCAGCGGTAGAAACGCTCGTTCAGCTCCTTCAGGCCGTGGGTGCGGTCATGCTTGCCCATGGTGACCATGGCCTCGAATTCCCAGTAGTCCTTGGTGGGAAGGCGAATGCCCTGGCGGTGGGCGATGGACCAGAGAATGGGCGGGTCAACAGCGCCCCCGAGGTGAGTGTGCAATTCGGCGCGTGGCGTGGTCGTGCTGGCAGGCATGCCATCATGATAGCCGGTTGCTCCAGCGCGAAAAACACCGGATCACCGGTACCGTAGGCGAGGCGCGAACCTGATCAGGCGTCAGAACCGGTAGATCGCCAGGTTAGTAATCATTCCGAGCAGCGAGCTGGCGCCTTTTTCGGCCGCCATCTTACCCCTGCTCGGGGGCACGAACAGGATGTCGTCCGGGTGCAAGGTGATATCGGGCGCCTTGGCCTGAAGGATCTTCTTGATATCCACCTGTGTATTCTCTATTTGCCCGCTCGCGGCCTTGCGAACCATCATGGCATGAGACATGTTGGCCATGCGGGTGGGACCGGCAGCCATGGCCATCACCTGCACCACGGTGACGCCGGAATTGCCTTCGATCACAAATCCACCCGGGCGAAGCACCTCGCCCACCACGTACACGATGCCGGCGCGCGACACCACCACCGTGTCGCCGGGCTGCAAATCGAGGTTGTTCGCCGCCGAGACGGCCGGATCGTCGGTAAGGGCGACCACCTGCGGCTTGGCCGAGCTGTTCCTGTGGCTGATGGCGACGGTGTTGCCGGCCCGCGGCGTGAGACCGCCGGCCGCCAGGAAAGCATCGTACAAGCGCCGCGCGCCCAGGGCGGAGTAGGTGCCGGGCCGGCTTACCTCCCCCAGAACCGTAATCCCCTGGCTGAGATAGTCCTTGATGGCGACGGTTACGTGGGGGTTCTTCAGGAAACCGCCTTCCACCAGCGCTTTCTCGATTGCCGCCTGTGCCTCATCGGCGCTCAACCCGGCAACGGGAATCTTGCCGACCAGCGGCAGGCTGATATTACCCTCGCTGCTGACGCGCACGTGCTGCGACAATTCGGGAACGCCGTAAACGCTGACCTCGCCTTCATCGCCCGGCCCGATCAGCAGTTTCGTCAACGGCCCGCTGGAGGCTGAGTTGAAGACCGGCGCGGCGCCGGTGTTCTGGGCGGGCGCCTGGGCCGGAGTTGCCACCTGGTTCGGCGCCGGCATCGGCATTTGCTGGGAATTTTGACCGCCGGCGGAATTCTGGGCCGCGGCAAAACATGCCAGCAGCACGACCAGGTAGAACGCGGAAATCAGACGGAACCAACGCATGAAAACAGCCTCAAGGGGATTGCTCACCCTAGCATACCAGAGTACCTGGCATTTGCAGACCGCTCGCGCCCGCACGGCGACCAGCCCCGAGGCGAACTTCTATCGGTTATCGCCGTATTGTCAATACGGCAGATACCGGATGCGCTCTCGGCGACCTCTGAGAGACTTTTCTCCGGCGCCGCTTCACCGCTGTGAGCTCTGAGTCGCGACCAGAAAAAACTATGGCCCGGGAAAACCCCGGGCCATAGTTGCGTGTGAAAGGATCAAGGGTGAACTGGACTGACCGGCTCGGTCGTGGTTGCCATCGCGGTGCCGATCGCGGTCCCGGCGGACGCCACAAAGGCAACAGGAGGTACCCAGCTAGGTACGTTCGCGCCTCCCCCTACCACCGGCGGTTGGGTTTGCGGGTCGGGATCGGGCACGGTTGCGGTCTCGCCCTCCTCCACCGTCTTTTTGCTCGCGGTGCTGTAGGCGATCTCGACCGCTCCCAGCTTGGCGGAGATCACGACATTGCCATTCAAGCGCACCACCTGGAACTTGGTTTCACTTTTGGCCGCCGGTGCGATGGTCAGCTTGCGCACCTGGGCCGCCATGCCTTCCGTGGTGCTGATGGAAACCGCGCTGCGCGCTTCCAGGGCAATCGTATCGCCGCCGAAGGTGATGGCCGATCCGGGCGCCACCGTGACCGAGCTGCCTTTGACCGTGATGGTGGCAGCCGACTGCGCCGGCACCTGAAGCCTGTCGCCCGCGAAAATGGTCGCCGCTCTCGACACCCCGGCGCCGTTCACCAGCACAGGGCCGCTGGTGTACATCATCCCGCTATTCATGTTCGCCGCCAGCATCACGCCGGGTACGATCACGGCCATAACGCAGGCCACAACTCGCGCGAACCGCTGATTCGCCATTGTTCCCCTCATCCTCCGTCGAAACTACCGCTGATGCTACTTCGAATTTTGTGCCAGGGTCAATACCAAACTCCACCTAAGGGGAACCCAAACAGTAGCCCTGGTAACTAGCGTGCTTCCTGCGGTTCTCACAATAGAACGGCAAATTCAAGCTCCAGGCGGTCGCGGCGGGCTGCGCCCGTGACTCGGCTCGCACCGTGACCGAAGTTCACGGCCCTCGGTTACTCGCCCCGCCGCGCTGTCCCGTGATGCGCGGACGGCCCACCTTCCTGTGTGGCACGGGCCCCGGACCCGTGTGTTTGGATCGCGGCGATCCATTCCTCGGTCGACACCACCCGGCTGAAACGCATCTGCTGCGTCACCAGGATGGCACGGTGCAGTTCCTCCGCCGTCACCTTCCCCGCGGTATTCTCGATCGGCAGCGTGCCGGTCGCATCGGAAAGAAACTCCACCTGCAACCCCAGATGCACCGCCTGGCGCGCCGTCGTGTCGCAGCACATCTGCGTCATGTAGCCGGCGATCACCACCGTCTCGATGCCGCGCTGGCGCAGCCAGGCTTCCAGCTCCGT
>Ga0315268_10009265_pt1 | contig 10228 bp, 9 predicted proteins | sample C1_top_MG_FD_204535 | JGI IMG/M metagenome (GOLD analysis project Ga0315268, IMG submission 204535) | Sediment microbial communities from Yellowstone Lake, YNP, Wyoming, USA - C1_top | ecosystem: Environmental > Aquatic > Freshwater > Lake > Sediment | place: USA: Wyoming | collected 2017-08-01 | reverse complement strand
AAGCCGCGGGCGCGCAGGCGTTCCAGCTTGGCCCGTCGCTGCTCGATGAGTTCTTCGCCTCGGTCGCCCAACGTCTATCCTTCGGTGTCGATGAGGCTAGTCCGCATTTCTTGCCAGGAGGTATCTTGTATGGCCTTTGGGATGACGGCCATCTTCTTCTGGGCTACCCAATCGTCCCAGTTGCCAGAAATTGCGCCCCTGGCCCTTCTCTTGAGTGCGTCCGGCGTCGGGTCAACAACAACCATCCTCTGATCGGGCGAGGAGTGGGCCCACTCCACGATCCGTGTATTGATTCCTTTGTCCCCAAAACCGTATCCGCAGACGACCAATTGCGGAGTCTCACGCAGTGAGCGGTAGAACTGATAGTGAAGGCCAGCGTAGATGCCGCTTGTATACTGTAACATCTTGTTGAAAGTGCCTGCCAGCAGCATAGGCCGGCCGCGGATGGGGAATTGCATATGCCCTGTCGGACAAGACGTACGCCAAACGTCCGGTTGCAGTGAAATGCCCACTCGTACCCCTGGGCAACCGCCGCAACTGAACTCATACCAATTCACGGAGCCGTGCAGTTTGAAGAGCCGAACTCTCGGAGGCTGGCTTTCAAACAAGCCCGGGTTCCAGTAACGGAGTTGATTTATCGGTCCGTCAAAGCCGTCTGTAAACGGCACATCATTCTGCGAGAAGCATTGCTCCAAGACCGTGTCATGGTTCACCGTGAACACGTCAACGCTTGACGGCCGGTCGTCTATGCATGCGTCCCTCAGGCTAGCCAAGTGGCCGATGCGTGGTGGTTCCCTGGTGAGCAAGTGCCGCACCACGTCAAGAATGTAGTTTGCTGACTCGCCGGCTAGGTCAAGGAGTCTCCATTGCTGGGCGGCTAGGAGTGGCTCGATGTCTGGACAAATCTTGTCGATGAGGGACTGCACCGCCGGGTTATCGTACTCTCGCAACTCACTATCTTGGATCTGGCTGGCCACATAGTAGAGGTTTTCATAGTTTGTGCTGCGGTCCGGCTCGTCCTGATAGTACTGGTCGATCTCGCTCTTCAGCCTGCCCAGGAAGTGCAACACGGCGGGGACATGGGCTTCGAGGCCCGGCAAGGACCGATCTTCACCGAGGTAGTAGTTATTGTCTGTGCTGCGCGAGACACCCTCGCCAGAGAGCACCCTTTCGGTGATTCCGTCAACGTCTGGCATTCCCGCGGGTAGTGAAACGCCAGACCCAAGCAGGAATACAATTGCCGTCGGGTCCTTGGGTCGCATGCACGTTCAAAATCACAGGCGGGGCGCCGGCCCTACCACCGCCCCGCCTTGGCGTCCGTTCTTGGGATGCCTTCTAGCTGATGGCCGCGATGGTGAAACGGAGGCTGCCGGCGGGCACCGTCACCTGTACCTCGTCGCCCACGCCTTTCTCCAGGAGGGCCTTGCCCACCGGCGATTCGTTGCTGATGCGGCCCTGGGTGGGATTGGCTTCGGCGCTGCCGACGATGGTGTAGTGTAGCTTCGCGCCCTTCTGGTCGACCAGGGTGACGGTTGAGCCTAGCTGCACACGGCTGGCGTGGTGGGCTACCTCTTCGTCAATCAGGACGGCGTTCTGGATGATGCGCTCCAGGGTGAGGATGCGCCCTTCCACGAAGGCCTGCTCGTTCTTGGCGTCGTCGTATTCGGCGTTGTTCTGGGCGCTGGTGAGCTCCTTCGCTTCCTGGATACGACGGGCAATCTGAGGTCGCCGGACCGCCATCAGGAAGTCCAGTTCCTCCTGTATCTTGGACAGACCCTCTTTGGTTAGAGGGACAGGCTTCTCACTCATGCCAGATCACCTCGGGTTCGTCGGGGAGAAAAAAGAGGCTGAGGCGCAGGCCACCTCAGTCGCATTTAGCGAGCGCTCAATATTATATTGAGAATCCCTCCCCTTGTAAAGATGTTTCTCAGGCCCGGGTGTTTCGCCGTTGCCGAAGATTGCGCAAGGACGCCGAAGGTGGGGCATGGTCCGGCAGGCGGGCTCAGGGCGAGCGAGCGGTCTTGACCCTTCATCTCTCACTTGCGGCAAGACGCCGCCCCTTCTCGGAATCGCGGCGGTGCTCTTTGCCCGTTTTCGCGCCTGTGAATGGTCTGAGCCGACCCCCGCCTGAAGGCGGGGGCATGGGTGACGGTCCCGCTTTGGACCAACCGGATGCCCTTTGCCCGTTCTCGCGCCTGTGCTAAAATGCCCGTGACGTGGGGCCGTTTTTCGAACCTGGGCCAGGCGCGGAAGCCAGACGGTCGCTGTGGGGTTGGGCGGTTCTGCTTCTCGCCCTGTCCCTGATGGTGGGTGGAGTCGCTGGGGGCGTCGCCGGGGCGTTGACCGCTCGCTTGCTCTCTGACGACGAGGACCCGGCGGTGGCGCCCGTCTTCACGCCGGTCCAGGGCGGTGCCGTCGTCCAGAGCGAAGAGTCGGCCATCACCGAGGCGGTTCAAAAGGCGCTGCCGGCTGTGGTCGCGGTCATCAACAAAGAAGCCACGCCGACAGGGGAAGGCGGGCAGCCCCTGGCCATGGGTTCAGGCGTTGTCATCGACGAGCGCGGGTACGTCGTCACCAACGAGCACGTGGTGCACGAGGTGGGGGAGATCACCGTCCTCCTGACCGACGGGCGCGAGCGAGGCGCGCAGTTGGTGGGCCAGGACTGGCCCTTCACCGACCTGGCGGTGCTAAAGATCGATCAGGAGGAACTGGCGACCATCGCTCTGGGTGACTCCGATGCCCTGGTGCCAGGACAACGAGTGATCGCGGTAGGCAACTCCCTCGAGGACTTCCGCAGCAGCGTGACGGTGGGCGTGGTGAGCGGAGTGGGGCGCCGCTGGCAACGCGATGGCATCTTCATGGAGGGCCTCATCCAGACCGATGCTGCAGTGAACCCCGGCAACAGCGGTGGTGCCCTCATTGATAGCCTGGGCCGGCTGGTGGGAATGCCCACATCGGTGGTACGCTCGGACAACGGTCGCACGGTGGAGGGAGTGGCGTTCGCCATCCCCAGCAAGACGATCGGGGACGTGGCCGGCCAGATCATCGAAAACGGGAGGACGCGGCGGGCCTACCTGGGCGTGTCCCACGTCGACGTGACGCCGGAGGTGGCCACTGCGCGCGACCTGGCGGTGGATAGAGGCGCGTGGGTGTCCAGCGTGGGGGAGGGGACCCCTGCCGACGAAGCAGGCATCGAGGTGGGCGACATTATCTTGCGTATGGATGGTCTGGATATCACCGCCGACCTGCCCTTTTTGAACGTGCTCATGAGTCTGGAGCCAGACGAGACGGTGCCCACGGTCGTAAATCGCAACGGAGATGAGATCACGCTGCAAGTTACGCCCATTCAGCGGCCGCTGCGCTCCTAGGAGGCCCCGGTAGCCACGGGGAAGGAAGGCAGTAGCTAAGCCATGAGTCGTCGTCCGCCGCCGCGCCGAAGAAGAGAGTTCCCGCGAGAGGAAGGCCCCTTCGACCGGGTGTTACGCACCGGCCGGGAGCGCGACCCCGCTCCCCTCATCATTGGCGGCACGATCATCTTCCTTGCCGTTCTGATCCTGATCCTTGTCCTGCCGCCGTTGTCGCTGTTGGGCGGCGGCGGTGACGACGGGTTGGGTCAGCCGCAGGAAGTGGGCTGCGGCATCACAGCCCGCGTGCGGCAAGACTTGCCGAATCTGCCTGAGGGGTTGGTGGCGCTGAGCGCTCTCTTCGAAATGAACGTGCCGCCGGAGGCTAAGGAGCAAGGCTGCCTAGTCACCAGCATAAATCTTTCGACGCCGACTCAGGATGCGGCCAACTTGGGCTTCTACACTTATGAGGCGGGCAACTGGCGGCGGCTGGCGGCCGCCACCCTGGCTGAGGACGGCGCTGCCGCCGAGGCCCAGCTTTCGGATATCCCCGCCAACATGGCGGTGCTGCGGTTGGCGACGGCCAAGTACGAAGCCATCGGTTCAATGCCCAGCGGTGCCGCCATCGACCCATCGGCGGCCGGCCTGCTATCCATCATCAGCCCGCGGGACTACGCGCCCGCCGCCGATGGCAGCATTACGGGCACGGCCACTGCGCTGCCCGAGGGTCAGACGTTCAAAGTGTTTCCCACCATCGCCGCTGTGGACGGCGAGGCGGCTGCTGCGGTGCGCACCATCCTCTCCGAACCTGGGCGGATCAAGAGCCACATCGACGCCATCGTTGCGCTGGCTGAGGCGGGCAAGTACGCGGGCATCGACATCGACTATCGCCAGGTGGACGCGTCCGTGGGCACGGAGTTCAGCCAGTTCGTGGCCACCCTGGCCCAGGAGCTCCACAAGGCCGGTCGCAGCCTCAGCGTGACGCTGCCCATGCCGGAGGTGAAAGACAGCACCGTCGATACCGGAGGCTACAATTGGGAGGCCCTGGGCAAGGCAGCCGACAAGCTGAAGCTGCTGCCGGAAGTCGATCAGTTGGCCTATCGCACGCGCATGAGCAGTGTTTTCCGCTACGCCACCAGCGTCATCGAGTCGACTAAGCTGTACGTGGTGGTCAGCCCCTTCAGCCACGAGAAGACCAAGGACGGTGTCAGCACCATCACGTTCCTGGATGCGATGGGAATCGCTAACGTCATGACGGTCGTCCCCGGGACTCCGGAGACCGAGGAGATCTCCGGCGGCCAGCGGGTGCTTATCACCGGCGACAACATCTACCGCGCGAAGGGCGCCTCCGGCATCAAGTGGGACGACAACGCCGCCAGCGTCACCTTCTCCTACCGCTCGGGCGAAGAAACGCGCACGGTGTGGGTCGAGAACCAGTTCAGCGCCGCTTTTAAGTTGGAGGCCGTGCAATCCTTCCGGCTAGCTGGCCTGGCCATCGAAGACGTTTCCCAAACCGCCGGCGTAGGCGCTATCCTGCCGGCGGTGGACGCCCTGGTGCGCGGCGGAGAGGTTCAGCTCCTGCGCCCCGGCGCCGACAACCTGAAGCCGGAATGGACGGCCAGCGGTGGCAATGTCGAGGCCGGCAGTACGGGGGGCGCCGTCACCTGGGTCGCTCCCAGTGAGGGCGGAACGTACGAGATATCCCTTCTGGTCAGCGATGGCGTCAGCCGCGTTGGGCGCCGCCTGAGCCTGGAAGTGAAGGCGACGGTTACGCCCACTCCCGAGCCCACGCCGGAGCCAACGGTGGAAGAGGAGACGCCCACGCCCGAGGCTACCGCTACGCCCACGGCGACGGCCACGGTGACGGCCACAGCGACCGGCACTGTCGCACCCACAGGCACACCCCAGGCTACTGCGACTCCCACGGCCGAGGCCACGGAAACGCCGTCACCGGCGGCGGAGACGCCGACTCCGGCGGCGGAGACGCCCACGCCGGCGCCGTAGGGAGCGACGGCTGTCATCATGCGGGTTATCGCTGGCCAGGCCAAGGGGCTGCGCCTGAAGAGTCCGCCCGTTCGGCATCTGAGGCCCACCTCAGACCTTGTGCGAGGGGCCGTCTTCGATATGCTCGCGTCGCTGGGGGCCGACTTCTCGCGGGTGTTGGACCTGTACGCCGGCAGCGGTGCCCTGGGCATCGAAGCTTTGAGCAGGGGTGCTTCCTGGTGCGACCTCGTGGACCGCGACCGTGCCGCCTGCGCTACCATTCGGCAGAACCTGGCGCTCGCGGGTTTCGAGGAGCGGGCGCGGGTTGTCTGCCTGCCGGTGGAGCGGGCCGTGGAGCGCCTGGAGGGAGCTTACAGTCTAGTACTGATCGACCCACCCTACGAAGCCGAGTCAGCACTGGCGGCGGTAGAGCGCGTGGCGGCCTCGCCCCTGGTGGGGCCGAATAGCACCCTGGTCCTGGAGCACGCCTGGCGCCGACCGCCCCCGGACGAGCTCGCGCCCTTGAAACTGGCGGCGCGCCGTCGGCACGGAGATACCGGAGTATCTATCTATCGATAGGAGGGATGCCTTGCCTGTCGCTGTCTATCCCGGCCGCTTCGACCCCGTCACTCACGGTCACCTTGACATCGTCCAGCGGGCCGCCGCCATGTTCACGCGGCTGGTGGTGGCCGTCTACGATCTGCCGGAGGCCATGTTCCCGGTGGAGGAGCGCGTGGCGATGTTCCAGGAGGCGGTGAAGCGTCTGCCCAACGTCTCGGTGAAACCGTTCAGCGGCCTGGTGGTGGACTTCGCGCGGCGCGAGGGGGCGACCGTACTGGTACGGGGCATCCGCGCCGTGACCGACTTCGAGACTGAGTTCGATATGGCGCTGATGAACAAAAAGATCGCGCCGGAGGTAGAGTCGATCTACCTGATGGCCAGCCTGGAGCACCTGTTCGTCAGCGGCCGCCGCATCCGCGAGGTGGCCAGCCTGGGCTATGACGTGAGCGACATGGTGCCGCCCAACGTGGCCGAGGCGCTGCGCGGCCGGTTCCAGCGCTAGGGGGTTTGCCTTGGCCTCGGAGCCCATGGACATCGTCTACCTCATTGACCGGCTGGAGGAACTGGTGGCCCAGGGGACGCGCGTGCCGATGGGCAGCGGCGTCGTGATCCATCGGCAGCGCCTGCTGGACCTTATCGACCGCCTACGGGTGACTCTGCCTGCCGACATACGGGAATCGCGGGAGATCATACAGCGGCGCGACGAGGTGCTGGCCGACGCTCAGGAGGAGGCCGCTCGCATCGTCGCCAGGGCCCAGGCGGAGGTGGAGGAGCGCCTGAAAACGGAATCGGTGGTGAAGGAAGCGGAGGCTAGGGCCCAAGAGATAGTGCGCGAGGCGGAGAACCGCGCCCAGAACCTGGTGCGCGACGCCGAGGCTCAAGCCCGCGCGCGCCTCGACGAGGCGCAGTCGGCCGCCGACCGGGAGGCGGAGGAGGCCGACCTCTATGCTCTCCAGACCCTGCGGCGGCTGGAGACGCAGCTCAACAACTTCTTGAACGCCGTCCAGAAGGCCATCCAGACGATGGAAGAGCGGAAGCGGTAGGGGCGCTACCGCACGACCACGTTCACCAGCTTGCCCGGCACGTAGATGACCCGCTGGACCTGCTTGTTGTCTATGTGGGCCCGCACCCGCTGGCTGGCTAGGGCGAGCTCCTTGGCCCGCTCCTCGGCGATGTCCGCCGGCACCTGAAGGCGGTCGCGCACCTTCCCGTTCACTTGCACCACCAGCGTTATTTCTTCTTCCTTCGCCAGCTCTTCGTCCCACTGGGGCCATCCGCCTGAGGCGGACTGGTGGATGCTGTAGGGCTTGCCCAGGCGGGCCCACAGCTCCTCCGCCAGGTGCGGCGCCGATGGCGCCAGGAGGAGGACGAGCGTCTCGGTGGCCTCTTGCCACGCCTCGGCGTCGACCACGCCCTCTCTGGCCTTGGCCAGGCCGTTGGAGAACTCCATGAGGGCGGCGAGCATGGTGTTGAAGCGGAAGCGCTCCATGTCTTCGGTGACGCGGCGGATTGTCTTGTGGGTCAGGTGGCGGACCTGGCGGGCCGATTCGGCGTCCCCGCCCGCGGCGGGGGGTGTGGCCAGCACCAGGTTCCACACCCGGTTCAGCCAGCGGTGGATGCCGAAGATGCCGGAGTCGTCCCACTCGCCGCCCTGGTCCCAGGGGCCCATGAACATCAGGTAGCAACGCACGGTGTCCGCCCCCACCCTGTCCACGTACTCGTCGGGCGTGATGACGTTGCCGCGCGACTTGCTCATCTTGGTTTTGCCGGCGATGATGTGCCCCTGGTTGAACAGGCGCAGGAAGGGCTCGTCGCCGGGGACGTAGCCCAGGTCGCGGGTCACCTTCCAGAAGAAGCGGGCGTAGAGCAGGTGCATGACGGCGTGCTCAGCGCCGCCGGTGTACTGGTCGACGGGGAGCCACTTGCGCACGAGGCCGGGGTCCACCGGCCCATCGTTATAGTGGGGGCTCAGGTAGCGGATGAAGTACCAGTTGGAGTCCATGAAGGTGTCCATGGTGTCCGTCTCGCGGCGAGCGGGCTCGCCGCAGCGGGGGCAGGTGGTGCGAACGAAGCCCTCGTGACGGGCAAGAGGAGACTCGCCGGTCGGCTTGAACTCGGCGTCCTCGGGCAGAAGGACGGGAAGCTGGTCTTCGGGCACGGGGACGACGCCGCAGCGGTCGCAGTAGACGATGGGGATGGGGCAGCCCCAGTAGCGCTGGCGGGAGATGAGCCAGTCGCGCAGGCGATAGGTGACCTTGCGGCCGCCCCAGCCCTTGGACTCGACATAATCAGCAACGGCCTCGTAACCCTGGTCGCTGGGGAGACCGTCGAAGGGGCCGGAGTTGACCATCGTGCCGGGCCCAACGTAGGCCTCCGTTAGCTCCTCGCCTTGCCAGCCGGGCGGCGCGATGACGGTGATGATTTCGAGGCCTTTCTCCTTGGCGAACTCGAAGTCGCGCTGGTCGTGGCCCGGGACGCCCATGACGGCGCCGGTGCCGTAGGTCAGCAAGACGTAATCGGTGACCCAGATGGGGATGTCGCGGCCGGAGAGAAGGTTCTTGCAGTAGGCGCCGATGAACACGCCCGTCTTCTCCTTCTCGGTGGACAGGCGCTGAATCTCCGAGAGGCGGCGGGCCTGCTGGACATAGGCCTCGACCTCGGGGCGACGGTCGGAGGTGGTGAGCTTAGCCACGAGCGGATGCTCGGGGGCCAGCACCATGGATGTGACGCCGTAGATGGTGTCCGGCCGGGTGGTGAAGACGCGTATCTCCTTCTCCTCGACCCCCGGCACGTCCAGCCCGAAGACGAGCTCCACGCCGTGACTTTTGCCGATCCAGTTCTTCTGCATGCTCACCACCCGCTCCGGCCACTGGATCTTGCTGTGGTCCAGGAGTTCATCGGCGTAGCGGGTGATGCGGAAGAACCACTGTTCCAGGTCGCGGCGAGTCACGGGCGTGCCGCAGCGCTCGCAGTCGCCAGAGGGTAGCACCTGCTCGTTGGCCAGCACCGTCTGGCAGGAAGGACACCAGTTGGCGGGCGCCTTGGCGCGATAGGCCAGGTCCTTCTCGTAGAACTTGAGGAACCACCACTGTGTCCAGCGGTAGAATTCGGGCTCGCTGGTGATGGCTTCGCGCGACCAGTCGAACATAGCGCCCAACGTTCTGAGTTGCCGGCGCATCCGCACGATGCCGTCCATGGTCCACTTGTAAGGGTGGATGTTCTGGCGGATGGCGGCGTTTTCGGCGGGCAGGCCGAACGCGTCGAAGCCCATGGGAAAGAGGACGTTGAGGCCCCGCATGCGTTGGAAGCGGGCGGCTACGTCGGAGGGGGCCATGGCATACCAGTGGCCGATGTGCAGGTCGCCGGACGTGTAGGGGAGCATGGTGAGGAAGTACCACTTGGGGCGGGGGTCATCGTCGGGCGCGCGGTAGAGGCCATCCGCCTCCCACTTCTCTTGCCAGCGGCCCTCTATCTTGGACGGGTCGTAAGCGTCACTCATCTCGCCCTCGCGCCTGCTCCGCTTCCTCTCGCTCTTCCTCTTCGCGGGCGGCCAGCCCCCCCAGCCGCGCGCCTACGATGTTGTCCAAGCGACGCACGACCGGGCGCGCCTCCAACAACAAGAAGATGAGGAGGGAGCCCAGGCCGGCCGCCAGGTACAGCTCGCGGCCGACGGCCATACCGACAGCGGCGGCGCTCCAGACGGTGGCGGCGGTGGTGATGCCGCGCACGGTGTAGCCTTCGCGGAAAATGACGCCGGCGCCCAGGAAGCCGATGCCGGTGACAATGCCGGCGGCGATACGGTCCTCTGAGCCGGTGATGGTCGAGATCTCGGTGAACAGGGCCGAGCCCAGGGCCACCAGGGCGATGGTGCGCACGCCGGCGGGGTAGCCGCGCACCTCCCGCTCGATGCCCACGAAGGCCCCGAGTAGGGCCGCGAGGGCTAACCGCCCGACGATGGCTAGCTGATCGTCAACAGGCATCGTCTACCTCATATCCAAAGCCCTCCGCCCACAGGGACGGAGGGCCTCTCCGCGGTGCCACCCTGGTTCCCCGACGTGTCGGGGCTCTCGGGGGCGCTGTAACGGGCGCTGCCCGTCGCCGGCTATCTGCGATTCACCGGCGCTGCTCCCGGGCGAGTTCGGCGCCTGGCGCTGACTTGCACCGGCCGTCAGCTCTCTGGTGGGCGGCGCCTACTACTCCCGTTCCTCGTCTTTTCCGCTCTCTGGCTCCAAAAACAAAAAAAGAGTGGTGGAGCTGGGGGGACTCGAACCCCCGACCTTTTGTCTGCCAGACAAACGTTCTCCCTCTGAACTACAGCCCCGCTCTGTGCCCGTATGGTA
>Ga0315268_10009264_pt1 | contig 10229 bp, 9 predicted proteins | sample C1_top_MG_FD_204535 | JGI IMG/M metagenome (GOLD analysis project Ga0315268, IMG submission 204535) | Sediment microbial communities from Yellowstone Lake, YNP, Wyoming, USA - C1_top | ecosystem: Environmental > Aquatic > Freshwater > Lake > Sediment | place: USA: Wyoming | collected 2017-08-01 | reverse complement strand
TGCCTCGCTAGGGGCTTCGCCCCTCGCTTCGGCAGGCATTTCGGCAAGATAATTCCACGGATTTTTGAAATCAATCGCCAATTTTCCCGCCACAAGGCGGCGGTTCACAAACTTTTAAGTTTGTATTGCGACTTTGTCGCAATGAGCCGATGATTTTCTTTCGCCTTCGGCGAAAGCCAAAATGAGATTTTATTAAATTGTCGGTGTAAAGCGTTGCCTTTTTCAAAAATTAAAAACTTCTAAAATACTATGATTAAATACTTTATCTATTGTCGCAAATCAAGCGAGGACGAGGAAAGACAAATTTTGTCCATTGAGGCCCAGCTCACGGAATTGCGGGAGTTTGCCAAGCAAAACAATCTTTTCGTTGTCAAAGAATTTTACGAAAGCAAAACTGCCAAAGAGCCGGGCCGAGAAGTTTTTAATTTTATGATGTCGGAAATTGAAAAAGGCAACGCTTCGGGAATTTTAGCGTGGAATCCCGATAGATTAGCGAGAAACTCAATAGACGGCGGACGAGTAATTTATCTTGTTGATACTGGAAAAATTACATCGCTTAAATTCCCGACATTTTGGTTTGAAGCGACACCGCAAGGAAAATTTATGTTGAGTGTCGCTTTCGGACAAGCTAAATACTACACCGACAATTTGAGAGAAAACATTTTGCGCGGAATTAGGCAAAAAATTCGCCGTGGCGAACTTTCGGCAAAAGCCCCACTCGGATATTTCAACGAGCCAAGATTGCGAACCATTGAACCCGACAAAAAAACTTTTAACAGAGTGAAAGAAGTTTTGCGGGCTTTCGCCACCGGCGAATATACGCTAACAAAAATTCAGAGCAAAATGTTTTCTCTTGGCTTGGTTGGCAAAGATGGCAAACTAACCCATTTATCCACAATTCAGAAAATTTTGACCAATCCGTTTTACTACGGGCATTTTCGCTATCGTGGCGAAGTGCATCAAGGATCGCATAAACCAATGATTTCAAAGAAACTTTTTGACCAAATACAGGAGGCGTTGATAACCAACGGCAAGCCCCGCAAAAAGCGAGGACCAAAAAACTTTCAATTTCTTAATTTTGCGGTTTGTGGCGAGTGCGGCTATTCCATAACTGCGGAACGACACATCAAGAAAAGCGGACTAAAATTTGTGTATTATCGTTGCACCCACAAAAGCAAAACACAAAATTGTTCGCAAGCTCGCTTTTTGCGGGAAGAAATTTTAACCGAGCAAGTAAGAGAGAATTGTCAAAAAGTTTCTTTACCTGACGATTGGCGGGAAAAATATCTTGCCAAAGTGAACGAATGGGAAAAAGAAAACAGCCAATCGTCAAACCTTTTCGCTCAAAATCTCAAAACAGAACTTTCCGCCGTTAAAATAAAAATAGACCGCTTAATGGACGGCTATCTTGAAGGAGGTTTTGAATTGGTGGAATTTCAAGAAAAGAAAAACAAACTAATGGCGGAAAAGAAAGATATTGAGGAGAAATTATCCGATTTTGAGCGGAAAGGAAATCATTGGCTCGAACTCACCAGAAACTGGATTTTAGAGGCCAACCAAGCCAAAAATCTCGTTTTGTCTGAAAATTTTTCGGAAATCAAAAATTTTCTCAAAACCATCGGCTCGAACCGCCGCCTTGCGGCGGGAAAATTGGCGATTGATTTCAAAAATCCGTGGAATTATCTTGCCGAAATGCCTGCCGAAGCGAGGGGCGAAGCCCCGAGCGAGGCAAATTCCTCTGTAAATAAACTTTGGTGGACCCTAGCGGGATCGAACCGCTCGCCTCTTCCATGCCATGGAAGCGCTCTACCAAATGAGCTAAGGGCCCAAGTGCTTAATATCATACACTAAATCGGGAAAAATTTCAAGAGCCTGAGCATTGCCGCAAAACCGCAGAAATATAAAAGCCCGGGCAAATGCGCGGGCTCAAGGTGCATTACTTTGACTCGAATTTCTTCAATCCGTTCCAATCGCCGTTGAATATTTCGTCGGCGAAACCCCAAGCCACAGCTTCTTCCGGAACAAGAAAGACGTCGCTTTTCCTGTCCATTTGGCTGGTGATATGGTTGCGGATGCGGTTTTCCGTCCAACCTTGGAATCTCTTGCCATTCTTGGCCACGGAGACATAGATGTCTACCATGGTTTTGTCGCCGATCTTATCGAATTCGGCATTGCTCTGGTAGGTTTTGGCCTCGCCGTAGAAGCCGGCTGATCCGTAATGGAACATGAAGTAAGAATCAGGCATCAGGACCCGGCGATCGGCAGCTTGCAGGATGATCGATGACATGCTTCTGGCGTGCGTATAAGACAGCATAGTGATCGGGTAGGGCATGCTTTTGGCCGTGTTGTAGATAGCCATACCTTCTTGGTAAATGCCGCCGCAAGTGTGGAGATGGACTAGCACTGGCTCAGTCGGCGATTGATGCCGCAGGATATGTAGATTCTTGATGACGCGGGTGGCCATCATGTATTCGACGCCCGGCTCGATGCCTTCATAACTCTGATCGACATCAAGCGGCGTGCCATGGATCCAGATCTCACGATGCTTGATGCTGACGCAATGCGTATGCATCGATTCCAACGTGTAAGTCTCTTCGGCCTCAATGCCGACTGGCTTCTGTTTTTTCTCTGTCATGACTCCTCCTTTGCCGCGGCAATTTGAGATGTAATTTGTCAAAATATAAGGTGCTTCGCCGGCAGATTGGCCGGCTTTAATCCAGTCGAATCTTAGCAGTAATCATTTGGCGAGTCAATTTTATAATACCTCGTTGTCATGGCTGCCGCTTTCCGTGCGTCCGGCGTCAGTGATGCGGATGAATTGGCAGTCGCGCAGTTCCTTAATGGTTTGCGCGTTGCCGTAGCTCATGCCGGAGCGAAGTCCCCCGATGAATTGATTGATGATATGGTCGACCGGGCCGCGGCAAGGCACGCGGGCTTCGATGCCCTCGGGCGTGATGTTCTGGTAGCTTTCTTTGGCATTAGGGCGGCTGATGGCGGCTGTGAGCGAGGCCATGCCGCGGGAGATCTTATACTGGCGGCCGCGGTAAGTAATGACCGGGCCTGGAGCTTCGTCGGTGCCTGCGAATTGCCCGCCAATCATGACTGAGTCGGCGCCAGCGGCCAAGGCTTTGACGATATCGGCAGAAGTCTTGACTCCGCCGTCGGCAATCAGCGGTATTTGATAGCGCTGGCAGATGGGCGCGATGTTGAAGATGGCCGAAAGCTGAGGCACGCCGAAGCCGGTAGTGATGCGCGTGGTGCAGATCGAGCCTGGGCCGATGCCGACTTTGACGCTGTCGACGCCCGCCTTGATCAAGTCGAGCGCGCCTTGTCCGGTGGCGATATTGCCGCCGATCAATTCTATATTCGGATATTTTTCTTTGATCCTATAAATCGCATTGAGTTCATTGAGCGAGTGGCCGTGCGCGATGTCGATGACTAAGACATCGACCTCGGCATTAATCAAGGCTTGAGTTCGTTCCAGATAATCTCCGCCGGCTCCGATGGCCGCGCCGACCAATAATCTTCCCTTTCGGTCTTTGGCCGCCTCGGAATTATTGCCGTAGATCAACGCGTCTTTCTGCGTGATCAAACCTTTGATATTGAAGTCATCATCGACCAACGGGATTTTTTCGATCTTGTGGCGCTTGAAAATTTCCCGCGCCTGTTCGGCGGTGATATTGCTCGGAGCCACGATCAGTTTTTCTTTCGGCGTCATCAGAGATTCCACTGAGGCGCTGTCATTGGAAATAAAATCAATGTCGCGGCGGCTGATGATGCCTAATAATCTCTGGCCGTCATTGGAAACCAGAAAGCCGCTCGTGCCGGTCGTGTTTATTTTTTCCCGCAGTTCGCCTAAAGTCATTGATGTGGGAACGGTAAAAGGATTATCGATGACGATGTGCTGCTTGCGTTTGACCTTGACCACTTCGCGCACTTGCGCCTCAATGTCTAAGAAACGATGGATGATGCCGATGCCGCCTTTCTGTGCCATGGCAATCGCCATGGCGCTTTCGGTCACCGTATCCATATTAGCGGACACCAAAGGCATCTTAAGCTGCAGGTTGCGGCTTAAGCGGGTGGAAGTGTCGGCATCCTGCCGGGAGGCCAGGTCGGATTTTTTCGGCACCAGGAGGACGTCATCGTAGGTCAGCGCCAGCGATATATTGATCATAAGGAATGAGTGGTGGACACAGGCATTTTATAGAATAGCTGGTGATTTGACAATAGCGGAAGCAGAATATAAGATTAGGGCAGTTTAGAGAGCACATTCAAAATATCAGGATAAAACAGAAGGAGGAAACATCATGGCCAAGGCTAAGAAGTGCAAAGAACATCCCGATTACCAGGGTTTGCGCAAACCGCGCAGCGGCTGCGAAGTCTGCCAGGAAATTTATGACGTCAACAACCCAGATCCTGAAGAGTCAGTGGAACTGGATAAACTCGTCGCCGAGCATAATTCTGAACTTGGGGCGTATAAGAAAAAGTATAAGACGCTGTTGGCTCAGAATAATCAATTGCAGCGCACCTTGAACATGGCGTTTCAGATGAGGGAAACCACGGGCAGCATCAAGATCAAGCCTGCTCCGCGTTTGAAGAAGGGTAATTCTGAAGCTGCCGCCGTCCTCGTAGCTAGCGATTGGCATGCTGAAGAGCGTGTCTTGCGCGGCGACGTAAGCAATCTCAATGAGTTCGATCTGGAGATTTGCGACTTGCGCGTGCACAATTTTTTCCGCAATTCGCTGCGGCTGCTCAAGATGTTCCAGCAGGATGTCAACATCAACACCATCGTTCTGGCTCTCTTAGGGGATTTCATTTCCAATTATCTGCATGAAGACAATAATGAAACCAACTTGCTGCCGCCGATGGATGCGGTCATCAAGGTCCAGAAGCTTTTGGCCGGCGGGATTCAGTTGTTTCTCGATGAGACTGATTGCGAAATCAAGATCCCTTGCACCTTCGGCAACCACGGCCGCACGACCGTGAAGAAGCGCAGCAGCAATAAAGTCGGCACCTCGCTGGAATACCTGCTCTACGTTTGGCTGAGCCAGAGTTTTCAAAACAATCCTCGCGTTACTTTTGAGATCGCGACCGGGTCACTGCTTTACACTGACATTCTCGGTTACACGGTTCGTTTCCATCATGGCGATGACATTCGTTATGCCGGCGGCGTCGGCGGAATCACGATTCCCACGCTTAAAGCAATCGCGAATTGGAATACTGGCCGCCATGCCGACCTCGACGTGTTCGGCCATTGGCATCAGATGCGCGATCTCGGTTCGTTCATTTGCAATGGTTCGCTGATCGGCTACAACTCTTACGCGGTTAGCATTAAGGCTCCCTTCGAACCCCCCATGCAGGCCATGTTCCTGATCGATAAGAAGCGCACGCCAATGCTGCGCCGTCACACCATTATTGCTCCGATCATGCTGGAGAATCTCAATTAAGAATCTTCCGCACCTTACCGCAAGTCCCCCTCAGGACTTGCTTTTTTATCGGCTTTTTTCTGTTTGACTTTCCCGCAATCAAGGCCTAAGATGGCGGATAGGTCGTTACAATTGAAAATTGCATATACTTCGCAAAATAAAGGAGAAAAGTCATGGTTGTCATGTTATGCGGGCCGATGACCGGTAACCCGGAATTGGATTTTCCGCTTTTCGAGCAGTACGAAGAGAAGCTGATTTCCACGGGAATCGATGTGATAAATCCCATGAGGTATATAGCGCGGCATCAGGCGCAATTCGAAGAATTCAAAAAGAATAATGATTCGAGGCTCGATGATGATGATTTGAAATGGCTGACAGATGTCACTTTCATGCTAAGCGCCTTGCAGGTGTGCGATGCTATCCTGCTGATCCCCGATTGGAATTGCGCTATTGATTCGATGATTGTCGTTCTGGCCGCCCAGACTATGGGCGTCAAGATGCTGTATTATTATGAGAATGAGTTGCGGCAAAAAAATATCGGCGTCATCACCAACCCCCATCTTTCTTCCGATGAGCCGGAAATCATAGATGTCGCCGATAATCCCGTTGACCCGAAAAAACTGACTAGAAAGGAATTCGATGAGGCGAAAAAGCAATGGCTGAAGCAGGACTCCGATGTCGCAGACCAAGACGACGCTGAAAATGAATCTTGGCGCGGCAATGCGGCGGAAATCATCACAGTAGAAGATGTCAAAGCCAAGACTGATGATATGGTTGCAAAAGAAAAAGCTGATCATCTTGGCAATTGGGTAAGGAAACAGTGGCCTGATCGTTTTGCGGAGAAAGGCGGACGAGATGATGAAGACGATTAACCCGAATTATTTGTCGACCTCGCGGCTACTATCGATTGTGCCCATATGGTGTCTGATATCTCATAACACTGTGGCATCGTTGATAATCTGTATCGCCGTCACGGCAGTGGCAGAAATCACTGATTATTACGACGGCTGGCTGGCCAGAAAGTATGGAAAAGTAACGGCGTTCGGCAAGTTCTATGATCCGTTGTGCGATGCCATCCTGCATATGTCGATTTTCATCTGCCTGATCAAATTCGGCTTGTCCGATGTGGTTGTCGCTCTGATGGTGGCGCGTGAGCTGACGATTTACTTCATCAGGGAGAATCTTGCTTTGCAGGGCATTGAGCTGGGAGCTCGCAAAAGCGGCAAGCTCAAGACTGTCTTCTACATTATTGCAGAGTTTATTTTCATGCTTTATCTTCTAATTGTCTCTCTGTCAGGCGCTTCTAGTCCTCTTGCTGTTTGGGCTTGGGATTTAGTCTGGTCTTCGATTTTTGTCGCTTTTTGCTTCATGTTGTATTCTTGGTGCGACTATGTGCTTTATTTCAAGCTTGAATCGCTCCGTCATGAATCCCAAACCGGCACGTCTTAGCCGGTTTTTTTAATTGCCGCGGCTTTCTTGACTTTTTGACCTAATTATGCTAAATTACTCCTAACGTCAAGTGCTCACTTAACGTAAATAATCTAAATACATGTTATCCATCAGATTTTCAAGAAAGGGCAAAAAGAAAAACCCTCTCTATTCCCTGATCGTTTTGGAGAAATCCAAGGACCCATGGGGCGATTACATCGAGAAATTGGGAACCTTCAATCCCAGCACTAAAGCCGTGGATTTTAAGGCTGACCGCATCCAGCATTGGATCGGCATCGGCGCTCAGCCGACTCCGACTGTCCATAATCTTTTGATCGCCCAAGGTATTATCAAGGCTGACAAAGTCCGCGCCGGCAAATCTCAGCCAGGCAAGAAGCGTTCTCTCGAGATTGCTAATGCCGCCAAGGCTGACGAAGATGCCAAGGCAGCCGTTATTAAAGCCGCGGAAGATGCCAAAGCCGCAGCCGAAGCAGCTAAGTTAGCCGCCGAGGAAGCTGCTAAAGCTCCGGTTGTTGAAGAAGCGCCTGTAGAAGCTGCTCCTGAAGCAGTTGCCGAGACTCCGGTTGAAGCCGCTTCTGTTGAAGAAATTGCAGCTCCTGAAGTTGCTACTGAAGCGCCAGTAGAGGAAGTCAAAGAGTAAATTTTTCTCCCCGCCTCAGGCGGGTTTTGGATTGGTAGCTCAGTTGGTTAGAGCGCTTCCCTGTCACGGAAGAGGTCGCGGGTTCGAGTCCCGTCCAGTCCGCATTATGGGACGAACAGATGCAAAATCATCTGTTCGTTCTTTGTTTTCGGGTATTTTCGCTAGTTCCAACCTAAAGTTTTCAAGCTGAGATGGTGAAAAATTATTTGAGATGATTTCAAAGGGTTTTTGTAATGAAATATTGAGTTTTTTATCGTTTAACGTCGGGTTCCAACCAATTGTTGAAAGTATAGCCTTTTTAGTTTCCAGATCGCCATCTTTAAACCAATAATGGGCGTAGCAAGAGAAGTCAAAAGTCTTTTTCATTAACTCTCTCCAGTTGTCAGCGCGTTCTTCTGTAAAGCCTAAATTCTTGTTTAAAGTCTCCCGCTCAATTTTAAGCTTTTCTCTTTGCGAGTTGTATTCCTGATCATCAATTTGATCCTTTATTCTCATCTGAGTTAGATTATCTAGTTGCTTTTCAATACTGTTATATGTTTGCTGTTGCGATTGCCTTATTCCATCTCTAGTTTCAATTTCATTATCGTTAACCTCATCAATGTATTTTACTGCCCAATTTTTAAAATCTTCTGGTATGCTAATTTTTAATAACATATCTTCGATTTGAGTCTCTAAATCTTTAACATCGATGGCTTGCTGGCTACAATGATGAGGATAGTCAGTTTTTCTTTTTGTACAGTGGTAATAAGTATAAGTTCGAATTTTATTATTTGTTTTGTTATTTTTTGTTTTTTTTGATGCTGTGATCATTGCTCCACATTCACCGCATCGGATCATTCCAGTAAAAGGGAAGTAGTGTTTTTGAGGTCTTGGCTGTCCTTTTTTGCCAAGCATTTCTTGGATAAGCCAAAAATCAGCCTCCGTAATTATTGGATCGTGTTTGCCTTGGTACCAATTACCGCTACCGGCAGGATATTCATATCGTCCATAGTAAAAGGGATCGGCTAATATTCTATAAATTGCACTCCGGCTCATCGGCTTTCCGCCATTTTTCTTTTTAATCGGCGTTTTATAGCCCCATTCATTATTTAATTTTTCAATGATTTGTGGAGCAGTGTATATCCCAGTCAACATTAAATCGAACATTTTTTGAATAATTGGATACCTAATTGGATCTTTTAAAATCTTACTAGTACCCTTTTCTACACCTTTTTCGTTCATATAGCCGGCTTTAGCCTCTCCTGGCATCCAGCCGGCCTGCGCCTTAGTTTTAAGACCTCTTTTGACGTTTGTACTAAGATCGCGAAGGTATTGGTTAGCCATTCCCATTTCAACGCTCATTAAAAGGACATTATCACCCGGATAATAATCGCGATCAATTGTTTTAATGTTTTGCAGAATATTGCCTTGCAACATCCAGCTTATTGCTCCGCCGTCGACGGGGTTTCTGGTAAGACGATCTAATTTCCAACATATAATGCCACTGGCTTCGCCATTATTTATTCGCTCAATCATAGAATTAAAAATCGGCCGGCCAGGTGCTTTAGCCGATTTTGATTCTTGCAGAATATCTATGATTTTAATGCCCGTTTTTTTAGCAATTAGTTGTAATTCTTGAATTTGTGATTCAATGGATTGAACCTGCCTGTCTTCTGATTCTGAAGATTTGCGGGCATAGAGAATATATTTTACTTGACTTACCATACTCTATTTTTTCAATTCATTTTCAGATAGTGTTTTTTTATTATCATAAAAATCTTTTCCGTATCTGAAATACCAGTATAGGTACATTACTAAAATAGTTAATGCTATCCCGAATATTGCAAATGGCCCCTCTGCTATCGCGTGTCCGGAGGCAATTAATAAAAACCACCAATTTCTCTTCAGGAAATATGAAAATGTGGGGTATTTATAAAGAAACACTAACATTGACCAATTAGCTTGATTGTATTGATTCATATTTTCATTGTTAATTATTGTATTTTAATAATTAATTAATCACCCTCTACTGTGGTAAATGTTAAGGGATCAATCTGTTTATATTGATTATATTTTTTGGCTATTTGCATATAACCAATTATCGCACCCTGGTCGCCCCCTTTTTTTCTTTCTGCGTAATACATTTCTTTATTATTTTTGTAATCATAAATAGCATATGCTTCACGTCCGTCAGATGCTGCAAAGTCATTTTGATTATAAGCATAAGCGTAACCACAAATAAATGCAGCCAAACAATTATTTTGTTTTTTATCGTATGTTATGTAGGTTAGTGAACAGAGTGGATTATTTTCTTTATATTTCTCTTTTTTGAAGTTTTGAATGAAAATTCGTGCTTCGTCTTCTTGTGCGATGCACTTTTCTAAACTATTGTCTCCAGTATTTATTTTCATTTCCCCGTCATTGACGGGGTCTTTTCGAATTTGCTTAACTTGCTCAGCATAATTTTTTAATACCTCATCTTGTCGTTTGTTTAAAATATCCTCGACATAATAAATAACATTGTCTTCTGGTGTATAGTTGAGTATTGCATAAATAGAATCACTATTTTCCTGATCCTTATTGACGCGTGAGCAATATACAGCCATTAGACACTCTGAATCTTTATTGATAAAAGTTTGGTTGATAACGCAATCGGGATAATTAATATTTCCAAAATGTGTTTTTTTAAATGCTTGTAGTGAACTAATAATGTCATTTACGTTTGCACATTTATC
>Ga0315268_10009263_pt1 | contig 10230 bp, 11 predicted proteins | sample C1_top_MG_FD_204535 | JGI IMG/M metagenome (GOLD analysis project Ga0315268, IMG submission 204535) | Sediment microbial communities from Yellowstone Lake, YNP, Wyoming, USA - C1_top | ecosystem: Environmental > Aquatic > Freshwater > Lake > Sediment | place: USA: Wyoming | collected 2017-08-01 | reverse complement strand
TTTGGTATGCCACGCACCAACGTCATACCAGAGTCCGCCATTGCAGTCTAGTATTAGAACGGCATAGAACCCATAATCTTCACGGTCTTCACCTCCTTGTCCTCGTGCAAACATCCCCGCAGCCAACCAGTTGCCAGCCCCTAGAACAGATGGGTTCGGCGTGTTCGGAAAACTGACTGTGGTTCTGGTTTTCTGAACTTGGAAATACGAGGGGTTAAGGTCAGCCGTGTACGCAAAGCCCCCGACATAAGAATAGCGTGGTTGTCCCCACAAAATTCCTCCATAGCCCCATGTCAGGTTCTGAATGTGAGATTGACTTGAAGGTGTGAAGACAGGCTGACATTTGGCAGGTTTTGCCAGTGAAATCATCAACGACATCGTAAAAATCGCGGCGAGCACAAGCGCTTTCCCAAGTCTTCTCACGTATTCAACCCTCATGCAGTCGATCGTTTGATGCATTGTATCATCATAGGTTGAACCTGAATTTAAGACTTTTGTTGTGCCCCAATTTAGAACATTGCATGATATACATTCGGAGAGCGATTCATGCATCTGAACCGTGCCAAGCCTGTGAGGAATAGCGTCAGTGATTCTGCCCGACGGTCCCTGTAACCCCTAGTCTGACCAATCTTGCTCTACCACAAGCAAATCTATGTCCCGATTTTGAGAAGATATTATATCTGTTCCATCTGAGCGTATTACCTGCTTGGAGCAGACTGACAGTTCTCTCTCCAGTTGGCGAGCTCTGTCGTCTTTATTGAAAACTCAGCCTTGAACTCTTATACCCCCTAAATCATACTATCTTACAGAGAAACAGAGTAGCGTGAGTCACAGCCCCAGCGGCATCATTGTTAACGTCGCAATAGACAAATACTTTTTGCTCGTTGAATCCATCGCACTGTTGATTGTCTCCAGGATCATGTTTTACCTGATCGTTGTGCGCTTGCTCTGGCGTGTCCGAAGTAACGCAAAACGCGCGCAATGCTTCTAGGAACTCTTCTAACCTCCGCCCATGCATATAGTTAATATTCGTCCCACTATTCTTCAAAGTGTGTATGAACAAGCCTAAGATTTCAAGGAAGTTTACTCTCCTAGTTGTAGTCAATGCGTTAGTCTACATCTTGTCCTTACTGTGGGCATCGTACTTTGTGTTTTTTGTTGCAGGCGTCCAGGTCTTCTCCTTGATACTAGCTGATGTTGTCTGTTGCTGGGGTTTGCTCAAACATGCTAGATGGAGTTGGTTTATGGGAATCGCACTGTGGATTACGGAAGGCATCTTCTCCGTATGGGCTGCCTATGTGAATACTTCGCTGATAATTGGTCCGAATAGCATTCACTACACAGACCCTGTAAATGTTTTGAAGTTCGTATCAGTTGGTCTGTTCAAGTTTGCTTCAACAACATATCTGGCCAGTGGGAAAATCAGAGAAAGCTATGAGATTAAGATGCTCGGTCCCTGAGCGCTAGCGACGCTCTAGCGAGCGAAGAGTCGATTTTCATCCACAACGACCAATCACTACAGTCAGAGTGCGTCCTCATTCAAGGGGACCAAGAGGTTCATGGTAGTGGCGAGAACGACTGGGCGCTCTTCAAAGACATAATGTTCCTCACAGTAGTCCGAGAACATGGACTGTTTTTCTCCTTCCGCGCTGAAGAAGGCGTTGAAACCGAATGAGAGATATAGGTCAGACGTTGAAATCTGTTAGTTGGCGATTATAATGAAGGTATTTCCATACACTGATGTCAAGCCTGAAGACGCTGATTCGGGAGCAGAAAAGGTGAAAGTCCGCTGGTTGATCACGAAGGAAATGGGTGCTCCAAACTTCGCAATGAGACTATTTGAAGTCGGGAAAGGAGGATGCAGTCCGTTCCATAATCACGCATGGGAACACGAAGTTTTCATACTTGAAGGCGAAGGAACTGTCATGAGCGAAAACGGACCGAAGAAGTTCAAACAAGGTGATGTTGTATTTGTTCTTCCGAACGAAAAACATCAGTTCAGAAACACAGGGAAAGACGTACTGAAATTCCTGTGCCTTGTACCTATCGAGAAGAAGAAGTAACGCGCATTGTTGGAAACAGCGGTTATTGATGGACTTTTGCTGCAGAATTAACGAAATCACTTCTTCGACCACTTGACCTATGATTGCGATGTTCCACTACCGCTAGCTTCATGAAAATTATTTAAGCGAAAAAGCACATCAGACGTTATGGTGGGATGACTTCATGGCTTCAAACAAACAGATCCAAGCAGTTGTTGGTCATATCGGAATCGAAGTTTCCAATTTGAGCAGATCGAAGAAGTTTTACAAGGCTTTGTTAGGAGGGCTCGGCTTCAAGATCATAATGGACGTCGAAGGCGGGGTTGGATTCTCTAATCAACATTTTCAGATATGGGTAAGCGAGTCACAGAAGCCAAGGGTTAAGCGTAAGGCTCCAACTGGAGAAGAAATCGTTGTGGCGGACCATCTGGCGATCCTCGTTCAAGACAAAGAAATCGTTAAAGCAATTGAGACAAAAATGAAGAAGGAAGCATTTGAAGCCCTGTTCCCATGTGAAGAACATCCTCAATTTGAACCAGGATATCACGCCGTGTCATTCTGCGACCCGGACAACTATGTGATTGAAATCTACACCAGACCAGAACATGGGAAATGGCGAAAATGGCAAGCCCCATGACTTCGCGCCCTCCACAACGACTCTGACCGGCAATTTAGCGAATGTCTCGACTGAACTGGGCGCACCCGAGACGAATTTCTTTTGACTGCGGCTAGTCCTTTATGGCTTCCAGCAAGCTCATTACGTTCCAAAGTTTAACCCGAGTGTAAGGTGGCATGTTCGGATCCTGCAAAATCTCATCCATCAACGAAATCGCGTTCGAGGCTCTCACGGCAGGAGTGTACTCTTTCGTCTGCAAAGCATCCATAGAATCCTTAGCAGCCCTCCTAATGTTCCTAGGCGTCGTGTTATCCTCAGAAACCGCTCCAAGAACAACCAAGGCCTGCTTGATCCGCTCCTCATACTCCTCCATCTTCTTCTTCCTAACCATTCTGCCACCTCACGCAATTCCGCGGGAACCTTGTTATATAAGCCTTGATACCTATCTACTTTGGGGTTTTAAAGCTTGTCCCGAAAACCACCCGAAGACCAACACATCAAACGCATGGCAGACCTGCTCCGCCAAGGCGCAACCCTAACAGAACTCGCGTGCCCGGCATGCGCCTCGCCACTGTTCAGACTGAAAAACGGAGACCTATGGTGCGGAAACTGCGAAAAGAAAGTCATAGTGGTGAAAGAAGGAGAAGAACCACCAAAAGAAAAATCCACGGCTCTGGAAAACATGGAAACGACACTGCTCGCCAAAGTCCAAGCCTTACAGAGCAAGATGGAAAATGAAGAAAACCCCGACGAGATGCAAAAGCTGAACACAGCACTTGCCGGACTGCTGGAGAACCTCGAAAGGATAAGAAAAACCAAAAAAGCCTGACGGAATTTCCAGACATGCTCGGATTCTACACCAACTTCCCAAAAACCATCCATAAAACAGCGAGTTTCTCCACTTCAACCTCAAACAAAAGAATACAACAACTCTTAATCGAGACGGCGTTCAAACTGAATAACACAACCTTCCAATCAGAAGAGATAGCAACCCCGTCACTGCGCCAGTGCTCGATCATTTTCGAGTTCGGAATAGCCGAAGACAACGACTTCAACTACCTAGACGCTCAAGAAAAGAACACACTGCTAAAAACCATAAACAGAAAGCCCCTTCAAATCATGGACTTCCTCTGCATCATCCGCTACTACAAGACAGAACAACAAAAGAAAGCGGCGCTCAGGTTTGACTACTACATGCTCCGCTTTACATTCAACAAGAACTCGATGGAAATGCAAGTCTTCCACGAAAAAGGACCAATGCACATGTCGCCCGAAGAGCTTATCCAGTTTGTCACCAACAGAATCAACACAGCGTCTTCAAAGAAAATATTAAAACCTGCAATCACCTAACGAGCTTTCTTCAAGCAACCGCGAACCACGCTCATAACACTCTCAGCAACTTCCCTTTTCGACCTGTCTCCATCAACGCTGATGAGCTCGCCTTTTTCAACGAATCTGAGATAGACTTCACGCACCCTTCGCTGAGTCTCCAGATTCTCCATAACCGACCTTTTCGGTTTGAGTCTCTGAACAACCGTATCCGGCTTCACGTCGACAAAAATCGCAAGATCAGGCCGAATAGCGTGCTCATTAAGCTTCTCAATCCAGTCCAGATCAAGCCCTGCCGCCCCTTGATAGGCCAGCGACGAGTACACGTAACGATCAGAAACCACAATCTTCCCCTTGCCCAAAGCGGGCAAGACCTCATTCTCCACGTGCTCAAAACGGTCCGCAGCAAACAACAACGCCTCGACCACGCTTGAACCGCGCTTGTCGCTGTGGAGACAGTACCTTTTGATAAACCTCCCAATCCGTCCTTTGCTCGGTTCAGCCGTGTAAACGGCATCATAATCTTTCAATCGTTTCACGAGCATCTTGGCCTGTGTAGTCTTTCCACAACCATCCAAGCCTTCAACGCAAATGAAACCCCCTCGACATCTCATCTTTTTCCATCCTTCAGCTTCGAGCGCTAGGCATTATGAAAGACAGAAGTATTATAGCTTATTTCCAGATGCTTTCAGATCCAAGTACACTCAATCGCGCGCGTCTGAACTTCTTTTGTGAGAAACATCCAAAACAAGCTAATGCCAGGTCTGAAAAACGATGATCAGTGGTGGTCTAGCTTTTTCGAGCAGAAGGATTTGTGCAGTGGAAAAGTCATTGAAACATTTTTCCACAAGATTTAACTAGAACCTGATTGCACTGATTTTTGGGTACCCATGGTTAGATTTAGTCATGGGACCACAGGGGAAAGGAGACAGGAAAAGAGTTACTTTAACCATGGGTATTCTCCATGATAGTTATGGTCTTTCATGGAGATGATTAGGTCATTGTCCTGACCCTTTGAAATGATGTGATGTGAGGAGGACAATCGTCTGTTTCCTACGAAAGCGGAAACCGCTCGGGCCGGCGTCATGGCGACCGAAAAAAAGAGGAGAAAGGAGGAAAAAAGATGGGAGAAACGAAAAGGAAATGCATTGTGCTGACAATTCTAGTATTAGCGTTATCAGCCTTGCTTCCGTATTTTTCGATAAGCAATAGAGTTAGCTCGTTCGACGTTACACCGACTGTTAGCCTAGACCCACAGAGTATTAAAGAGCAAGTCCTCAATACCTTCGAAATCAATCTTACAGTGGCTAACGTTGCAAATCTGACCGGATTCCTTTTTAGGATCTATTACTTTCCAGGCACTCTGCGGGTTCTGGAGATTAATGAAGGCTCCATGTTTATGAACGAGACGGAAGGGGAATTTAACCCTGAAGACCACTCTGAGAAGGGCGAAATATACGTGGAGCGAACGTCAACCTTGCGGACAACGCCACGTAAGGGCAATGGCACGTTGGTAGCACTCAAATTCCAATGTATTCTTGTTGGAACACGTACACTTGGATTCGGGGGCAATCTCTTCAATCGCACACGTGATCCGATTTCTTATAATCCTCAGCCCAACTCCCAGTACATAGAGTACATAGTAGAGCGAAGGCGTGACCCGATAGAGGTAGAGCAGAACTATACACTGTACGCGGACGTAGATTTCAGTGACCTTGGCCCGCTTTTCATGATAAAAGCAGACAACCTCGTGTTTGATCTTAATGGTCATACAATCAATAGCACTGAAGGAGTTGGTACGGCAATCGAAGTCGCCAACAGAAAGGGGGTCACCATCGAGAATGGTGCGATTGCACGTTTTCAGTGGGGCATTGAAATATCAAATTGCAGGAAAGTCAACATCTTCAACCTCGTGCAGTTGAATTCAGAAGGGACAGCTGTGAACATAGTGGATTCGAGCGATATTCACATCTGCAACAACAAGATGTCGCGAAACATAAAGGAGTGCATCTCACTAAGTAACTGCAGCTTTTCAGAGTTTAGCCACAACACGCTAACGAACAATCGGAGATACGCGATCGATATGAAGAAGAATTCAAAGAATAACACCATCAGTAACAATACGATATCAGATAACTACATGTCTGGAGGAATCTTCATACAGGATTCTCACAACAACTCCATCTTCAACAACAACTTCAGCAATAACACGGACGACAGGGGCATGTCGAAACATGTGAATAGCGATGGAGAGTCGATTAACTACTGGAACTGGAGTTATCCTCGTGGAGGCAACTATTGGGATGATGCTGGCAAATCGATTGTTGACGAGGTGTCTGGTGAGAATTACACAATTCGGAAAATTCCTGGACCCGATGGAATAGGTGATGAACCATATCCCATAGATGGCAACAATAGAGACTGGTATCCACTCATGAAACAATATGGCGCGGCACTCAAAGTGTTTGATGCGTGCAAAGTGGTCACGCGTAAGGAAGGGAACACAACAACAGTTTGTTCAGTCGCTGTCTTTAGTGATTCCAATGTTGCAGACTTCCATTTGCAGGCGCCACCTCAAACTGCGGGATCGGTAAACTTCAGCGTCAGCGGCGGCACCTTCTGCAAAGTCATAATTTCCAGAAAACTACTCGACGGTGTCTTTGGAGTAGAGGTAGATGACATCCCCAAAGCCCCCTTCGTGAATTGCGATGAAGACTACGTGTATGTAAACTTCACATTCGACAATGGAAACAATAGAGTGGAAGTTCAGGGCGCAATGGTCGTGACAATAAAGGCTGATGTGAACGGTGATGGCATAGTCAACATTGAGGACATATTTATCGTGGCTAAAGAGTTTAATAGCATAGTTCAGAATCCTAGATAGAAAAAGACAAGAAACCAAATTCCCTCCTTTTTGTCATTTTCACTCCATGGAATGGTCACCTGGTCGGCCCATTGTGCTATCTTGACCTATTGTAACGATGAAAACTCTCGGTGTTTGTCAATCCACACTCATCCTGCAGAATCTGGCGCACGCGTACAATCAGTGGGTTTTGAAAGTATATATTGCATATTAATATGACATGATCTGAAGACAATCATGCAGAAACCTCAGCGCATATTTGGATGAAACTGACATTAGGCGTTATAAGACTGAGGCTGTGTTAGTAGTCACTCAAAGACGTTGGAGCACTGCCATGTCCAGAAACTATTGGGGGGAAATCAAAGATCCAGTGCACGGGTACGTCTACATCACTGAAGAGGAGAAGACAATTATTGATTCTTACCCCGTTCAGCGGCTGCACAGACTCCGTCAACTCGCAGGCGCAGAGTACGTTTATCCTGGAGCCAACCACACGCGCTTTGAGCATTCCGTCGGCGTGATGTATCTGGCTGGCAGAGTAGCTGACAACCCCAACCTTTCACAGATAATAGATGAAGACGAAGCAAAAATGATTAGGATTGCAGGCTTGCTCCATGACGTTGGACACGGACCGTTCTCACACGTCTTTGAACACCTACTCATAAAAGAACTCGACAAGACGCACGAAGACATCACTTCATGGATAATTCAGAAAAGCGAATTGAGGGACATCATAAGCAAAGCAGGATACAAGCCGGAAGACGTTGGAAAACTGGCGGTGGGCAGGCTTCAAAAGCCCAAGAAAGCTTTTCTGGATCAGATAATTAGCAGCACAGTTGACGTCGACAAACAGGACTTCATCGTGCGAGACACGCATCACACCGGCGCAGAATATGGCTACATAGACATTTTCCGACTCATCCACAACTTGGATGTGCTCGGCGAAAACTTGGCCATCGAACTGGGAGCACTGTCAGCCCTCGAATCCTTCATAATAGCCCGCATAGAATCCTTCAAAAGCATATACTTCCACCGCGTCGGAAGAGCTGCACAGATAATGCTGGCCATGGCAATGGAACAGGCAAACGAAGAACTCGGGTTTACACGCTTCAAAACACCAGAACAGTACCTAGCCATGGACGACTACACGGCATACGCAATGCTGAAAAACTGCAAAAAATCAAGCACAATCATAAAAGACCTCGAAAGAAGAAAAATGCTCAAATGCGCCTATGAGAAAACCTTCTACGAAAAAGACACGATGATCTCAAACATCTTCAGCAGAGAAGCGTACAGAAAACAGATGCAATCAGAAATCGCGAGAGAAGCAAAAGTTGAAACGGAAGCGGTCATAATCGACGTGCCCACAGTCCCATCCGTCCCTTACGAGCATTCGGTCTTGACAGAACGCATGGAAATCCCGGTGTTCTACAAGACACGTGAAGGCGAGAAAATCCCTCAACGCCTGAGCGAGATCTCAAGAATCTTCGAAACCCTCAAAGGCTTCATAAACATACTGCGAGTCTACACGGACGAGCGGAACCGCGAGAAAGTGAGCGCGGCAGCAACGAAGATTCTAGGCAGAATACCCTCCTCAGCCAAAATATCCTACTAAAAGTGTTCACAAATGCAACCTAAAACGTTGAAAGGCCGAACAGTGGTCGAAGGACGCTGCAAAGCCGAAGCCTTGGTAAGCTCAAAACCAATCAGCTTCCTCGGAGGAGTCGACCCGGCAGACGGCAAGATAATCGAAAAAAACCATGACCTCTGCGGTCAATGCATAAAGGACAAGGTTCTGTGTTTTCCACATGGGCACGGCTCGACGGTAGGCAGCTACGTGCTATACTCTCTAGCCAAGAAAGGGCTAGCGCCGAAGGCAATAGTGAACGAGACAGCCGACCCGGTTGTCGTGGTCGGAGCAATAATAGCAAACGTTCCGATGATGGACCAAGTTGACATCAAACAGATCCGAACCGGCGATCTCGTTGAGGTTGACGCGTGCAAAGGCCTGGTCAAGATTCTAGAACGCAGGAGCAACTGAGCTGCCGTGTATTTGACGAGAGAAGAGGAGCGCATCTACGAGGGCGAGTGTGGCTGGGCTAATCAGATTTGCATGAAAATACTCGTCCGACTAGGCGAACTGTTTGATGCGGAGAGACTCATACCGATAAGTTCAGCACACGTTTCCGGCGTCTCGTACAAGACACTTGGTGATGCTCCGATAGAATTTCTAGAAGCACTCGCAGACGCGCAGGCAAGGGCAAAGGTCAAAACGACCCTGAACCCGCAAAGCCTGGACCAAGAATATCTCGTCAAGAGGGTTCCGAAACACCTGTATCAGCGCCAGCTAGACATCCTCAAGCAGTTTGAAAGAATAGGCCTGACACCATCCTTGACGTGCACACCGTATTACCTGGAGAGCCCAAAACCGGGCGCCCATCTCGCTTGGGCGGAATCTTCAGCCGTGGTGTACGCTAACTCTGTGTTAGGGGCTCGTACAAATCGTGAAGGCGGACCGAGCGCTCTCGCAGCGGCGATAATCGGAAAAACGCCGGACTATGGAATGCACAAGACTGAAAACCGGCAGGCCAACACCCAAATCAGAATAGAACCTCAGTTGAAAGATGAGACCGAATTTGGCGCCCTAGGAATATGCTTAGGCAAGATACTGGGAAACAAGATCCCTGCAATCCACGGCTTGAAGAGCGCCCCAAAAGACAGATTGAAGCAGTTCAGTGCTGCTCTCGCCACAACAGGCATGACGGACATGTTCAAACACAAGACGAGTTCAGAAAGCAAAGGAATCGAAAAGATAAGCGTGGAAAACAAGGAAATAAAACAAACAATCGAAGGACTGTCCACTTCATCGACCTCCGAGCCTGACCTAGTTTTCATAGGATGCCCACACTGCTCACTAACCGAAATCAGAAAGATCGCCCGACTAGTTGACGGAAAAAAAGTCAAGGACGGGACAGAATTCTGGGTTTGCACTTCACGCTACGTCAAGGAAAAAGCCAAAGAACATGTGCAGAAAATCGAAAACACCGGAGGCCACGTGCTAGCAGACGTCTGCACAGTCGTATCATGGACCGAAAAAATCGGCATAAAAACCATAATGACAAATTCTGCAAAAACAGCCTACTACGCACCCACACTCAACAAAGCAGAAACGATTTTTGCGCCGCTCAAAGAGTGTTTGACTGCAGCCCTCAGAGGATAAGGTTTATTCGAACGAAGACACAACTTGCATGATGCCTCCGGGCTCCAGCGCTCCGGTAGTATAGCCCGGTTAAGTATTCCGGCCTTTCGAGCCGGAGACCCGGGTCCGAATCCCGGCCGGAGCACCACAGAACCTTTTTTCCGAAAAAGCTTCACCAAAG
>Ga0315268_10009262_pt1 | contig 10230 bp, 9 predicted proteins | sample C1_top_MG_FD_204535 | JGI IMG/M metagenome (GOLD analysis project Ga0315268, IMG submission 204535) | Sediment microbial communities from Yellowstone Lake, YNP, Wyoming, USA - C1_top | ecosystem: Environmental > Aquatic > Freshwater > Lake > Sediment | place: USA: Wyoming | collected 2017-08-01 | reverse complement strand
GAATTCAATCTGGAGCACATCCTGATCCGCGTACCGGAGCAGGCCAGCCCCGAGCAGGTCCAGGCCAAGCGCGCGCATGCCGAAAAAGCCTTGTCGGAACTCGGCAAGGCGGACTTCGCCCAGGTAGCGGCAAGCTATTCCGACGCGCCGGACGCACTGCAGGGCGGCACGCTCGGCTGGCGCACCGCCAGCCGTCTTCCCCCTCTGTTTCTGGACGCTGTCAGCGCCCTGAAGCCGGGCGAAACCAGCGCCGTATTGCGCAGCCCGAACGGCTTCCATATCCTCAAGCTGCTCGACAAACGCAACAAAGGCGGCGCACTGATCGTGCAGAAAACCCATGCACGCCACATCCTGATCAAAACCAGTGAAATCGTCTCGGAAACCGATGCCAAGAACCGCTTGCTACAGCTCAAGGAGCGCCTCGACAACGGCGCGGATTTTGCCGAGCTGGCCCGGCTTCACTCCGAAGACGGCTCCGCCTCGAAGGGCGGCGATCTCGGCTGGGCTTCCCCGGGCGACATGGTGCCGGAATTCGAGCGCGCCATGAATGCCCTCAAGCCGGGTGAAATCAGTGCTCCGGTCAAATCCCCCTTCGGCTGGCACCTGATCCAGGTGCTGGAGCGCCGCGCCGAAGATGTCAGCAAGGAACGTCAAAACCTCATGGCACGCCAGGAAATTCGCGCCCGCAAAGCCGACGAGGCCTACGAAAACTGGCTGCGTCAGCTGCGCGACCAGGCATTCGTCGAATACCGCCTCGAAGATAAATAAGTCCTGAGTTAAAAGTTCTGAGTCCCGAGTAAAACCACTGGAACTCAGCACTCAGCACTCAGGACTCAGCACTCAGGACTATCATTGAACTCAGCACCCAGCACTCCAATAATCGCTCTTACCGCCGGCGAACCGGCCGGCATCGGCCCGGACTTGTGCGTCCTGCTGGCGCAGCAGCACAATAAAACGCGCATCGTCATCATAGCCGACCGCAACCTGCTTGCAGACCGCGCCCGGCAGTTGGGCCTGCCGCTCGAACTGGTGGATTTTTCCCCCGCCTCTGCCGCACCGGATAGGTCCGGCGTGCTGGAAGTGCTGCACCGCGACATGGCCGAACCCGCCGTGGCCGGGATATTGAACCCAGCCAACAGCCGCTACGTGCTCGACACCTTGTCCACGGCGGCGCAAGGCTGCCTGGCCGGCGCTTTTGCCGCCATGGTCACCGCCCCGCTGCACAAGGGCGTGATCAACGATGCCGGCATCCCCTTCACCGGCCATACCGAATTTCTCGCCGCAGAGACCGGCACGCCGCAAGTCGTGATGATGCTGGTCGGCGGGACGCCTGCGAGCAGTGAGCAGGGCCCCGCGCAGCGGGATGCGAACGTCCGCGAGCATGGCTCGACACCGCCGGATGCAGGCGTCGCAACCACCTCCGGGGTCTCATCCCCACGATGCAGGGCCCCTGTTCCGCCCTACGGCGGTGTGCTGCGGGTGGCGCTCGCCACCACCCACCTGCCGCTCAAGGACGTTGCCGCCGCCATCACTCGCTCCGGCCTGGAACAGACCCTGCGCATCCTGCACCATGATCTGCGGCAGCGCTTCGGTCTGGCCCATCCGCGTATCCTGGTAGCGGGGCTCAACCCCCATGCCGGGGAAGGCGGTCACCTGGGGCGCGAGGAAATCGAGGTGATCGCCCCCGTGCTGGAAGCTTTGCGCGCGGAAGGCATGGACCTCGTCGGGCCGCTGCCCGCCGACACCCTGTTCACGCGGACTAGCCTGGCCGGTTCCGATTGCCAGCTCGCCATGTACCACGACCAGGGCCTGCCGGTGCTGAAATATGCCAGCTTCGGCGGCGGCGTCAACGTCACCCTGGGCATGCCCATCATCCGCACCTCGGTGGATCACGGCACCGCACTGTCCCTTGCCGGCACGGGCAGGATCGAAACCGGCAGCCTCACGGCCGCCATCGAACTGGCGCTGGAACTGGCCAATAACAGTGATGAGTAATGGGTCAGGGGTAAGGAGTAAAACCGGCTACGGTGTTGTTTTTGACCTCGCTCATTACTCATTACTCATTACTCATCACCGATAATGAACCATATTCCAAGAAAACGCTTCGGCCAGAACTTCCTCACCGACCAGGGCATCATCCAGGCCATCGTCCGCGCCATCAACCCGCAGCCGGACGACATCATGGTGGAAATCGGGCCGGGCCTGGGCGCATTGACCGACCCCCTGCTCAAGATCCTGCCCCGCCTGCATGTGGTGGAAATCGACCGCGACATCATCGCCCGGCTGGAGAATAACTACCCGAAGACCAAGTTGACCATCCATGCAGGCGACGCGCTGAAGTTCGATTTTTCTTCGCTGGGCGAACGCATCCGCGTGGTCGGCAACCTACCTTACAACATCTCCACGCCCATCCTGTTTCACCTGAGCGAATACGTCGGCAACATCATAGACATGCACTTCATGCTGCAGAAGGAAGTGGTGGAGCGCATGGTGGCCGCGCCCTCCGCGAAGGAATACGGCAGGCTGTCGGTGATGCTGCAATACCGCTACGCGATGGAACTGCAGTTCATCGTGCCGCCCGATGCCTTTCACCCGGCACCCAAGGTCGAATCCGCCATCGTGCGGATGATCCCCTATGCCGAGCTGCCGCACCCGGCAAAGGATGAAGCCCTGTTCGGCGCCATCGTCACCGCCGCCTTCGGGCAGCGGCGCAAGACCCTGCGCAATACGTTGAGAGTTTACCTGGACGATGCAGGATTTGCGGCGCTGGGGATAGATCCCGGATTGCGGGCGGAGAATCTGGGCGTGGAGAAGTTCGTGGCGATTGCGAATTACTGCAAGGTGTAGGGAAGGCCCCTGTACGGGGTCGACAACTCTGAATCAAAGGTCTCTTTTGTGCGCTTCGCGCGAATGATTTGATTGCCGGGGGCAGCCCGGCGGCTGTACACCTTTCTTGCTTCGCCAAGAAAGGTGTACCAAAGAAGGCGACCCCATTCCGCCGCCCTTCGCTACGCTGCGGGTTCCCTGCGTTGCTCGCCAAGCCGGGCGGCTGCGGAACTCGGCCCTGTGGGCCTCAGACAGTCCTCGCCGACTTCCCCCGGCTTGTCTGCGCTACTCGGCGGCGAAAAAGGGGGAGCCAACACCAAGCACCCCATCCCCATCCTGGCCTTCCCCTTGAAGGGGAAGGAACCATGGCCCTCTCTCCCTCCGGGAGAGAGTTGGAGAGAGGGACGAAAGAGGATGAGATCGACTCAACTATGCACACCACCCGCTTCCCCCTCTGCACCGCCTCGGTTTTCCGAAAAGATCGGGGGCAGTCGGCGAGGACTGTCTGAGCGCGTAGCGCGAGTTCCGCAGCCGCCCGATCTTTTCGGAAAATCGAGGGAAGCCCGGAGGGCCGGTGCGGCGGGGTGCCCTTTTGTTTGGTTACTTATATTTTGGGCAAACAAAATAAAGTAACCTGCTGCCGGGCAGCCCCCGGCATCTAATCAACCGCGCGTAGCGCACGCAAAACATACGGCGCGATGGAATTAGGGTTACCCCCTATTGTTCGTCCATTTTTGACTTGACAGAGTCTATTACGGACGTTACATTGTCCTTAATGGACAACTAAACGTCCGTCATGGCGATGCCCATAAGGAGAAAAGCATGGACGTAAAATACGCATTTTGGAACAACAAAGGTGGCACAGGCAAGACAAGCTTGGCATTTCAGTCAATTACACGCTACGCGGAGAAATATCCGAAGAAGAGGGTACTGGCAATTGATATTTGTCCACAGGCAAATCTATCTGAGTTGCTGCTGGGTGGCCTGAACCATAAGGGCAGTGAGAAGCTGCTGGAAAGGCAGGGGCTGGTACCACGGTGTAGCTTAGGCGGGTACTTTCAACTCCGCCTACCATCGCCGTACGCTCCACCCGTCTTTAACGCCCACGACTTCATCACCACACCGAACGCATACAACAAGGCGGTCTCTCCGAATATCGATTTGGTATGTGGCGACCCACTGCTAGAGCTACAGGCTAACGCAGTAAACACCTTAGCGAATCAGCTAATTCCAGGCACAAACGCATGGGTTGCAATCATAGACTGGTTAAAGACTTTTTTAGAGCAACTCAATGATGAGTACGACACAGTTTTTATGGACTGCAATCCGAGCTTTTCACTGTATACACAGATTGCCCTTGCAACTACGGACAGGATAATTTTGCCGGTAATGGCAGATGATTCTTCGCGTCGAGCAATTCAAAATGCATTCTCACTTATCTACGGGTTGAAGCTACCTTCCGAGATATACGCGTCATATGCTTTCGCTACAAAACTCAAGGAAGCAAAGCGGCCACTACCCAAGGTACATTTGATTGCAAAAAATCGCATAACTCAGTACATGGGAGCAGCATCAGCGTACGCGGCAGTGCTACTAGCGATTCAGAACGACATTCAAAGTTTGTTAAAAACAAATCCAGAGATTTTTACATTTAAAAAGATTGAAGAAGGCTTCGTTGAAATAAGGGACTTCCAAACAACCGGCGTTGTTGCATTTGCAAAGGGTATGCCGTTTTCGAAGTTGGCGTCTGGAAAACAAAGCCTCAACGGACATCGGGTACAGGTAAAGGAAGAATATCGCCAAAATAGCATTAATTCTATCGAAACCCTCGTTACTCAATTGTAAGCATTACGACGCCAGCCCGCGTAGTGCGCAATCGTTATTGCACCAAAGGTAGGCAATTCTCTAAGCTCTTGCGAGCTTGTGAAATTGACACCGCCGAATGAAAGCATCTGGTGCAATACGTTTTGTGGCTTCCCTCCGCGCAGCGTCGGTTATTTCGAACGGTTGAACTTTCCACATCACAGGCCTTGCAATGAAAAAACTCATCGTCATCGTAATTATTGGTTTTCTCGGTTGGCAGGGGTACACGAAGTACCAAGGTCAGCTCCTCGCCTTGGCCAACAGCCTGGGGACGTCTAAAGCCAGCGACACCACGGCTTCTCGCCGCTATGAAATGGAGAGTAGCGCATCGTCTTCGTTCAAGTGTGATGGCAGAACCTATTGCTCACAAATGACTTCATGCGAAGAAGCCACCTTCTTCCTCAAGAACTGCCCTGGCGTCAAGATGGACGGAAACAACGACGGCATTCCCTGCGAAAAGCAGTGGTGCAAATAGCCAATTTTCCGATGTCAGTGGCCGCCTGATTTGGCAGAAATGGGGTACGCGGAGATGGGCGACTTATCGCCCAACTCGCAAAACATCCGGTGCAATGCGCTTCGCTTATTGGCACCCTACATTACACCTCACGCGATTCTGCTTAGCGCTCGATAAACTCGATCTTGTACCCGTCCGGGTCCTCGACGAAGGCAATCCACGTCGCCCCGCCGTGCAGCGCCGGCCCGTACACCACCTTGCCGCCCTTGGCCGCCACTTCCTCGCAGGTCTTGCGGATGTCGTCCACCTGGATGGCGATGTGGCCGTACCCCGTCCCCAGTTCGTAGCTCGACACGCCCCAGTTGTAAGTAAGCTCGACCACCGCGCCCTCGGATTCTTCGCCGTAGCCGACAAAGGCTAAAGTGTACTTGCCATCCGGGTAATCCTTGCGCCGCAACAGTTTCATGCCTAGCACATCGGTGTAGAAAGCGATGGATTTGTCCATGTCGCCGACGCGTATCATGGTGTGCAGAATTCTCATGGCTTTCCTCCTAGAAACGATGGTAGCGCTCGCCACTGGCCTTGAGCGCCCGGTGCGCCGCCTCGTAATGGGGCAGATATTTCCGGACGATGGACCAGAAGCGGGGTGAATGGTTGAGCTCCCGGATATGGGCCAGTTCGTGCACCACGACGTAGTCGATCTGGCTGATGGGCGCCTGGATCAGGCGCCAGCTGAGGCGGATCTCGCCGCGCGAGTTGCAGCTGCCCCAGCGGGTGCGCGCGCTGGACAAGGCAAGGGTCGGCAGGGCCAGGCCCATGCGATCAGCGTAGTGCGCCAGCCGCTGCAGAAAATGGCGGTGCGCCTCGGCACGGTACCACTGCTCCAGCTTGCGCCTGACCGCTGCCGCATCCGCGAGGTCGGGCAGCCTCACCACCAGGGCATCATCCTCCAGCAGGGGTTGTGCCCGCCGGGCGCCTTCCGCCAGGCACAAGTTCAACTCGCTGCCGAGGAACAGCAGGGTCTCGCCGTGCTTCCAGGCGAATGGCGCCGGCTGGCGCGCCTGCCATTCGCGCAGCTTGTCCAGCAACCAGCCGGAGCGCTCCCGCAGCACTTTTTCCAGGTGGCTGTGGGCAGCCCTTTGCGGCGCGTTCACTGTGAGGCCGCGGTGGTCGATACGCAAGCCGATGGTGGCACGGCGCGGGCTGCGCTTGAGCAGATAAGCGATTTCCTGGCCGTCGAGCCGGATGGTGCGGGATTCGCTGGCTGCGCGGGGCTTGGCGAAAAAACCCACTGCTACACCTTTCCGGCGGCGATGCGTGCCATTTCTTCCTCGATCCAGGCTTCCGCCCGCGCGTTCAACTCGTCGGCCTTGATTCCTGTTGAGTCGATCAGCGGACCGAAGCTGATGGTGATCACGCCGGGGCGCTTGATAAAACCGTTCTTGCCCCAGAACTCGCCGGCGTTGTGCGCCACCGGCAGCGCGGGAACGCCGCTGTGTGTGGCGAGCCAGGCGCCGCCGATATTGTATTTGCCCTTCTCGCCCGGCCTGACGCGGGTGCCCTCGGGAAAGACCACCACCCAGAAGCCTTTCGCCAGACGATCCTTGCCCTGCTCCAGGATCTGCTTCAATGCCGCCCGGCCGGCGCCGCGGTCAATCGCGATCGGGCTGGCGATGGCGAGCGCCCAGCCGAAAAATGGGATGCGCAGCAGCTCCCTTTTCAGCACCCATACCAGCGGCGGCAGGATATCCTGGAACGCCAGGGTCTCCCATGCCGACTGATGCTTGGACAGCACGATAGACTGGGACGTGGGAATGTTCTCGCGGCCGACGACGCGGTAGGAAAGTCCGCAGGTCAGCTTCAGCCAGCGCAGCATGATGCGCGCCCAGTGCGCGATTACCCGGTAGCGTGTGATGGGGTCGAAGGGCAGGGAAAAAAAGGCTGCGAAGAAAAAAAGCGGCGTGAAAATCCACATCCCCAGTGCGAAGATGAAGGAGCGAACCCAGATCATGCGCTCTTCTGGATGATGTACCTGACCGCTTCGCCGAGGTCTTCGAAAACCAGCGTATTTTCCGGAAGACTCCCTCTTTCCTGGGTCAGCCTGCCTTTTCCGGTGAGCACCAGGATCGGTTGGCCGCCCACTTCCGCAGCGGCCTGCAGGTCGCGCAGGCTGTCGCCGATGCAGGGCACACCCGCGAGGCTCACATTGAAGCGCACGCCGATTTCCTGGAACATACCCGGCTTGGGCTTGCGGCAGCCGCAATCCGAATCGGCCGCGTGGGGGCAGAAAAACAGCGCGTCGATGCGCGCGCCGGCCTGGGCCAGCACCTTGTTCATCTTGTCGTGGATGGTGTTCAGCATGGACATGTCGAACAGGCCGCGGCCGACACCGGACTGGTTGGTCGCGAGCACCACCTTGAACCCGGCCTGATTCAGGCGCGCGATCGCGTCCAGGCTGCCGGGGATGGGCTTCCACTCGTCCGGACTCTTGATGAACTGATCGCTGTCGTAATTCACCACGCCATCGCGATCGAGAATAATCAGTTTAATTTGGGGCATAGTTCTATCCCGTCAGGCCGCCAGTTTCGAAATGTCCGCCACTTGATTCATCAACTCGCCCAGGCTTTTGAGCAGAGCCAGGCGGTTGTTGCGCAGCAGCGGTTCTTCCGCCATTACCATCACTTTATCGAAGAAAGTATCCACCTCGGCGCGCACTCCCGCAAGAGCGGTTAAGGCTTCAGTATAGCCGCCGTTGCGCACCCATGAGACCACGCTCGGGGCCAGTTCGTTCACTGCCGCGAACAGCGCCTTTTCGGCGTCTTCCTGCAGCAACGCAATATCCACCTGGCCAACGGGTGCTGCGGTTTTTTTGAGGATATTCTGAATCCGCTTGTTCGCCGCAGCCAGTGCTGCGGCTTCAGGCATTTTGCGAAATGCCTGCACCGCTTCCAGGCGCGGCACGACCAAGTCGATGCGGGTGGGAAACTGGCTCACCACCGCGTCGATTTCATCCGGCGCGAAGTTCTTGTCGCGCAGGTAATTCTTCAACCGCTCCAGCATGAAGCCGTGGACGTCCACCGCCACGCTGTCCGCCAGCATTTCTGCCGGGAACAGGGATTTCGCCTGTTGCAGCAGCTGCACCAGGTCGAGCGGCAGCGACGACTCGGCCAGGATGCGCAGCACGCCCAAGGCATGACGGCGCAGGCCGAAGGGGTCCTTGTCGCCGGTCGGCACCAGGCCGATGCCGTAAATCCCGACCAGGGTATCGAGCTTGTCGGCCAGCGCCACCGCCGCGCCGATGTTGTCCTGCGGCAACGTATCCCCGGCGAAGCGCGGGTGGTAATGGGCCTCGATGGCATGCGCCACTTCATCGCGCTCGCCGTCATGCAGCGCGTAATACTGCCCCATGATGCCCTGCAGCTCGGGAAACTCCCCCACCATGTCGGTCAGCAGATCGGCCTTGCACAGGTATCCCGCGCGCTCGGCCAGCTCGGCGCTGGCGCTGAGGTGGCGCGCGATCTCGCCTGCCAGCTTCCTGATGCGGTTGACCCGCTCGAGCTGGGTGCCGAGCCTGTTGTGATAGACCACGTTGCCGAGTTTCTCCACCCGCGCATCCAGCCGGGTTTTCTGGTCCTGCTCGAAGAAGAACTTGGCATCGGACAGGCGCGCACGCAGCACGCGCTCGTTGCCGTGGATGATATGGGACGGGTCGGCGGTTTTGAGGTTGCTCACCACCAGGAAGCGCGGCAGGAGCTTCCCATCCTTGTTCAGCAGAGGGAAATACTTCTGGTGCTGCTTCATGGACAGGATCAGGCACTCCTGCGGCACCTTGAGGAACTCGGGATTGAACGTGCCCGCATACACCGCCGGGTATTCCACCAGCGCCGCCACTTCCGGCAACAGCGCCTCGTGCTCGGCCAGAACAGCCTCGCCGGCGGCTTGTTCCAGCCCCGCCTTGATCGCATTCATGCGCCGGTCGAAACTGGCGATCACCGAACCCTGCTCTTGCAGGGCTTGTTCATACTGGTCGGCGCGGGAGACAAGGATCTCGCCCTTGCTCAGGAAACGGTGGCCCAGCGTCTTGTTGCCGCTTTGCAGCCCCAGCACCTCGCCGGGCACGATCCGGTCGCCGTGCAGCATGACCAATCCATGAACAGGGCGCACGAACTGAACCTCCTTGTCGCCCCAGCGCATCATCTTGGGGATGGGCAGCTTTTTCAGCACGCCCTCGACGATCCCCGCCAGGTGCTGCTCCAGTTGCTCGCCCGCCTTGGTCGAGCGGAACGCGAAAAACTCCGCCTTGCCGCTTGTGCCCAAGCCGTCAGGCTGTCGGGTATCGCTGTGCTTTTCCAGTGCGGCCACATCGGTACCGCATGATTTGGCGAAGCCTGCCAGCGCCAGTGTCGGCTTGCCCTCGGCGTCGAAGGCGGCGGCCACCGCCGGCCCCTTGCGCGTCAGGTTCTGGTCGGGCTGGCGACCCTGCACATTCGCGACCGAAACGGCCAGGCGCCGCGGCGTGGCGTAAGCCGTAAAGCCCCCGTCCGCAGCGAAGCCGCGTTTTTTCAGTTCCTCGAAAATGCCGGAGGCGAAAGCCTGCCCCAGCGTATTGAGCGACTTGGGCGGCAGTTCTTCGGTGCGCAGTTCGATCAGTAAGGTATCTTGCATAATTTTTTCACTTTTTTACCGCAAAGGCGCAAAGAAAAGAGAATTGGAAAGCTTTGCGCCTTCGCGCCTTTGCGGTTATTTTTCTAATATTTAAGCATCGGGAAGCCCAGCGCTTCCCGCGAATCGTAATAGCTTTGCGCCACCTGCCGCGCCAGCGCCCGCACCCGGCCGATGTAGGCGGCGCGCTCGGTGACCGAGATCGCGCCGCGCGCGTCCAGCAGGTTGAAGGCATGGGAGCACTTCATCACCTGCTCGAAGCCCGGCAGCGGCAAGCCCGCCTCCATCAGGCGCCTGGCCTCGGACTCGCACATGTTGAATTGCTCGAACAGCCAGTTGACGTTGCTGTGCTCGAAATTGTATTTGGACTGCTCCACCTCGTTCTGGTGGTAGACGTCGCCGTAGGTCACGCCCGGCGTCCAGAC
>Ga0315268_10009261_pt1 | contig 10232 bp, 8 predicted proteins | sample C1_top_MG_FD_204535 | JGI IMG/M metagenome (GOLD analysis project Ga0315268, IMG submission 204535) | Sediment microbial communities from Yellowstone Lake, YNP, Wyoming, USA - C1_top | ecosystem: Environmental > Aquatic > Freshwater > Lake > Sediment | place: USA: Wyoming | collected 2017-08-01 | reverse complement strand
TTCCTTTAATCCCGACTGCGCGGCCATTTTTTCTAAATTCTGGCGCTCCGGTCCGTCACCAATAAGCATAAACCGGGTTTGCGGATACTCCTTGATGATCTCCAGAGCTGCCATAACGAATATCTTATGGCCTTTTTCAGAGCTCAATCTTCCGACTGTTGCCAAAACAGGGGAATCCACAGGAATCCCCCATTTAGCCTTAATGCTGGCTCTATCTACCGTCTGAGCCTGAAACTCTTCCAGATCTACTCCGTTATAAACTGTCTCGATCTTCCCGGGAGCGATCCCCTGCCTGGTTATAAACGCTTCCCTTGCCTTATTAGATACCGCGATCACCTTATCTACTAAAAGATCAGACAACCGATGGGATAAAAGATGTAACCTTAGTGCTAATCTGTTTTTGATCCACCGATGATCCGGAACAGCCAGATGATCGGTAAGAACCACAGCAGGCACATTAAGACTCTTGGCCATAATTTTAGAAAAAGCATTAAGTTGCCCGGAATGAATATGAAAAATATGATACCCCACTTTATGTAATATTCTTCTTAAGCTTAAAAAATCACCCAGTTTCCGGAAGACTTTCCGATATTCTAATGGAATAACCCTAATCCCAATTTTCTTTAATTCATCCGGAAGAATCCCTTTCTCCGGGCACAAAACATCCAGAGAAAATTCCTGTTTGTTTATGTATTTAGCCAAACCCTGGACAATCCGGCCAGGACCGGTTATCCCGGGATTATGAATTAAAAACAAAACCTTAACCGGGCCGTAAATTACTTTTGACATTTAACTTTCACCATAGAGCAAATCATAATTGCTATAGTTTTTTCCCAATCAAGCTAAACTGCCTTTTGCTTTTGATTACCTCAGAGTCAAACCAGCAAAAAAAACCCAAACGCATAGCGCTGGCATATTTTTGAAGCTTGATGATTTTGACCCCAGACTCAAGGCATCTCTGGATTACTTTCTCTTCGTCGAATCCGTGATAAAGTTGATAATCGGATAGATGAAAATTCCTGCCTTTAAGCACCGGAATTCTGGCCCCGAAAAGAATATTAAAAATCAGGTTATCCAATTGCCAAAGTATCTTTCTTAAAAACGGATCCGCATCCAACGCGCCTTTAGTCGGTTCATGGGTTATGTAAAGCCATCCTCCGGGCTTTAACAATTTCAAAGCCCGTTCCAAAGTCTGAATATAATCCGGTAAATGGTGAAGTACGGAGCTGGTTACCAAGCAATCGAATCTTTGTCCGCAGCCCAAGATAAAATCATCGATATTCTGCACCAGGAGTTTTGCCCGGCCTTTAGTTTCTTCCGCAACTTTGGCCTTGAGGACCTCGACCATATCCGTAGATATATCCACTCCTAAAACAGAACAATTTAATTTTAGTAATTTTAATAGTAGATTTCCGGTTCCACAACCCAGATCTAAGATTTCCGGATCATCTTGCAAATTAGAACGAATAAACTTTAAATCCCGCTGGATCCTGCCCTGTTCAAAAAAATTGAACTCTTCAGGATGGATCCGATCATAGAATTTTGCTTCGATCTTATGCAGATTTATATTTTCTTCTAGAATCCTTTGCCGCAGCTCGACTACCTCTGTCATTCCAGTAACCCTTTTAGCTAATTTATCTCTTTGATGATGTCCTCGTAAATGTTAATAGAGCAATTACCGCAATAAGGAAGTTCTTTTTTGCCTTTTGATATTTTACTTCTTAAACGAATAAATTTTCTGTTATTCCAGACATTTTTAAAACCATCCTCAAAAACATTGCCCATATCCAGGTTGCCATAATCAAAACAACATGGATATAAGCTGCCGTCCCAGTTAACCGCAGGATAATTCCAGGCCATAGAACAGAAATTGATATCAAGCTTATCAGTATTGTAACTAATAACGCCGCCTTCTGTCTTATAAGCCCTATAAGCTTGGTTAGACGGCAGATATCTTTCCAGATACGATAAACTGGATGGGAAGCCATTTAGGTCACAAAGCTTTTTAAAGATCAAACGGTCGACTTTAAGCTTTTTCGCTAAATCCCGGGCCTCTTCCATTTGATGTTCGTTATATTTAGTAATTATAAATTGTACATAAACCAAGGGGAATGATTTTTTTTGTTCGTTTTTCGCTTCAACGATCAAATTGATAGCTTCGATTACTTTCGACAGCTGTCCTCCTATTCTATAAGAGCTGTAGGCTTCCTGGTCAATGCCGTCTAAAGAGATCACTATTCTGTCTAATCCGGACTTTACTATTCCAGCCGCAGTAATATTATCAATAAGCAGAGCATTGGTTATCAGCCGGGTAGAGATCCTTTTTTTCTGGGCATAATAAAGCATATCCAGGATTTGCGGATTAATAAACGGCTCCCCGTAGTTAGCCAGCACCAAATCATAAATATATCCGCCGATTTCATCGATAATTTTTTTAAAATTACCGAGCGCAAGCATCCCTTTTTCTCTTTTATTATTGCCCGAGCCAGCCGGGCACAACGGGCATTTAAGATTACAGAGATTAGTAGGTTCGATGAATATTGCTTCGGGAAACCCCAGGACATAAGGAATTCTTAAAGACTTGGAAATATAATTTAAACAATAATTGCCGAATCTTTTCCAGGTGGAATTTGGCCTTCTAAGTCTTTTTATCAGTTTTTTTAACATGGTTTTTTTGTAATTCCCAAACTTTCGCGTTCATTAAGAATATTGTAAGAGCCGTTAAAAAAGCAATTAGAAATCCGATCGCTCTATCCTTAAAACCTTTTTGGAGAATTAGCTTTTTCAATCCGTAGGCAAAGGGCAAAAACCCCAGTTTAATAATCATATTAACCGGATTTATCCTGGCTCCTTTTTCATAAGCCTGCATTGCCAGAATTCCGGTATAGCGATTAAGCTTAGCCATATATTCCTCAAGATCTTCGCAGGTATAATGATTTAGCGGCTCTTCTAAATAACCAAAACTGTTTATGGGAGTCAGATCAGTATGGATATTAAGTGAAAATCGCACTGAGCCTTTTTTAAATAACCTTAGAACATATCCAGGATACCAGCCTGATCCTTTTATCCACTTACCCAGGAAAATATTTTTTCGCGGGATATAATAACTGTTATACGCGGGATTATGCTCTAAAATCCGGATAATCTCTTTTTGCAGCTCTGGGGGGACTTCTTCATCAGCATCCAGATAAAACACCCAATCGTTGGAGGTTTTCGCAAGAGCTGTTGGACGGTCCGGCTCGCAAAAGCCTTTATTGCTGACTAGATAAACCTTGTCAGTAAATTCTTTACAAATCTCCACAGTGGAATCTTGCGAAGACTGATCCACAATAACAATTTCATCAACCCATTTTATCGAATCCAGGCAACGGCGGATTTTCTTACTCTCATTTCTGGTGACCAGAATTGCCGATAGCTTCACTTTGTCCACCTTTGCTCTTTCAAAAGCTCATCATAAATAGCTTCGATCTTAGATACATTGGACTGGATCGTAAAATTCTCTTCTATTCTTGATCTTGCAGCCAAGCCTATACCCTTCGCCAAATCGGGATTATTAATTAAATATAGAATTTTTCCGGCTAAATCACGATAATCGCCAAAGCGAAACAAAATCCCGTTTGTGTTGTTCTCGATCATTTCCGGTGTCCCTCCGGAATCAGTCCCAATGACAGGCTTCCCGGTTGACATCGCTTCAAGCACAACTCTTCCGCAAGCCTCATCCTTGCTGGCCAGAATGAAAACGTCCATTGCTGCATATACTCCAGGCATATCAGTACGATAACCCGAAAATATAACCCTGTCTTCCAGGCCTAAATCCCCGACTATATTCTTTAAATATTGTTCCCGATGTTTATCTGATGCGAAAACTGCTCCTCCCACCACCAAAAATCTCAGCCGTTTTCTTAACTGCGGATTTTGGCTGAAAACAACTGCCGCAGCCCTAAAAATAGTCTCATGGCCTTTTTGTTGATTAAACCTGGAAGCTATACCAATAACCACCTCATTGGGCAAGATTCCCAGTTCTTCGCGCACTCCAGAACCATTAACGGAAGGATTAAACACAGAGGTGTCAACCCCGTTAAAAACTACTTTCACTTTATCGGGAGTTTTCTCCCCGCACTTGAAGCGTTTAGCGATAGCTTGAGAATTACAAACGACCCTGTCCGGCAGGAACATAAATAACCGGTCCAGATCGATAATTTCTTTTTGCAGCATATTTCTCTGGTGCCATACAGTATAAACTTTGTTCCTTTTTGCCTCCCAGGCCCCATAAAGATGCGTCCGGATGCTGTTAGAATGCACTATGGAAACATTTTCCTCTCTAATCAATTCCCTGAGCAAGCGCAAAGCAGAACTCACTCCCAGGAAATACCTGATTTTCGGAAAATCCATTAGAGTTACTTTAAGCCCGAGTTCATTCAATTCTCTGACTAACGGACCATCATTAGGCAAGACAAACAAAGGATAAAATCTCTGCCGATTAAGCTTACGCATAAGATTGAGTAAACTTTGTTCCGCTCCGCTTACCAGCGAGGTCTCATGAAGATATAAAATATTAATCATACTTTACTTGCAAAATTGTTTAAAGCCGAACTATAAATTTTCTCGATTTTTCCCAGCATATCTGTTTTCTTGAATTTAGCCTGCCAAATCCCGCGCGCTTGCTGCCCCATTTCCCGGCAAACGCCTGGATGTTCAATCAAATAAATTATTTTCTCGGCCAGCGCTTGCGCATCTTTAGGCTCGACAATAAAACCATTCAGGCCGTCTTTAACTATTTCAGGCGATCCTCCGATATCAGTTGCCACAAGCGGTAAGCTCATTACCGAAGCCTCGACTAAAACTAACGGCAACCCTTCTTTAAGAATTGACGGCACAACCGCAAGATCAACCGCGGAAAGTAACTCGGGAATATCCCGGCGCGCCCCCAATAGCTTTACCGCATCATCTAGCCCCATGGCCTTGACCTGCTGCTCGATCTTTTGTTTTTCCGGGCCATCTCCGATAATCAAACATTTACAGCGAACTTGGCGTTTTCTAACCTCGGATAACGCCTCAATAAGATAGCGATGGCCTTTCATCTGGACAAGCCTGCCCAAACAACAAATAACAAAATCATCCGGCGCTAATCCCAGCATAACACGAACCTTATCACGATTATCAATCTTTTGCACGGCAATATCCTCAAGGCCATTATAAACCACCGTAATCCTAGACGCAGAAATACCGATATATTCGGTCAAACTTTTCTTAACCGCTTCCGAAACCGTAATTATTGCCGTAGTATAATAACTTAACCATCTTAACTTAATCCGTTCTTTAAACCAAAGCCCATAGTAAGTGCTATGGCAGTGGACGATGCGCACCGGGATTCCAGCCAAGATCGCCGCTACTCTAGCCCAAATAGAAGGAAAAAGCCCATGGCAATGAATAGCCGTAAAATGTTCTTTTTTTAATTCTTTAACTAGCCTGGATATAGAAACTATTGATAGCCCTCCGGTGAAATTAAATTCCCTTACCGGGATCCCTTTTGCAACCAACTCTGCGGCCAGCTCCCCTTTTTCCTTCAAACACCATACCTGGTGATCGTATCCCTTGAGATTCAGGATAATATCGATGGCGATCTTCTCTAACCCCCCGATATTCAAGCTATCCAGAATATGGCAAACTTTAACCATGTCTTTTTAGATTCCCTATCTTGATGATTTCGAACATCCGACGAAGCCGATGAATATAGGTGTGCTTGGAGGCTGCTTCCGTATATCCCTGGGCGCCAATATGCCTTCTTTCTTCTTCTCTATCGAGGTAATATTCTATTTTCTGCCTTAATTCCGCCGCGTCTTTAAAAATTATCAAATGGTTTCCGTCTTCAAACAAAGATGACACATCCTTTTGGTTATCGCAAAGCAAAAAGCCCTTACAAGACAGTATTTCGAAGACTTTCGGGCTTGCCTGATAACAAGGTATTGATCCATTTTGAAAATGAAGCGCTAAATTAATCTTGGTAGAACAAAAGATTTTCACCCAATCTTCGGTTTTGATATTTCCGGCTTTTCTGACGCATTTACCAAGAGGAGAATTTTTAGGAACTTTCTCCCACCCTGGCCCCCAGACTCCCAAATCAAAATCAGCGATACTTTGTAAAATCTCCATCCGGTTAGGATAAAATGAGCCGACAAAAGATATTGCGCTGCCGAAAATCCTTGCCTCTTCCCGGGAAACATCCACTGCTCGATGAAAACCGGTATCGCAGGCAAACGGCAGCCAATTTAGATTCACGATATTATGTTTACTTAAAATTTCTATTGCTTCGGTCCCGGCGCAAAAGATGTAATCATATTCAGCCGCCGACCTGACCAACGATTGGCTATCACGAGGCAAATCCATTGTCCAGAGCACAACCGTAATTCCCATTCGTTTTATTTCTCTCACGCACTCCGGTAAAATCCGATATCCATCGCAAACAACGCAGATGTCAGGCCTATGCAATTTGTTTAATCCCACTAACTTGTTATTGAGCCGTTTCAGGTCAAAATCCGCCAATGGTTTAAAAGCGCTTCGGATTCGCCCGGGAATCAGGAAATCCGCATCGTTAAAAGTCACCAAATCACAGCCGAGAGCCCGGATGGCATGCTCCGCATATTCGGTAACTGTCATAAAATGCGGATTATGATAGCCGCAAAAGATTATTTTCATCGTCTAAAGACCCTGATAAATGCGCGAAACAATCTACGCAGATCATAGTAAAACTCTCTAAACTGAGCATATGCCATATAAGAGCCAAAAGAAACAATTGGCGCAAATGAGAATACAATATTTTTTTTCTTCCTGCCTTGATCTATAATAGCTCGATAAGTATCGACCCACTCAGAAAACCTTTTTTGCAGCGAATAGCCCTGCGTTACACACTCATACGCGTTAGCACCAATTCGCTTCCTTAACTGCTCGTCTTCGATCAAACGCTCCATCGCCGCGCCCCATTCATCCACAGTATTGCCAACTAATAATCCGGTCTTATCATGAATAACAGAATCAATATATGGCCCTACCCGGGAATAAATTCCGGGGTAAGCACATATGGAATATTCAAGAAACTTTATATTGCTTTTACTTTGGCTAAACGCATTATCCTCAAGCGCAGCAATGGCTATATCGAAACGGCTATTTTTAACAAAACGCGCATACTGGCCGTACGGATCTATTACATCCGTATGAATGATATTAGATAATCCCCGCAATCCTTCGGGTAAACAGCCGACAAATTTAAAAACCACCTTCCCTCTGTATTTTTCCAGGATATGCCTGATTGCAGGGATCACAGGCTTGAAGTCGTAGCTGTGAGGCGGAGAACCGCAATAACCGATATCAATCATGCCGTTATTCTTTTTTTCCTTGATCGGAAAATCCCATACACGCCTATCAATAAGATTAGGCAAAAAATAAATATTCTGATTATACGCAAGCAAGAATTGCCTCAAGCGCTGAGTGCTGACAGTTAAAAAATCCATCCTCCTGATAAAATCCTCGATCTGGACTTTTAAAGCTGAATACCCCGGATACGAAGGATGTTCCGGAGGAACACCGACGATCAAGTCATCAACTTCCAAACCAGCCAATATGCCGTGCTGCCGGCAGAAATTAAGAATCTTGTATGCCTCCGGAAAAGGATACAAAATACGGTGGAACATGACCACATCAGGAACAGCAGCCAGCGTTGCCAGCGCCTTGAAGGAAGGCACAAAAGTAAATTCAATATCATCAGGAAAATATCTGAACGGGCTGTTAAACCGTATAGACCTGGTTGAACTAAACCGCTGAGCAAGCGTAAAGATCCATATCCTGGTTTTTTTTCTCATCTTCGCCTTATTCTTTATATGCTACTATCTCCATTTCCTCCCCGCAAGGTCTTCCTATTAAATACAACAGCAACTCCCGCAAAGCAAACAGCGTATGGCCTTTCTGACATTCTACCCCGCCCATTCTTGTAGTTCCCGTTCTTGCGATCACTACACTGTTATCATAAATATTGCGGCAGCCTTTAGGAGATGTCCTTAAATGGAATTTTTTTAACCTGCTTTGGTGAAGGAGTTTTGCGGCGCTTCCCGGAGAGAACAGGAACAAATGCCTGGGCGGATCAAGAGCATAATAATCTTTCCCGAATACTTTATGGCCGAAACTAGCGGCGTTAGGAGTATGGATTATCAGCTTCCCTTGCCGTTTAAGTACCCGGAAACATTCGTCTATGGCTACGGCAGGATCAGGGACATGTTCAATCACATGAGAGAGAATTATATAATCGGCGCTTGCTGCAGGAAATTTCGCTTGCTCGAGCGTACCGTGAAAAACAGGAATTCCCCTGTTTCGCGCTATAGTTGCCGCATCAGAGCTGGGTTCAACTCCCTGAACCTTCCAGCCTAAACCCTGAACAAAATTCAAGTAATTACCTCTTCCGCATCCAACATCGATGATCAAACCATCTTGACCGGTCTTATAACGCGGTATGCGCTCGTCTGCGCCGTATGTAGCCCAAGAACGCACAAGAGGAAAAACACCCAAGATTCTACCCAAGAAAGCATAAAATCTGTTATCAACCAAATGCGTATACCTAAAATATCCATATGTAAAATTTCTTTTAATGGAGTCTATTCTCGCCATTTTCTGAGGCTTCATACTTTCATTTCTGCTGGTAGACATCTCTTTAGCCATGAAATATCGGGACTGATAACAATGGGTGATATCTTCTTCTACAGGCCGGGGATCCAACCAAAGCAAACCACACGCCGGGCATCTTTTTATATTGAACTCACCAAGTACTCCCAAGAGGCGGTCATTGAGTTTTTGATAAAGCGGCTTCCCTGGGATCTTGCACAGAATACAATCAGGAACAGCTTTCATTCTAATCTGGTTCATCGTGGCTGCAATCCTTTTACGAATTCCCTCATCCTCTGACGGGCAAAATCATCGAGGCCAAGTTTCCAAACTATAAAAAGGTACGCTATAAAAATAGCCCCCAGCCCCAAAATATTCCCAAAAGAAAAAAACCGGAGGTTCAAGTTTCTAAAACCATACAGCGCGAGTCCGCAAACAGAAACAGGAATAAAACTACACGCAATAAGCCTGGCGTACCACGCAAGGATTCGCTCCCCGAATAAACTACACGACGCCTGGTGAAGAAGTATCGTATCCAAAAGGACCCGCAAAAACCAGGCCAAAGCAGCTCCGGTACCTCCAAAGCGCAGGATAAGCAGATATGCCGAAGGGATATATAAAATTATCTCGATCACATGAAAAAACGCGGGGATATGCGGTTTATTGAACCCCTGAAGAACATTCATAGCTGGGGAGGCTATGGCATTGACAACTCCGGCAATAGCCAGTATGGCTAGTATCCGCGCGGAATAAGCGGCAAAATCGTTTCCGATCCAGGCGGCAAGAAACAGCTTGCCGAAAACAATAAAAAACAAAACAAAGAAAGAATAAAGAAGAAGAATATACAAAGTGCTGCGCTCGAACAAATCCTGGTTAAACTTTTTATCATGAGAATCCTGCAATGAACTAAATGCAGGAAAAAGAACAGATGAAAATGAAGAACGAATAACAGTCAATTTATCCATCAGGCCAAACGGAACAGAATAATAGGTTAGAGTTGAAATGGAACGCGCAGAGGTGAGAAAAAGCTTCTCGATATTCGACAAAATAGGGCCAATAACTCCTGAAACAGTCACAAATCCCCCGAACCTAAAAAGACTGACAGCGCTTTCCTTATCCCAAACCGGCTTTGTTAAAAATGGCAGTATCTTCTTGATCCAAATCCACAACACATAAATACCCGCCAAGTCAATTAACAAATTGGAGATTATAACTTCTTTCAGAGAAAGCCCGATCTTTAAAAGAAAAACCGTCAACCCTATCTGCAGAGTACCGAACACGACCCCTCTAAGATTTAGAACATCAAACCTTCCCACAGCCTGGATCACACCGCTGATAACAGACATAACCATAGTAACAAGGAATCCTAAAGAACCAAGCCTGATCACGAAAATGGCGGTGTTCTTGAATTCAAGAGGGATCCTCATCATTCGCTCGACTATAAAGCGACTAAATAGAACGATAGTGGCTGTACCCACAATTCCCATCACCGAATAGATCGTCAAACAAGCCCAGAACGTTTTTCTGATCTTCTCGTTCTCTTTAGTATCAAAATACTGCGCTATATATTTTGTGGCAGCAGT
>Ga0315268_10009260_pt1 | contig 10232 bp, 6 predicted proteins | sample C1_top_MG_FD_204535 | JGI IMG/M metagenome (GOLD analysis project Ga0315268, IMG submission 204535) | Sediment microbial communities from Yellowstone Lake, YNP, Wyoming, USA - C1_top | ecosystem: Environmental > Aquatic > Freshwater > Lake > Sediment | place: USA: Wyoming | collected 2017-08-01 | reverse complement strand
GTCCCGCGTGCCACCGCGGCACGCGGAGCTGCTTCGACGCGGACGCCGCGCCGCCCGATGCTGCGTCGGCATCTCCGGCATCGGTGCCCGCCGGCCAGGGCTTCGACTGGCTGGAGACGCTCTGGGCCACGATCGCCGACCGGGCCGCGTCCCGGCCCGCCGGCTCGTACACGGTCCGCCTGCTCTCGGCGGGCGTCGATGGTCCCGCGCGCAAGGTTGCCGAGGAGGCGACCGAGGTCCTGATGGCCGCCAAGGACGACGCGGTTGCCGAGGCCGCGGGCCTGGACCGGACGGCACTCCGCACCGCGCTTGCCGGCGAGGCGGCCGACCTGCTCTACCACGCGCTGGTCCTGCTGGCCGAGCGTGGGCTTCCGCCGGCGGCGGTGATCGCAGCCCTCCGGACGCGCCACGGCGGGTGACGCGGGCGGCTGCCAGCGCGGGCCGTGACGAACGCTACGGCAGCTCGTGGTGGGCGCGGCAGCGCGCCTCGTAGGTCTCCCGGCGCGGCGTCGGCATCTCCGAGGCGAGGCCGCCAACGACCACGACCGGCTCGTCTTCGCCGGCGGGCCGGCCGTCGATCAGGCGCTGCGTCCGGGTCGCCTCGTCGCCGCAGACCGTGCAGATGGCCGTGAGCGACGTGATCCCGTCCGCGATGGCCATCAGGTGCGCCATGGGCCCGAACGGGCGGCCGCGGAAGTCCGTGTTCAGGCCGGAGAGGATCACGGTTCGCCCGGCGTCCGCCAGCCGCTCCACCACCGGGACGAGACTGGCCGGGAAGAACTGGGCCTCCTCGATCGCGATCATGTCCGCCCAGGCGCCCTTGGCGAGCGTCTCGATCTCCGTGGGGTCCCGGACCGACGTGGAGCCGTACGCGGCGCCCGACCGGCTGCGCACGACCTCCGCCTCGGTCCGGTCGTCGATCGTCGGACGGACCAGGAGGATCCGTCGGCGGGCGATCTCGGCGCGCCGAAGGAGCCGCAGCAGCTCGTCGGTCTTCCCGCTGTACATGCAGCCGGCGATGACCTGGATGTGGCCCCGGGGCACCTGGATCACGCCCTCCCCTGCCCGCGCACGAGGACCCGCTGGTCTCGCTTGCCCCGCCGGACGAGCAGGAAGCGACCCCCGAGCAGGTCGGCGGCGGTGAAGCGCTCCTCGAGATCCCGGGCGGGTCGGCCGTTCACGTGGATGCCACCCTGCTCCACGAGGCGGCGCGCCTCGCCCCGCGAGGATGCCGTCCCGGCGAGGATCAGCACCTCCACGAGGTCGAGCCCGGGCCGGGTGGGATCGACGGACTCGCCTTCCGGCCAGGGCACCGCCGGGATCTCCGCGGCGAGGTCCGCGAGGGTCTGTGCGTCGGCCGCGGCCGGGTCCCCACCGAAGAGGAGCTCGCTGACACGGGCAACCCGTTCGGCCGCGCCGCGCCCGTGGGTGCGCTCCGTCAGGTCGCGCGCGAGCGCGCGCTGCGCGCCACGCCGCTCGGGGTTCGCGGTGTGCGTGGCTTCCAGCTCCTCGATCTGCGCGCGATCGAAGAGCGTGAACCAGCGCAGGTACGTGCCGATGTCGCGATCCTCCGCGTCGAGCCAGTACTGGTAGAACCGGTACGGCGAGGTGAGCGCGGGGTCGAGCCAGATGGACTCACCGGACTCGCTCTTGCCGAACTTCGCCCCGGACGCGTTGAGGAGCAGCGGGTAGGCCAGGCCGTGGGCCGGATCGGGCAATCCATCGGCACCCGGGCGTCGCGCGCCGGTGGTGCGGCGGATCAGCTCCAGGCCCGCGGTGATGTTGCCCCACTGGTCCGCGCCGCCGCACTGGAGCTCCACCCCGTACGAGCGGTGGAGGTGCATGAAGTCGGCGGCCTGCAGGAGCATGTAGCTGAACTCGGTGAACGAGAGTCCCTTGTCCATTCGAACCTGGACCGAATCCTTCGCCAGCATGTACGGCACCGTGAAGTGCTTGCCGATGTCGCGCAGGAAGTCGAGCAGCCGGGCTTCCCCCAACCAGTCCAGGTTGTTGACCAGGAGCGCTTGCGTGGGGCCCGGCGCGAAGTCGAGGTAGTGCGCAAGCTGGTCGCGGATCGCGTGGACATTGGCCTGGATCGTCGGGCGGTCCAGCAGCGGCCGTTCGGCCGAGCGGCCGGACGGGTCGCCGATCAGGCCGGTCCCCCCGCCGACGACGGCAACGGGCTGGCCTCCGAAGCGCTGGAGCCGTACGAGCCCGAAGATCGGGATCAGGTGCCCCACGTGGAGCGAGTGGTACGTGGGGTCGAATCCGTTGTAGGCCCGCAGCGGCGTGCCCGCCGCGAGCCGCGCCTCGAGTCCATCCGTGGTCGAGTGGACCAGGCCGCGCCAGCGAAGGTCCGGCAGCAGGCCGGCAAGGCGTGTCGCGATCACGACGTCACACCCGCCGGCACGGGCACGTCGAACCTGGCCGGGGATGCTGATCGGGGGCTCATGCCACCTATGCTATCGTGACTGACGCCATGCAGACCAGCCTTGCCCGACGGCAACGTCGCCGCCGGAATGGCTCCGGGCGACGTTCCTCGGGCGATCCGAACGTCGCGCGCATCGCGATCGCGCTCCCAATCTTCCTGTTTGCATCCTTTCTCGTTGCGGGCGTCGTCGGGTTCGCTGGGGCGGTCGCCGCCTTCAGCCACTACAGCCAGGGGCTCCCGGACCCCAAGGAGGTTTTCAACAACCTCGATTTCGCCCAGGAGACACGGGTCCTCGATCGGAGCGGCAAGGTCCAGCTGGCCTCGTTCGCCCGCGAGCGACGCGACGTCGTGACGTTCGACCAGATTCCCGCTGTCCTTGTCGACGCCACCACGTCAACCGAAGACAAGACCTTCTGGGAGAACGCCGGCTTCGACCCGGCGGGCATCATCTCCGCGGGGCTGGACACGCTCACCGGCAACTCGCGCGGCGCGTCCACCATCACGCAGCAGCTGGTCCGCGCACGCCTCCTGCCCCAGTCCGCGTTCGCGGGCACGTCCTACGAGCGGAAGATCCGCGAGATCATCCAGTCGGTCCGCCTGACCCAGGAGTTCCCCGGCGTCGCGGGCAAGCAGGAGATCGTCACCGCCTACCTCAACCAGAACTTCTACGGGAACAGCAGCTATGGCGTCGCGGCGGCGGCGCGCGGCTACTGGGGCATCACTGACCTGAAGAAGCTGACCCTTGCCCAGGCCGCGATCCTGGCCGCCATCCCGCAGTCGCCGACCGACTTCGACCTGGTCAAGAACGCCGTCGAGCAGACCGGCGCCGACGGAAAGGCCCATCTCGTGGTGCCGCCCGACTCGCCGATCGTCCAGCGCCGCAACTACATCCTTGAGCTCATGAAGACCCGCAGCGTGCTGACCGCCGGTACGTACACCACGGCCGACTACAACGCTGCGGAGCAGGAGCCGGTCGTGCTCACGCCACCGAACAACTCGCAGTGGCTGGCTCCCCAGTTCGTCCTCCAGGTGCGCCACCAGCTGGGCGTGATCCTGTGCACGGCCGCCCAGGCCGACAACTGCCCCGCCATCGACATCGGCGGCTACACCGTGATCACGACGCTGGACTACGGCATGCAGCGACTCGCCGAGAAGTGGACCCAGGCCGGGGCCCGCGGCCCGAACGCGAAGGACCCGGCGGCGTACGTCAAGGCGCTCGGGATCCCCTACCAGCCCTGGATCCAGAACCTGGTGGGCCGAGGCGTCAACAACGCCGCCCTTGCGGCGATCGACTACCGGACCGGCCAGGTGTACGCCTACACGGGCAGCGCGGGCTTCTACCTGGCGGGCAACAAGCAGTTCCAGCCCCAGTTCGACGTGCTGGCCGACGGCTGGCGACAGCCCGGATCCGCGTTCAAGCCGGTCAACTACAGCATCGGGCTGGATGACCACTCGCTGACCGCCGCCTCGATGTTCATGGACGTCACGACCGACTTCGGCGGCGGCTACACGCCGACCGACGCGGACCTGCTGGAGCGCGGACCGGTCCGCCTTCGCCAGGCGATCCAGGTTTCGCTCAACATCCCCGCCATCAAGTCCGCCATCGAGATCGGGCCGGAGCGTGTCTTCCAGCGCTCACAGGACTTTGGCCTCCGGTACCAGTCGAGCGCGTTCACGGCCGGCTCGTCGATCGCGATCGGGACGCTGGAGGTCCACATGATCGACCTGATAAGCGCCTACGGCGCCATCGCGAACGGCGGCGTCCTGGTCCCGCGGACGACGATCCTCGAGGTCCGTGATTCGAGCGGTCAGAAGTTCTGGCCGCCGGACGGCGCATCGACCCAGGGCACAGTCGCGATCAGCCCCCAGGCGGCGTTCATCATGACGGACATCATCGCCGGGAACACGGACCCCGCCCAGAACCCGTTCTGGAGCAAGCGGGCGATCTACGTCGGGGGAACGCGGCGGCCGGCGACGCTGAAGACGGGGACCACGAACGACACGAAGGACCTCACGGCCATGGGGTACCTCGCACCACCTTCCGACCCGAAGGCGCCCGCGTTCGTCGTCGGAGCGTGGATGGGCAACTCCGACAACTCGGCACCGCCGGGCGGCGTCGTCTCGCTGGAGACCGCCGCCTCGCTCTGGCAGTCGTTCCTGACCGCGGCGACGAAGAGCCTGCCGATCGCAACCTTCCCGCAGCCACCGGGCGTGGTCCAGGCCACGGTGGACGCGTTCAGCGGCATGCTGCCCGGACCGTTCTCGAGCAAGACCGTCAAGGAGTGGTTCATCAGTGGGACGGTGCCGACCCAGGTCGACAACACGAAAGTCGGCATCGCGGTTGACTCGGCCTCCGGCAAGCTCTGGCAGGACGGCTGCCTGGGACCGATGGAAGTGCACGGCTTCCTCGACCTCAGCAACGTCGAGGCCGACTATCCGGCCTGGCGACCCTTCACCGACGGCTGGATCGCTCGAGCCCAGAAGGGACCGGGCGTCGCAGGCGGCCCTTCGAACACGCGCACGACCTACTTCTACGAGAACGGCGTCTGGAACCCCTACGGGTTGAGCTGGGGCGCCCCGTTCCCGCCCACGCAGACCTGCGACATCGTCGTCCCGTCGCCCGAGCCGTCGCCGTCCTTCGACCCGTTTGCCAGCCCGGGCCCGAGCCCGACGGACTCGATCCCGCCGTCCCCGCCCGCGAGCGGGTTCGTGAACGGATTCGTGAACGGAGTCCTGAACGGGAACGGCGGCGGGAAGCCGAAGCCGTCGCCCTGAGCCGCCCGCGCGCCTAGAACGTGACGATGGTGGCGCCGTCACCGCCCTCGCCGCGCTCACCGGGCCGCGAGGTCGCGACCAGCGGGTGGGTCGCCGCGGCGGCCCGCACCGCGTCGCGCAGCGCCCCCGTCCCGTGCCCGTGGATGATCGTGGCCCTGGCCAACCCGGCCAGGGCGCAGTCTTCGAGGTAGCGCCCGACCACCTCGAGCGCTTCGTCCACTCTCGCTCCGCGGACGTCCAGCGAGGATGCGATAGTGTGGGCGCGATCCAGCCTCAGTGCAGTGATCCCGGAGGCGGCTTCCTCCGACCGTCCCCCGCGGGTCGGACCGCCCGGCGCCGCGTCGAGGATCGCGGGCTCCAGGTCCTCCACTCCGACCGTCACGCGCAGGCCACCCACCTCCAGCGTGGCCCGGCGGCCACCGCGTTCGAGGGCCACGACCCGGCCCTCCCATCCGCGCGTGCGGCTCCGGGCGCGCGCCCCCACGCGCCAGTCGACGGGCCCCGTGGGCGCGGCGGCCGCCGGTGCCGGGGCCGAGTCCGGGAGTCGGGCCAGGTGCTCCTCTGCCCGCTCCATGAGCGCGTCCAGGGCGGGGGCCGTGACGGTCTCGCGTTCCATGCGGCGCCGGGCCCCGCGGATCTCGGAGCGGAGGTCGTCCACCAGCCGCTCGGCGTCTGCCCGTGCGGCGGCGACCGCCGCGTCGCGGTCCCGGCGGGCGTGCCGGCGTTCGTCGTCGGCGACCCGCTGCGCCTCCCCGGCCTTGATCTCGGCGGCCCGGGCCCGGTCGAGCGCCGTCCGCGCGGCCGTGTCCGCCTCCCGGATCGAGGCGAGCGTCTCCTCGAACGCCGTCTGGCCCTCGGTCAACCGCCCGCGCGCGTCGTCCACGATCGCCAACGGCAGACCCAGACGCTCCGCGATCGCGAAGGCCTGGCTGCCGCCCGGGAGGCCGATCCGGAGCCGGTAGGTCGGGCTGAGCGTCTCCAGGTCGAACTCGACCGACGCGTTCCTGACCTCGGGCGTCGTGTGCGCGTAGACCTTCAGCTCGGCGTAGTGGGTCGTCGCCGCCACCAGGGCGCCGGCCCGCAGGAAGTGGTCGAGGAGCGCCTGGGCCAGCGCGGAACCCTCGGTCGGATCCGTGCCGGCTCCCAGCTCGTCGAGAAGGACCAGGGTGTTCGGGCCGGCAGCCTCCGTGATCCTGACGATCGATCGGAGGTGCCCGGAGAACGTGGAGAGCGACTGCGCGACAGACTGCTCGTCTCCGATGTCGGCGAACACGTCGCGGAGCACCGGCAGCCGACTCCCGGGGTCGGCCGGAACGTGGAGGCCGGCCTGGTGCATGAGCGCCAGCAGGCCAAGCGTCCGCAGGGTGACCGTCTTGCCGCCGGTGTTGGGGCCGGTGACCAGGAGCGCCCGGAAGTCGGTCCCGAGCTCCACGTCGATCGGCACGACATGGCCCGTGAGACCCGGATGGCGGGCGCCCAGCAGGATGATCTCGGCGCGAGCGCCAACCTCCGCGCGGGTGGCGTCCATCTCCTCGGCGAGGCGCGCCTTTGCGCTCCACAGGTCGAAGCGTGCGAGTGCGCGGAGCAGCTCCCCGAGGGGTCCGGCCTGGCTGCCGACAAGCGCCGAGAGCTCGTCGAGGATCCGCTCGACCTCCTGCTGCTCGGCCACCTGCGCCTCGCGCCAGGCGTTGCCCAGCTCCACGGCCACCAGGGGTTCCACGAAGAGTGTCTGCCCGCTCCCGGACGCGTCATGGACGATCCCCTTCACGCGGCTGCGGGAATCGGCCCGCACGGGCACGACGTAGCGGCCGTTGCGGAGCGTGATGATCGGGTCCTGGAGCGCGGCCCCGACGTCCGTCGAGTGGACCAGCTGCTCGAGCCGGCTCCGCAGGCGCTCGTAGGCGTGCCGCGTCGCCCTCCGCAGGCCGCCCAGGCGCGGCGACGCCGTGTCCAGCAGCTCGCCGACCGGGTCGAAGCTTCGCTCCAACGTAGAGCGCAGGGCCGGCATGCCGTGCAGGTCACGGGCGAGCGCGCTCAGCAGGGGCCGTCGATCGCCCGCCAGCGCGTCGCGCAGCCGGGAGCCGGCCTCGAGCGTCGCCGCGATCGCCCCGAACTGGACGGCGTCGAGGCGGCCTCCGCGGGCCGCGCGTTCCACCGCCGGCCCGATGTCCTGCGCGCCCCCGATGCCGGCCTGCGGCTTCTCGGCGAGCAGCTCGCGCGTCTGCGACGTCTCGTCCAGGCCGATCTCCACGATCACTCGATCCGCCGAGGGCATGAGCGCCGCAGCGAGGCGCCGCCCGGGCCCGAACCCGGCCGCGGCGGCGAGGCGCTCGCGGATGAGCGGGAACTCGAGGAGTGCGATCGACTTCGCGTCCATCAGCGTCCGCGGCCGACAGAGAGGGCCGGGCTCCCCACGATCCAGAAGCGCCACGGCCGCGACGCCCACGCCGCGCCGGCGAAGCTGACCCCGACCCGCGGCCCCGAGGCGGTCTCCGCGCGGGGTTCGGCGGACAGCAGCGACTCCAGCCGGAGCCGGCCTGCCGGGTCGAGCAGGTCGCATCCGTCGTCCTCCCGCTCGATCGAGAACGCCGCGCCCACGTTGCCGGGCCCACTCGCGAGCCGCACGACCGGGAGCTGGGCCACGCGGTCGGCCGCCCGTGCCGGCGCGGCTCGGACGGACCGCCGGGTGGCGAGGCCCCGGGCGACCCTGGCCTCGCGCATCGCAGCGACGCCGACGAGTGGCTCGACGGCGCGGACCAGGACCGCGGATGCGCGGCCCGCCGGGCCGCAGACGACGTTCAGGCAGGTGTGCATGCCATAGACACCGTACACGTAGGCGACGCCCGACGGCGCGAACATCGTGGCGTTGCGTGGCGTCCGCCCGGAACGGGCGTGGGATGCCAGATCCTCGGGCCCCCCGTAGGCCTCCACTTCGACGATCCGGCCCATCCTCGTGGAAGGTCCGTCATCGCGGATCAGCAGGGCGCCGAGCAGCCCCCGCGCAGCGCCGACCACGGGCCCGGCCAGGAGACTTGCGAGGTCGGCCGGCGGAACGGGCGGGCTGTCCGGTGCCGCGGGATCCGTGGCGGTCAGGGGAAGATGGCGCGGAGCCCTGCAGGCGTGATCCAGGCGAAGAGCGCCAGGAAGGCGGGGATCACGTGGTCACGGAACAGGACGGCCGTCTGCGACGGATCGTAGAAGTCGTAGATGCTCCGGAAGATCCCGATCTCGTTCGGGCTCGCCGCGAAGCCCGGGAGCCGAAAGAACGAGTCCAGGATCATGATCATGGCGCCCACCAGCACGACCGCCTGGAGGATCCCAAGGAGTCCGCCGACGATCTCGTCGATCGCGGTGGATCGCTTGAAGAGCTGGGTCCGCCGATAGAAGACCTGGGCCAGGATGGAGCCCGCGAGGTAGATCACGACGAAGCTGCCGCCGAACGCCAGCATCGTCGAGTACTCCTTCGGGTACTGCGTCCAGTACTCACCCAGCCACGAGCCGAGCGGGTCGCGCAGGTTCAGGGCGAACAGGAGCGCGACGAGGACGATCGCCAGGCCGAACAGCCTGCGCAGCGTCCCCTGGACGAACCCGGCCAGGAAGAAGCCACCGACGAAGAAGGCCACGAGCAGGTCGAAGAGGTTGAGGCCTCGGATGGCGCCGACGACGTCCACGCAGACTCCCGTGTCGCGGCGCGCGCTCGGCGCCGACCCAGCCAGCCCCGATCGCTCTCGCGGGACCCGAGGCTAGGATACGTCCGCGCTCATGGCGCCCGCAACCGGGCTTCTCGCAATCGGCTCGGGCGCGCAACCCGGCCGATCCGGAACCGACCCCCCCGGTCAGGTGCGCAGGCGAGCTCCATGGGCGGACGCGACCGCGGAAACGAGACGCGCGACCTCGGCGTCCACTTCCTGGTCCGTCAGCGCCCACTCGTCGGCGGCGAACACGACGCGCCAGGCAAGGCTCTTCTCCCCGGCCGCCAGCGGCGCGCCGCGGTAGATGTCGAAGAGCACCACTCGTCGGAGCGCTTCGCCGCCAGCCGCCCGGAGTGTCGCCGCAAGGTCCGCGGCCGCGAGCGCCTCTGGGACCACCAGCGCGAGGTCGCGCTCGTGCGCGGTGAAGCGCCCGACGGGCAGGACCCGCACGGGGACCAGCTGACCCCCGGAGAGGCCGGAGATCGCGAGCTCCGCGACGATGACACGCTCGGCGCGCAGGTCCCACGCCGCAAGCACCGACGGGTGCAGCTCGCCGACAAGCCCGGCCAGCCCCCCCCGGGCTTCGCCATGCGCGGCGCGCCCCGGGTGCAGTGGCGCCCCACCCTCGTGCGGCGCCCAGACGAGTTCCGGAAGCGCCAGGACGCGGGCCACCAGCTCGACGATCCCCTTCCCGTCGTCCAGGTCGTACGGGCGTGCCGGAAGGTTCCAGGCGCTGGCGCCTGCCACGCCCGTTGCGAGGAACGCGAGTCGCCACCACTCCGCCGGGGAGCCGTCCGGGGCCTGCGCATAGCCTTTGGCGATCTCGAAGATCGCGACGTCGCCCCGGCCGTGCCGCTCGTTGAGCGCCAGGACGTCCAGCAGGCTCGCCACGAGGCCGCGTCGCAGGACGGCGTGGCGCTCGGACAGGGGGTTGGTGACGGTCACGACCGGACCGTCGACGGCGCTCTCGCCAGGTACGCCCGCCGCGGCCATGACTGGCCACTGGAGCGCGGCCGCCTGGGTCGCGGGAACGAGCGCGGGCGTCACGACCTCCATCAGCCCCGCGCCCGCCAGTGCGCGCCGAAGGGCGTCGCGCCGCTCGAGGGGGTTCGGCCGTGCATGGGGCATCGCCGTATCCGGCGTCGTGCTCGCGACGGTGTCGTAGCCCGCAAGCCGGACGACCTCCTCCGCGATGTCGACCTCGACGAGGAGGTCACGGCGCCACGTGGGCACGATCGCGTCGCGTGCCTCACCCGGCGCGACAGGGACGCTGCGCGGCGTCGTGCCGGCCGCGATCGCAATCCGGGACCCGTCGGGCGCAGGCTCGGTGGCGA
>Ga0315268_10009259_pt1 | contig 10232 bp, 9 predicted proteins | sample C1_top_MG_FD_204535 | JGI IMG/M metagenome (GOLD analysis project Ga0315268, IMG submission 204535) | Sediment microbial communities from Yellowstone Lake, YNP, Wyoming, USA - C1_top | ecosystem: Environmental > Aquatic > Freshwater > Lake > Sediment | place: USA: Wyoming | collected 2017-08-01 | reverse complement strand
CAATGCCCAAGCCATGGTGGAGTAGTAGGCATCGCTCCCTCATCATTGTTGGGTTTACCGGCCTGATTCTGTTTCTGATATTTGTTCCAATTCTACCTCCGCAGGAGCTTTACATAGGGTCGCCGAGATGCGTTGCAGAATTAGACCGTGCCGGGATCACATGTTCGTGGGTTCGGTACTCTATCACCTTCCTATACTTCGGCTTTGGCGGCATGGCTACGTACTACTATGGTTGGGTGCGGTACTACCTCTGTGTACCACAAAGCGGTCAGATTGTGTCTTATTGCGTGATATTCGACTTGAACCACTAACTGGTCTTGGCGTTATCTTGATAGTCATTGGGTTCATGCTGAAGAAAAATCCGCCGATACCGAACAGCCGAGACGAACAGCCATAAAGCGAACAGAGCCCCTCAGAGACGCCGGACGCCGACGCACGATCAGCACTGTGCCCGGCCTTGGCAGCCTGAAGTCTTCGACAACCCGGGGTAAGTCTGAGCGATGCTTGTACAGCTGGTTAGCGTTGCTTCTTGAAGCGAAATGCTGTAATTTCGCGAAAAACGATGTCTAGCATATGTTATACAATCCGCGGGTGGACATTCCTCAGCCGTCGATTTCGGCGCATCGCAGAGTAACGCGTTGTCCCTATAAAATTGCAGACCCTCCCCCATCCGGTCCGAGAAATTGGAGGCATGTCGAGTGTTGAGCAGTTCGACGCCTACAGTGCGGGCACCCAGAACGTAGTAAACTGGGTCCTCAAGTAGATCGCGACGACAAGCATTGAACCCAGCGAGAAGACTGCGACATAATCCATAGGTTTCAGTCTGAGGGTTCTGTACCAAGTTCTCTTGCTGCTCGCCCCGAACGCGCGAAGCTCCATGGCGTCTGCCACATCGTAAATCGACAACATCGCATTGATTGCCACAGGCACCAGTAGGGGCACGGTGTTCATGATGCGCCCTAACAGTCCGCCTCTCGCTCTCACGGTGTATCCCCGAGCCATTTGGGCGTTCATGGTGGTCTGGAACTCATCTACGTAATAGGGCAAATAGCGCATTGCCAAGTCCACCACAAACGCCAGCTTGTAGGGAATCCCGATCCTCGCCAGCGCAGGAGCGTAGACGGTTGGGTCGGTTGTCATGATCACGGACATTGAGACGAGTGCAAACGACAGCAACCGCATCAGAGAGGCTATTGCGAAGACGATGCCCTCAGTCGTGAGCTGAATGATCCAAACACTTGCTATCACATGTGGATTCGGCACTTGAGGGCGAGTGAACGAAAACATTGCGTTAATGGTTGATATGACAACAATGATCGTGAACAGGAACTTCAGTGTGGATTTGGATTCCTTGTATGGTATGCGAGCTGAGGCGAATACTAGAATTGATGCGACAAACGGGAAAATCAGGATTCTTATGTCAAGAAATGCGACTTCAGCGAAGAGGAACAAGAAAAGAAGTAGGAATTTCGCTCTCGGGTCCAGTCTGTGCAGCACTGTGTTGCCGGGAAAGTACTTGATCTGAATCATTGCGGTCGGGGGGGGCGTTATACTCTTCTCGCACGTCCAGCTGTCGCGGTGGCGTACGCATACAGAAGTATCGGTGTGAGGATCACGCCGTTTACAATGTTCGTTACACCGGCTCCGAGGAATTCTGCGAGCGCTGCCTCGATCGTGTTCAAGCCTATCTGGAATACGTAGTCTGTGCCTGCCGCGAATCCGATTCCGACGATGGCTCCTAGCACCGCGAGGACTGCAGCGGATACGAGTCCCTTCGCCTTCGTCCAATCAGTTCTCTTCACTATGTAGTATCCTATGCCCGGGACCGCGCCCATCAGGCCGTTGCCGATGTCCCAGTTCCAGAAGAAGCCACCCCAAGATACCGCGTCAGATATGACGTTGCCAAGGAAACCAGTTACGAAACCCGTAATTGGGCCGAATACGAAGCCGAAGATCATAGGGATGGCAACTGTAGGTCTGACCGCGATTAGCCACAGGCCTGGAATAGTGAGAGCGTTGAACGGTATTGTAAGCGCTGCGTAGAGTGCTGTCCCGACGGCCATTGCAACTATCTGCTTCGCTGAAAAGAGAGATTCTCTAAATCCTTTCTTGCTCAACTCTCTTCAACCCCAGATCCGCCTTGTCTGCGAGATCGCTATTTAAGAGCTAGCCAAAACCTGAAGCTCCAACGAGCTCACCCAACCTCAGAACAGACCTTCCGCCAGTCGCTCGTACCGACAACTCGATCAGAGAAGTCACGCGAATCGCTCCACGTTTCAGAATCTCTTCGTCCGCCAAGAGCGTCCGCGTCGGACCGTCCGCTATGATCCTTCCACCATTCATCACGATGGCTCTGTCCGTGTATTCAATCGCCAAATCGGGATCGTGTGTTATCACGACAAAGGATTTGACACGCTCACGGAGGGAGTCGATGAAGCTCATGAAGCTGGAGTAGCTCCTGTAGTCTTGTCCGGCCGTTGGTTCATCAAGAATGACGCATTTGGGTCCCATGGTTATCACCGATCCGACGCAGATGCGTTTCTTCTCCCCGTAACTAGAAGCAAAGGGTGAATTGTCGAGCAGATGACCGATTGAACAACGTGACGCGGCCTCGGGGACGATCGTTGCGATTTCCTTCGGCTCGATTCCAATATTCTTGGGCCCAAAGCTCAACTCCTCCCTGACAGTCTTCGCGAAGAGCATTGAGAATGGGCTCTGAAAAACTAGGGAGACCGTCCGCGCCACCTCAGCCGTTGACAGCTGAGCGGTGTCCCGCCCAGCAACCAGCACTCGCCCTGAGGAGGGTTTGTTGATTCCTATGAGGCTTAGGGCCAGAGTCGACTTTCCTGCTCCGTTGTTCCCCAGTAACGCGATTCTCTCTCCCTCTCGAATGGAGAGCGAGACATGGTCTAGGGCCTTGATTCCGCCTGAATACTCGAAGGAGATATCCTCAACCCGGACGAGTTCTTCTCCGAGCTCTGAAGGGCGCTCGATGGGAGTGACGGTAGGTGCCGCTCTTGTTGACCTTTGGCGCTGTACGACGTACTCAGCAGGGATCTTCAGAACCTCGCCGAAATTGATGAGTATCGCTGGATCGTTGCCTTCGGCGACAATCCTCCCACCGTCGATCACAACGATTCTTGATGGTCTAGCTCGTAGAACTTCCTCAGTCCTGTGTTCGGCTGCAATGATTGTTTTTCCTGCGCCGTGAAGTTGACTGAAGAGGTCTTGCATATGTCGAACTCCATTTGAGTCTAGGTTCGCGAGGGGTTCATCAAAGAGCAGTAAGTCTGGCAGCATCGCGAGGATGTCAGCGATTGCCAGCCTCTGCTTCTCGCCTCCAGAGAGTTGGAAGATAGCTCGGTCACTAAGATGTAAGATCCCCATCGACTCGAGGCTCTGCTTCACCCTTCGCTCAATCTCCAGCCTTGGGATGCCTAAGTTGCCAGGTCCGAAAGCCACGTCATCCTCGACGACAGACGAAACGAGCTGCTTGTCGGGCTCTTGCAGCACCGTCCCAACCACTAAAGACATGTCCAAGAATCGAGTCTTTGAAACGGATCGACCCCTGACCGCCACCTCTCCAGAGTATTGGCCGACATATCTGTGAGGAATCAAGCCGTTAATGCACTTGAGTAGAGTCGATTTTCCGGATCCACTCGCCCCTGCCAAAAGAACGAAATCGTGAGCGCCAACATTCAGGTTGATGTCATCGAGAGCAGGTTCCTTACGATTCTCGTAAGTGAAGCTCAGATCTTTGATCTCGATCTCGTTCAAGCCAATACCAGCACTGAATCATTCAAGCTCTACATGGAGCTGATTCGCGACTGGAACCGTAAGGCAACTTTCGAACACGTAAATGCCGGACAGTAAAATCCTTTCGGGAATAGGGATCTCGAAATGTTCCGAAGAATCGCGTTAGGTTTTTAACCGAACATCCATAGGCCTCGCCGTTTGCGATGTCAGTCAGCATAATGCTAAGCGGAAACGGCGAACTTGACTCTAGAAAAGTCGGCCATTTGAGCATCGAGGCAGAGAAACAAGGCTTCAATGGGCTGTGGTTTGGCGAGACAACACTTCGCGATGCTTCGGTTCTCGCGACCATCGCTGCCTCCTCCACGAAGAAGATCCAAATTGGCACTTCGATCATCAACGTGTACACAAGGGCCCCGGGACAGATGGCCTTGCTCGGTGCAACGATTAACGAGCTCAGCGGAGGTAGGTTCTGGCTGGGATTGGGAGTGAGCACGGCCGCCATCATCGAGAGCTATTTCGGGCAGCGCTTCCAGGAACCCATCCAACGTCTCGACGAGACTATTACACTTCTGCGCCACTACTTCTCTGGGGAGAGATTCAGCTATCAAGGAAGGTTGTATTCCCCCAGCGGGGCAAGGCTGAGGACAAAGCCTGCTCCGCGAATAGCCCTCGCCGCTCTGAACGATCAAATGATCAAGAAAGCAGCGAAGGTGGCGGACCGAGTCATTCTGAACCTTTACCCCACAGACCGAATACCACACGCTGTGAAGCTTATCGATGAAGCGGCGCAGAGTAGCGGCAGGAGCAAACCGACTCTGTCGGTGATGCTCTACATAGATGTTCTAGGCGACAACGAGAAGGGGCTTGACACAGCGAAGAATCTAGTTTCCTTTTACGCAAGCGCACCTGCATATTCGGCACTGTTCTCAAGTGTCGGCTTTGCCACAGAAGCCAGAGCAATGATGGACGCTTGGAAAACAAAAGACCGAGATGCGGTGAAGAGAGTCGTTACGCGCGAGATGATCGATCGTCTGATGGTGCTCGGCACAATCCAAGATGTTGGAGAGCGAGTGAGGGTTTACCAGGAAAAGGGTGTTGACGACGTATTCATCGTGCCTTCGCCGTTCGCAGACTATGAAGGAAACATCAATGAAGTCCTCCATCACTACGGCCAAAAATAATCAAAGAAAGTTGGACAGGTTCAGCTTGGTAGAACCAGAGAGTTCTGCGCCTTTCTCGGGCCTGCGGCCTCAGAGTCAAATCTCTCGTCAACCGCCACACAACAGTCGAAGTGTGCTGTTATCGAAAGGGTGTTGAACCGATAGCGCCACGTTCGACCGTTCCAATATTACCATTGAGATCTGAACGATGTGCGCTCCACAAATCAGCAAGCCTATGAATATTCCGATCAATATGCCGGCAATCAACGCTAAGATTACGATCGCAGCGAGTTTGCCTTCCAAGATCACGCCCATAGGTTCAATGATTGCCATGGTTCAAATCAGCTTCGTGAGAAAAACTAGAAAAAGACCCAGCCCTGACGCCAACCCGATGAAGAACCCTCCTGCTTGGTGAAACGGATGACCCAGCAAGGATCCGGTCACCGTTGTTCTCATACCCTTCAAGTAATCCGCTAGCGGAACTAGCATACTCAATACCACGATCGACCACTCATAACGTTTCAGCATAGCCGACAATTGCCCAGTTCCAGCGATCATATTGCCGCCGCCCGTCGCAATAAATCCCGCCACGAGACCAATCAAAAGCCCAATGACGGTCGCCGTAGTGACTTTCATTAGGATTTAGCTCCTCCTTTCACTATTCTGTACCCCAATTCCGTTATGTAGGACCACAATCGTGTTTCCGTCCTACAAGAATTTCTGTGCCGCATTCTTACTAGTAGAAGAGTGGAATTTGCAGACGAACGCTTAACTCAACATGACCGCGCTAGCGCGGATCTGAGCATTCTATCCGACAACAAACTGCAATGCTCAGCTTGAGCCGGCTGGGGAGTGTTCACGTTGCCGATTTACGCTTGTTGCAGGGCTAATTCTATCAGAAAGCAATGGGCCTATGTGCATCTATCGTGTGAGATCGCGGCTTATGAAATCCCATAGTCTCGTATATCGGGTCATACTGGTTTCGCTGGTTGTTCTAGCTCTGTGGGCGGTTGCCCTTTCATTGAGTGGGTTGCTATCGAGTTTTCTCGGTCTGCCGCAGACTCTCGGTTTTCCAATCTACGTACGTGTGATAGGTTTGCTCGTTGTTCTGTGTGGTCTCCTATGGTTCGGTTGGCTTACCAAGTACAGGCCACCAGTGGACATTCTCAATTCAACGTACGTGACTTTCTCTAAGATCTTGGCTGGAACTCGTCTTGAGGAGAAATCGGGCAGGACTGAGTCGCTCGTTGTGAAGGGCCCGTATCGGTACGTGAGGCATCCGCTCTACTCCGCTATTCTGCTGCTAGCGGCTGGACTATGGCTGCTCTTCGATTACACGCCCCTACTGTTGACGACGCTCCTCTTGCTGTTGTGGTTCAACTTCGTAGTTGCACCATTCGAGGAACGTGAACTCAGAGCCATGTTCGGGGAAGCCTACAGCGAGTACGCAAGGAACGTTCCCAGATTCATTCCAGTGCGTCTCTCTTACAGGAAGACCGCGAGGGATTGAAAGTCAGACGCGAACCCTATTAAAGTTCGGTTCCTCCCTCTGCAAATTGGGTCTGGTCAAGTGACGGTTCTGACATTGCCAGCCTCGAAGCGTGCGAGTGGCGTAGAGTATGCAATTCGCGATGTCGTCGTGAAGGCGGAACAGGTAAGAAAGGCGGGAAAGAAGATTCTTTCGCTGAACATTGGTGACCCGGCCAAATACGATTTCGAGACGCCCCTCCACATCAGGAAAGCGCTTGAGAAGGCGGTTGAGAGCGGATCGAATTTCTACTCGCCATCAGAGGGACTTCCCGATCTAAGGGAAGCGATTGCTGAAAAGGAACGTAAAGTGAACGGGGCTCAAATTGGCGCCGGTGAAGTTGTAGTGACAACCGGCATCTCCGAGGGAATAATGTTCCTGATGGCCGCGGTTCTGAATCCAGGAGACGAGATCCTAGTGCCCGGTCCATGCTACCCTCCGTACAACACGTACGCCAAATTCTTCGAAGGAAGGCCTGTGAGCTACCGGACCGTCGAGGATCGAGGTTGGGCACCTGACCTTTCAGACTTGGAAAGCAAGATCACAAGCCGAACGCGCCTGATAGTTGTGATCAACCCCAACAACCCATGTGGGGCGGTCTATTCGCGGAATGAGTTGACGCGAATCGTCGAGCTAGCCGCGTCACACAAACTCCCAATAGCTGCAGACGAAATCTATGACAGAATCATCTACGACGGTTCCCATTGCAGCATGGCTTCAATAGCGAAAGATGTGCCACTAATCGGCCTCAACGGATTCTCAAAGGCGTACCTGATGACTGGTTGGCGGCTCGGCTACGTCTACATTCAAGATCCTCAAGGCGACCTGACGGAGATCTGGGACGGAATTCAAAGACTCGCACGGGTTAGACTCTGCGCGGCAACTCCTGCACAAATCGCAGCTACCGAGGCCCTTCGAGGCCCGCAGAATCACATAGACGAAATGGTCTCCAAACTAAAGAAGCGCAGGGACTTTGTCTGGAAACGCGCCAACGAGATCCCAGGAATTACAGCAGCAAGACCGGCGGGCGCATTCTACGCCTTTCCGAAAGTGCAAGCGATCGGCGAAAGGTGGGCGTCCGACAAGGAATTCGTAACCGAACTTCTCACTGATACCGGAGTGCTCGTGGTTCATGGATCAGGTTTTGACGAGACATACGGGAAGGATCATTTTAGAGTCGTCTTCCTTCCCAACGAGTCCATACTGGGCGAAGCATTCGACAAGATCGAGGACTTCATGAAACGCGAAGGCTGAAGATAGAAGTGCGAGCAGAGATCGCGAAAATCAAGATGGCTGAAGCGAACCTCCCATCCGCCTAAGTACTCTCAAGGCAACGAGTGTGATCATCTTGCTCGGCTCTCCAACCTTCTCCAAAGAGAAGGGTGTGGGCGGGCGTTTGCTGTACCAGTTAGCATAAGAGCCCTCCAGATCAGGGTGCACTGCGTCCAAGTTCCATCTGCCGTCTGGTCTTCTCTTTTCCTTCAGAAGCTCGTATGCATAGTTGAGCCTCCGGTCCTCTTTGAAGCCCAGGGCGGTCAGGAAGTCGAGCCCGACGAGGAGGTCATAGTAATAGTGAGAGGGATAGTGAAATCGGAACCACGGACCGTAACGCTTGCCCTGCCTCCAAAGTGCTCTGTCTAGATAGAATTCGGCTCCTCTCTCAACGGCTCGTTTCACACTTCGGTTCCATTTCTGCTTGGGGTAGACGGCGAACGCGCTCATGCCCTCCCAAGCATCGATGACACCGTTCTTCCCCCAACAATGCCATCCGCCATTCTCCTTCTGCTCTCTAACCAACCAGTCAAACGCGCTCCTAACCTTCGGATGGTCGGCATAGCCGAACTGGACGAGAGCCCGCGCCGTATTGCCCACCAAGCACAATTCACTTTTCCTCGCATTATCGACGCCGAAGCCACCGTCAGACTTTGCAAACCGTGCAATCCACAGATCACACGCCCTTTCAATTCGAGGATCCTTTCTTGTCATGCCCAAGTCTGCGAGAACCAGCAGCATCCAGTTAGTGGCCAGATACTTCGGCCTGTAGAGGCTCTCTTCTCCAACCCACCACCCAGCCTCAGATTGCCGGCTCAGAATATCCGCAGCCCACCCTCCGTTTGCGATATTTCCACGCGCCACCTCGACGTCAGAATCGTTCTCAGACTTGTCGATAAGCTGCGTCATCGCATGGTACCGAATGGATGGCTGATTCTCCTCAAGCAGCCAATCTAGGACGTCTTTCATTTGCTGTCAGCCCTCTTGGAGTCTAGCGTATCATTGAACCAGCTAATGAATTCTTGATGATGCCGTACGGCGGAATTGGCGCCGAGGGTGGGACCTGAACTTCAGACGGTAGCCTCGACTTTCGTTAAGATCGATTTGACTCTGGGGTTTTCGCGGACGGGGGAGTACAATGGGTCATATGCGATTTCGCCAAGCCAATTTGCGCCTCTGGCGTACTCTTCCTCTATCAGTTCGACGGCTTTGTCTAGTTCTCTAAGAGCTATGTGGTACATTATTCGGATGTCGTTATGAGGAAGGGTCTGGTCCCGTATTGCTTCGGCTTCTGCCATTGTCCTTCTCGCCTCAGTTTCTTTTCCCGCCAATGCGTAGTTCGTGGCGAGGGCGAGCTTCGAGGTGAACTCATCTTTGCTTGCCCTTAGGTAGGTCTGACCTAGCTTTTCGACTTCATCAAATCTCTTTTCGTGCCAGTATGTACCTGCAAGGTTTGCAATCGCCGGAGGAAAGTCCGGCTGCAGCTCAAGAGCTCTAAGGTGCTGGCTTTCTGCTTGCTCGTAATTTCCGAGCGCATCATGAGTGATGCCGACAAAGGTTGCAATCTGAGGGGAGAGAGGATCAAGCTTCTGTGCCGTTAAGGCCTCTTGGAGCGCTCCCTCCCTTCTCCCGGTACGAAGCATGAGTATCCCACGGTAATGGTGTGCCGTCGCATAGCTAGGATTGAGGTCCATCGCCTTTTCGAATTCCATCTCGGCAGCACTGTCCCTGGCCTGGTACAAAGCAATCGCCAACGACGTGTGCGCCTCGGCAGAGGCCGAGTCTAGCTCCACCGCCTTCATCGCGAACTCCTTGGCTTTCGAAAACGCCTCTGCATAGGGCATATGCACATGGTCGCCAAGGACACTGTAACAGTCAGCTATCCCAGAGTATGCTAAGGCGAAGTCCGGGTCGAGTTTGATCGCGGCTTGATACTCGTCAATAGCCTTCAGCATGCTCTCCTTGGTTCTTTGATTCCAGAAGTATCTTCCTTTGAGGTAGAGACTATGGGCCTCAGGGCTTCGCGTAAGCGTTTTCTCGATGTGGGTTTGATCACGAGGTAGGATTCTAATGCGGAGAGCGTTCGCCACCTGCCTTGCAATATCACTTTGAACAGCGAATATGTCATCGAGTTCGCGGTCGTAGTTCTGGGCCCACAGATGTCTGTCACCCGCCACGTCGATTAGCTGGGTAGTGATCCGTACCCTGTTCCCTGCTTTTCTGAAGCTCCCTTCGAGAACTGACCCAACATCGAGCTCTCTTCCGATCTCTCCGACTTTCTTCATCGTCCCCTTATAGCCCATTACCGAAGTCCTCGAGATGACACTGAGACCGCTGATCCCAGAGACAGTGGAGATGATTTCCTCGGTTATGCCATCCGCGAAATACTCGTCGTTAGGGTCCGGACTGAAGTTGGCGAAGGGGAGAACAGCAATTCTGTGTTTATCAAGCGTCACCCGCGCTGAGGAAAACGCGGGCGGAACAAAGCTCTTCGACCGAGCAAGGTCGTTCCGGGG
>Ga0315268_10009257_pt1 | contig 10232 bp, 11 predicted proteins | sample C1_top_MG_FD_204535 | JGI IMG/M metagenome (GOLD analysis project Ga0315268, IMG submission 204535) | Sediment microbial communities from Yellowstone Lake, YNP, Wyoming, USA - C1_top | ecosystem: Environmental > Aquatic > Freshwater > Lake > Sediment | place: USA: Wyoming | collected 2017-08-01 | reverse complement strand
GTTTTCTGCCATTCACCTTACACCTGTTCGGAAGAGACTCTTAAAAAGGCAAAGCAGATTACCCGGTCAAACAATCTTCTTTTCCAGATTCATACATCGGAAACAAAGAATGAATTCGACATGATAATGTCAAAGCATGGCGTTTCGCCGGTAAAATATCTTGAAAGGACAGGCATCCTTGATGAAATGACACTTCTTGTTCATGCCGTATGGGTTGATGAAGAAGATATCCGGATCATATCGGGACACGGCTCGAAGATATCCCACAACCCGCAGAGCAACATGAAGCTTGCATCGGGCATCGCGCCTGTTCCGGAATTCCTGAAAAATAAAATCACAGTGGGGCTCGGCACAGACGGTTGCGCAAGCAACAATGACCCGGATCTCTTTAAGGAGATGGATGTTGCGGCAAAGATTCACAAGGCCAATCTCCTTGATCCTACAGTCATGGATGCCAAAACCGTAATTCAGATGGCAACCATCAACGGAGCAAAGGCAATCGGGCTCGGAGATGAAACAGGAAGCATTGAAAAAGGAAAACAGGCCGATATCATAATAATCGATACGGACTCTCCCCATTTAATTCCCATGTACAACCCTGTCTCACACGTAGTTTACTCTGCAACCGGCTCGGATGTGAGAGATGTTCTGGTTTCCGGGAAAATAACCGTAAGGGATAGAAAAATACTCTCTCTGAATATCGAGGATATCATGGACAAAGTAAATCTGTTGGGAGCCAGGATAAAGAGAGCTCTTCGAATAACGAATAACTGAACATTTGCCTTAATAACTTTTATTGACACATCCGCCTCTTTATTATATTTTTGAGACATTCTTGAGGCAATTTTCGTAAACAATTCGTTATTTAATTATGATATTTATCTTTCTGAACTGTTTGGGCAAGATTCTCCTGAGATGATGAAACTTAAAGAACTTAAAGATATTCTTGACGCTTCAATTCTGGTCGGAAATGAACATCTCAACAGGGAATTCGACAAATGCGGAGCCAGTGATCTCATGAGCGACATCCTCGCGGACATGTCCGAGAGATGTGTTATTCTCACAGGACTTACAACCGTTCAGGCAGTGAGAACTGCATCGGTGGCCGGCGCTGGAGCGATTGTTTTTGTAAGGAATAAAATCCCGCCCCAGGCTGTAATCGATCTTGCCCGGACTGAAGGAATCCCTTTGCTTACGACTCCTTTTTCAATGTTTATATCATGCGGCAGGCTTCATGCGCACGGAATAACCGGACTCAACGGAATGAGGTAGATATTTCATTCCGCATGAGATGCTTTTTCAGCGGATATTAAACGTCTTTTCCATTACCGGGTGTACGCGATTCGGTAACGTTGATCTTCTGTCCTGCATAAGGGAAAATTTTCTGATGACGACTTTTAAAATGAACTACCCCGCAGTAAACTACGGGGTATCAAAAAAGCGATGAACGAAGCAAGCTTCGGGGAATTAAACCCGTAGAGATTATTAAAACAGGTTTTAATTATGCCGTTTTCAGCCGATACCACACACTCTTCAAGTTACATTACCTTCGACTCTGATCTCTGCACAGGGTGCGGCAATTGCATCAAAGCATGCCCGACAAAAGCAATCCGTTTATACAATGATAACCCCACATGCCTTACGAACAATTGCATCCGGTGCGGAGAATGCTTAATGGTTTGCTCTTCAGGCGCCATAAGCACAACAACATATGAACTTGAGGCGCTCCAGAAGGACAAGGTTTCAATCGCCCTCGTTTCTCCGGTGCTCTATTCACAGTTTAAAGGGGTAATGCCCAACGATATTCTGATAGCACTCAAGAAAATCGGTTTTAACAATGCAATGGATCCTTCCTATTTCATTGAGAGGTTTCTTTACGCCGTCGAAGAATATATTGCCAATAACAGAATCACCGGACTGTCGCCATGGCCGCTCATATCGCCGGTATGTCCTGTGGTTATCAGACTTATTGCATACCAGTTCCCAGATCTCCTGCCTCACCTCATGCCGATAATGAGGCCGGTATCGCTCCTTGCAAAGGAAACAAGAGAGCGGATCAGCCGGGAGTACAGGATAAAAAGAGATGCCATAATTCTTTACCATCTCACTCCGTGTCCGGCCAAATTGGTGCCCACCAGATCCTCCTTCTCGCGGGAAACTTCTCTTGTGGATAGAATAATGGGAATAAAGGATGTATATGCCCAGATAAGCGCCCGGCTTAATCAGATGAAAAAAACAGGCGCTGAAGCCTCAATGGACAAACCGGAGACCTGGAAAATCAGCGAAAACTGCCTGCGGTGGGGAACCTCAGGAGGAGAAATAGCAGGCATAAATTCGGATAAAACCCTTGCCGTTTCAGGATTGAGAGAAACAATAACTTATCTTGAAAAAATTGAGATGGGACTTTTTAAGGACATAGAATATATAGAATTCAGGACCTGCCCTGAAGGATGCGTGGGAGGGGCTCTTAATGCTGTTGACAAGTACATAGCAAAAAACACGATTCTAAAAATGTTGAGAAAGTTCAGCCTTGAGAGGATTATGCCCCGCGATAAGGTCCCTCTTCTGTGTGAAAACGGATGGGGACTCTCCGATATGACACCGGATGAGCTTCAGCGCATATTCGGAGTTCACAAGGAACACATATCAATAGAACAACTCAAAGAGATTGAAAAAATGCTGGAACAGATACAGAGAAAAGACTGCGCTGCCTGCGGAGCCCCCGATTGCAGGACATTTGCGGAAGATGTTGTAATGGGCAAAGCCGCATTAAACGACTGTATCATGCTCCGCAAACGCGAGATCGATAAAATTCTTGAAAATAAATTATGATTTTATCTATTCAATGTTTATATCATGCGGCAGGCTTCATGCGCACTGAATAACCGAACTCAACGGAATGAAGTAGCTATTTCATTCCACATGAGATGTTTTTTCAGCGGATATTAAATGTCTTTTCCATTACCGGATGTACGCAATTCGGTAACGTTGATCTGCTGTCCTGCATAAGGGATAATTTCTGATGACGACCTTTAAAAAAAGCTTTAATATTAAAAAAAGGGACTTTGTCAGAGCGGGTGAAGCCTCAATAAACGTTCAGAATATTCTCAAATCATTGAACATGGATCACAAACTGATTCGCCGCATTGCAATCTGCGGATACGAATGCGAAATGAATGTCGTAATGCACGGAGGGGACGGAATTTTGACGGTTGAAATTGATACCGGAAAGATAATGCTCGATATTGAGGACAATGGAGATGGTATAGAAAACATTGAACTAGCCATGCAGAAGGGATATTCTACCGCAACCGAAGAGCACAGGGAAATGGGTTTTGGGGCCGGAATGGGACTTCCCAATATGAAAGTAAATTCCGATATGTTATCGGTCGAATCTGAAAAAGGGAAAGGAACCCATGTGCACATGGAATTTAATGTCTTAACCGACTAAGACGGGTTTGTATTATGCAGGTTTCCGCCGATACAACGCAATCTTCACATTACATTACCTTCGACGCTGATATATGCACAGGGTGCGCCAACTGCATCAAAGCATGCCCGACAAAAGCAATCCGTTTATACAAGGATAGCCCCACATGTCTTACGGACAACTGCATCAGGTGTGGGGAATGCTTAAGGGTTTGCCCTACCGGCGCCATAAGCACAACTACGTATGAACTTGAGGCTTTACAAAAAGACAAAGTTTCCATCACGCTTGTCTCTCCGGTGCTTTACTCCCAGTTTAAAGGTGTAATGCCGAACGATATTCTGCTTGCAGTTAAAAAAATCGGCTTTCACCATGCGATGGATCTTTCCTATTACATCGAGATGTTTCTTTACGCTGCAGAAGAATACATTGCTGAAAACAGAATTACCGGCCAATCGCCATGGCCGCTCATATCGCCGGTCTGCCCGGTTGTAATCAGACTTATTGCCTACCAGTTTCCAAATCTACTGCCTCACATCATACCCATAATGAGGCCGATATCTCTTCTGGCAAAGGAGGCAAGAGCGAATATCAGCCGGGAATACAGGATAAAAAAAGATGCCGTAATTCTTTATCATCTCACCCCCTGCCCCGCCAAGATGGTGCCCAGCAGGTCTTCTTTCGCACAGGAAAATTATCTTGTGGACAGAACAATGGGCATAAAGGATGTATATGCCCAGATAATCGGCCGGCTGAATCAGATGAAAAAATCCGGCATTGAAGCTTTAAGAGAAGAATCGGAACCTCAGAAAATCAGCGGCAACTGCCTGCTTTGGGGTCTTTCAGGGGGAGAAATTGCGGGTATAAATTCGGATAAAACCCTTGCCGTATCAGGATTGAGAGAAACAATAACCTATCTTGAAAAAATTGAGCTGGGCCTTTTTAAGGATATAGAATATATAGAATTCAGGACCTGCCCCGAAGGATGCGTCGGAGGCGCTCTTAATGCTGTTGATAAATACATTGCAAAAAATACGATCCTTAAAATGTTAAGAAAGTTTGGCCTTGAGCGGCTTATACCCCGCGATAAAGTCCTTCTTCTGTATGAAAACGGATGGGGACTCTCCGATACGACACAGGATGAGCTTCAGCGCATATTCGGAGTTTTCAGGGAGCACATATCAATAGAACACCTGAAAGAGATTGAAAAAATACTGGAACAGATACAGGGAAAAGACTGCGCAGCCTGCGGAGCTCCAGATTGCAGGACATTTGCGGAAGATGTTGTAATGGGCAAGGCCGTATTAAATAATTGTATCATGCTACGAAAACGCGAGATTGATAAAATTGAAAATAAATAATGAGTTTTTTATGACAGGTCGGATGTCCTGGAAGGGGTGGTGAAAAATGACGGTAAAAGATCTGGTTGAGAAATTCGGGCTGCAGACCGCTGCTGGAGAAAAAGGCCTTGATCGTTCGGTAAAATCAGGATACTGCGGCGATCTCCTGAGCGATGTAATGGCAAATGCCCCGGAAGGCTGTGTATGGCTGACAATACAAAGCCATCAGAACATAATTGCCGTTGCGGTCCTCCGCGAAATGGCATGCATAGTAATAACAGGTGGACATACTCCCGATACCGAAACAATTGACAAGGCCGGAAAGGAGGGCATACCCCTGCTTCTATGGCCCGGTTCGGCATATACCCTGGCAGGGAGCATTTATTCAGCAGGAATCAAATAAAACGAATTCGTAAAAAGTCGTTCTCACACAAAGATCACTTTTCTTTTTGCCTTTGTGCCTTCGTGTGAAAAATTGACTTTTTACTTTGCCGCCCATGGTGCTCATTTGAAATTATATAAAGCCGACATGCATATCCATACCTGCCTCTCTCCGTGCGGCGACTGGGGAATGAGCCCGAAGAAGATTATTGAAAAAAGTCTTGAAAAGAAACTCGACATTATAGGAATATGCGACCATAACTCTGCAGAAAATGTTGAAGCCGTTATAAAAGCAGGAAAAGGAACAGGCCTTCGTGTTGTCCCGGGGATGGAGATATGCTCAAAAGAAGAGGTGCATATCCTGTCTCTTTTTAACGATACAAAGGAAGCCATTTTGATGCAGGAGTATATTTACGACAATCTGCCGGGGAAAAACAGCCCCGACATGTTCGGATATCAGATTGTTGCAGACGAAAATGATGAGGTAGCCGGAGAAAACCAAAGACTCCTGATAGGAGCAACGAGCCTTAAACTCAGTGAAATAGTCGATAAAATACATTCGCTGAACGGTCTTTGTATTGCTTCGCATGTTGACAGGCCCGTATTCGGAATAATAAGTCAGCTTGGATTCATACCCCCTGACCTTCCCCTCGACGGAGTCGAGATCTCGTGGCGGATGGAGCCTTCCGAAGCAATGAAACAGATGCCGGATATAAAAAGGTTTCCGTTTATCGTATCTTCGGATGCCCATTTCCCGGACGACATCGGCAAAGCCGTCACAAAATTTTTCATTTCCGAACCCACAATAGAAGAGATACGCCTGGCTTTAACAGGAAAATATTACAGACGTGTAGAGGTATGATTTGCGGGAAATAGCATTACATGTATTGGATATAGCCGAAAACGGGATAACTGCGGGTTCGGACCTCATTCAAATTCTTGTCGATGAGAATCGAATTGAAAATCTGTTAAAAGTTGTAATAAAGGATTATGGAAAAGGAATGTCTCCCAAAATGCTTCGCACCGTCACAGACCCGTTTGTAACAACAAGAACTACAAGACGGATTGGCCTGGGGCTGTCGCTCTGGAAGGAGGCTGCAAAAAGATGTGGAGGAGATTTTTCGATTGAATCTGAGCCCGGAAAGGGAACTGTCGTCACCGCCACATTCAGATACGACCATATAGACCGAGCTCCCATCGGAGATATTGCCGGAACAATAACAATGTTAATAGCCGGAAATCCTGATATTGACTTTGTCTATGATCATGTTATTGATGGAAACAGATTTACTATCGACACAAGGGAATTAAGGGAGGAGCTTGAAGAATCCCTGACTGATCCTGCTCTTTTGTTTCACCTGAAGAAACAGATAGAGGAGGAACTGAAAAAACTCGCAGGCAATGAATAATATATTGAAGGAGAGTAAAAAATGACAAAAATCTCCATTGAAGACCTCAAAAGAATCAGGGAAAAGACCTCGAAAGATACATCACTAAGGCACGGCGCCACCACCATAAAAATTACCGTTCACATGGGAACTTGCGGAATAGCTGCAGGAGCCCGTGAAGTTATGAATACGCTTCTGGAAGAGATGGCCCAGGCAGACCGCCAGGATATAAGAGTAGTCGCTTCGGGATGCATGGGCATGTGCAGCAGCGAGCCCAATGTGACTGTGGAAACGGAAGGGGAAAAACCGGTGGTGTACCAGAAAATGGATTCAAACAGGATGCGGCAGATATTCAAGAGGCATGTACTTCTTGGAGAAGTTCAGACCGATTTCGCCCTTGCCCGAATATGAAAAACAATAACCCTCTCCGCCCCATATGGCAGGACGACGACCCGGATACGGTCAAAATCATAGACCAGAGATTTCTCCCCCATCAATTTGTCATAATTGATCTAAAAAGCGTTGATGATGTTATATATGCCATAAAAGAGATGTGCGTAAGGGGAGCGCCCCTTATAGGGGTAACCGCCGCATATGGCATTTATCTTGCCGCGCTTGGCCTTGCAAAAAACCCGGCCGGAGATGATTTCATTGCCGGTGAATGCGTGAGACTTAAAGCCGCAAGACCGACAGCCGTAAATCTTGCATGGGCGGCAGAAAGGGTTCTTAAAAATGTTCTTTCAGCGGAAGGCATTAAAAATAAAATTGAAGCTGCCCGGAATGAAGCAGGTAAAATAGCAGAAGAAGAAGTCGATAATTGCAGAAATATAGGGACTTACGGCCTTGAAATAATCGAAGAAATAAGCAGGCGCAAAGCGGGAAAAACGGTGAACATTCTGACTCACTGCAACGCCGGATGGCTTGCATGCATAGAATACGGAACCGCAACTGCACCGATTTACGCGGCTTTCGAAAAAGGTCTCGACATCCACGTCTGGGTTGACGAGACAAGGCCGCTTAATCAAGGAGCAAGGCTTACGGCATGGGAACTGGGTCGGCATGGTGTGAAACACACTGTAATAACCGATAATGCAGGCGGGCACCTGATGCAGCACGGCATGGTTGATCTGGTGATAGTAGGTTCCGACAGGACAACTTCAACCGGGGATGTCGCAAACAAAATAGGAACTTATCTCAAGGCTCTTTCCGCAAAAGACAATGACATTCCATTCTACGTGGCCCTTCCGTCCAGCACTTTCGACTGGAATCTATCTGATGGAGTGAGGGAAATACCTATCGAGACGCGCAATACGGACGAAGTGAGATATGTGCAGGGACTGGATAAAGATGTCATCCGAAGCGTTCTCATTCCCCCCGCCGATAGTCCTGCAGCAAACTTTGCATTCGATGTCACCCCAGCAAGGCTTGTCACGGGTTATATAACCGAGCGGGGAATATGCGATGCAGCAGGCATACGGAAGCTTTTTCATGAAAAAATGCAAAAAAACACTTCTATCTTCAAATCATCATCTCAATAATCTGCATAGTGTCCATTCGTAAACAAATTTTAGACACAGGTGAGTTTTTAATCCGGAAATCAGTCAGCAAAGGCCAGTATAAACGACAATAAAAAAAGGAATCTTTGCCGCAGATAAAAACTTGTTTAAATTTTTTTTGTGTGGTAGAAGCGCTTAAATTTTTTAAGGAGTGCGTATGTTAAAACGATTTTTACCGAAGGAAACCGTCTTTTTTGATTATTTTGAGAAGCAGATCGCCCTTACCATTATCGGAACCAAAGAATTTTTAGAACTTGTAACCAAGGCCGATAACATTCGTGAACGTGTTGAAAGAATTAAAGAAATTGAGCATCAATCGGATACGGTTACCCACCTGTGTTACGGCGCTTTGCGTAAAACTTTTATCACTCCGTTTGACCGCACTGAAATAAACGCCCTTATAAAAAAACTTGACGATATCATGGACGCCGTGGATTCGGCTGCAGAGCGCATTTTACTGTACGAAGTTACCGAGTTTCTCCCCGAGATGAGAGAACTTGCGCTTATACTGGTACATGCCTCGATTGAACTCGAACATGCTTTAAAAATTCTCCGAAAATCCAAAAAGCGGCAGGGTGTGCTTGATAAGTGTGTAATTATCCATCAGCTCGAAAATGACGGTGATGCGATGTTGCGCACCGCAATCGGTCGGTTATTTAAAGAGGAAAAAAATCCTATTCAACTTATAAAGTATAAAGAAATATTAGAAGATCTCGAATCCGCCACAGATTATGCCGAGGAAGTTGCCAACATAATTGAAGGTGTTATACTCGAGGAAGATTAGAGATGGAAACTGTCTGGTACCTGGTTATCTTTACCGTTATCGTCGCTCTTGCCTTTGATGTTATAAACGGATTTCATGATGCGGCAAATTCCATTGCGACCGTGGTTTCAACACGGGTGCTTTCGCCCAGGCTGGCAGTCATATGGGCAGCTTTTTTCAATTTCATCGCCATGTTTTTTTTTGCGCCCAAGGTTGCGGACACCATTTCAAAAATCATCCATATTAATCCACATGATCCTGCTTACGTATATGTGGTGCTTTCCGGTCTGATCGGCGCCATTTTCTGGGATCTGCTCACGTGGTGGTGGGGCCTGCCGACCAGCTCTTCACATGCTCTTATAGGCGGTTTCGCGGGCGCCGGAATCACCTATGCCGGCTTTTCCGCTCCCAGATGGGAAATATTATTCAAAACAATATTATTCATACCGATAGCTCCAATTATGGGATTGCTGCTGGGTTTTATTTTCATGCTCTCTGTTTTCTGGATTTTCCGAAAATGGAAGCCAAAACAAGTTGACAAAATATTCCGCAAAGGACAGCTTGTCTCGGCAGCCCTTTATTCTCTGGGACATGGCGGGAATGATGCCCAGAAGACAATGGGGATTATCATAGCTCTGCTAGTTGCTTCAGGAGCCATGGAAAGTACGGTCACACTATCGCTGACCGATTTTTCCACTTTATGGATCATATTATCCTGCCATCTCGCTATGGCGATAGGCACGGCCTTCGGCGGCTGGCGGATTGTCAAAACAATGGGCATGAAAATCACCAAGCTGAAACCCGTAGGTGGCTTTTGTGCCGAAGCTGCAGGCGCCTTGACTCTCTTTTTTGCAACCCATGCAGGCATTCCTGTTTCAACCACCCATACTATTGCCGGGTCAATCGTCGGGGTGGGAGCAACTACAAAGCTTTCAGGCATAAAATGGGGCATTGCAGCGCGCATTGTCTGGGCGTGGATAATAACGATTCCGGCCTCTGCCCTTGTAGCCTCTTTATGCATGTATGGAATTCAGTTTTTTCATCCTCATTTTTAAAACCAATACCGCTTTTTCGTCAGAACCCCCATTTATCTGCATTTCATGCAGGGCATCAGAAAATAAATAAAGGGGGGGCAACCCCCTGTCTTAATCAACAAATTCCGGGAAAATTGACATTAAGCCCTGATTATGATAGCATTTTTAATAATTTAGCCCCATTCACAGAAATAATAATGTTTAAGTCATAGGAGTCAATTGCAAAAGTCCTAAAAAGAGAAGAATTTGTCATTCCCACGAAAGTGGGAATCCAGTCTTTTCAATATGTTGCAAAAATTCCTGGATTCCCGTTTGCACGGGAATGACGACTTTTGCAATTGGC
>Ga0315268_10009256_pt1 | contig 10232 bp, 7 predicted proteins | sample C1_top_MG_FD_204535 | JGI IMG/M metagenome (GOLD analysis project Ga0315268, IMG submission 204535) | Sediment microbial communities from Yellowstone Lake, YNP, Wyoming, USA - C1_top | ecosystem: Environmental > Aquatic > Freshwater > Lake > Sediment | place: USA: Wyoming | collected 2017-08-01 | reverse complement strand
GCTCGAATAAACTGGTGGTTTCCCTGCTGGGGGGTCGTTGAGCCGGCGGCCGGCCGTGCGCTTCCGTTCCGGGCCGCGATTCCCCAGCCGTTCGACGCCACGGCAGATGTCTGTGGCGACTTACATCGTCATACGAGGTTTCTATGCTGGTCGTGATGCAGGCGCACGCCACCGAGGAGCAGGTCCGGACGGTGTGCGAAAAGATCGAGTCGGCGGGGCTGCGGGCGCACCCTATCCCGGGCGCGCAGCGCACCGCCATCGGGATTACGGGCAACCAGGGCATGGTGGAAATCGGACTGGAGGACATGCCCGGCGTCCAGGAAGTGATTCGCGTCAGCAAGCCCTACAAGCTGGTGAGCCGCGACGTGAAGGCGGACAACACGGTCATCACCTTCCCCGGCACCGACACCACGGTGGGCGGCCGCGACCTGGCGGTGATCGCCGGCCCGTGCGCGGTGGAAAGCCGCGAGCAGGCCTTTGCCACGGCCGAGCGGGTGGCGCGCGCGGGCGCCCGCTTTTTCCGCGGCGGCGCTTTCAAGCCGCGCACCTCGCCCTACGCCTTCCAGGGCATGGGCGAAGAAGGCCTGAAGATCCTGGCCGAAATTCGCGACCGCTTCGGGCTGCTGATCGTCACCGAGGCGGTGGACTACGAGTCGCTGGAGATGGTGGACAAGTACGCCGACGTGATCCAGATCGGCGCGCGCAACATGCAGAATTTCGCGCTGCTGAAGCGGGCCGGCCGCATGCGCAACCCGGTGCTGCTGAAGCGCGGCATGTCGGCCACCCTGGAAGAATTCCTGATGGCGGCCGAGTACGTGATGAGCGAAGGCAACTATAACGTGATCTTGTGCGAGCGCGGGGTGCGCACCTTCGCCGACCACACGCGCAACACCCTGGATTTGAGCATTGTGCCGGCGGTGCACCGCCTGAGCCACTTGCCGATCATCGTCGATCCCAGCCACGGCACCGGCAAGCGCAACAAGGTTACGCCGATGTCGCGCGCCGCCGCCGCGGTGGGCGCCGATGGGCTGATCATCGAGGTGCACACCGACCCGGACCGGGCGCTCTCGGACGGCATCCAGTCGATCTACCCGGAGCAGTTCGAGCAGTTGATGCGCGAGGTGGGCGCGATTGCGGCGGTGGTGCATCGCAGCCTGCCGGAACCGCTGACCGCAAAACAGGCTCTAGGCTCTAGGCTCTAGGCTTTAGGCTTTAGGCTTTAGGCTCTAGGCTCTAGCTGCTGGAAGACTCTGAAAAGCAGATTCCTCGCGGGCTGAAGCCCGCTCGGAATGACAAAAATAAAAACCTCGCCCAGGATGACATTCATCTGAGTTTCGCCTCTTTGAGTTTCGCGGCCAAGGCAGAACTTCGCGCCCCGGGCAAACCATTGCCCGTGCTGCTGCTGTGCGCCCTCGCCTTGCTCGCAGCCGGAGTGCTGAGCGGCTGCCGGCGCGGCCAGCGCGACTACGCCGGCGACCTGTTCGCCTACGTCAGCAACGGCAAGAGCGACACGGTTTCCGTGATCGACCTGGCGGATTTCAAGGTGGTGCGCACCATCGGCGTGGGCCACAGCCCGACCGGCGTGAGCGTCAATCCCCGGCGCGACGAGGTTTACGCCGTCAACGCCGAATCCAACAACATCAGCATCATTGACGCGCGCAGGAACGTGGTGGCCGGCACCGTGGGCGTGCATCGCGCGCCGTACTTCATGGACGTCTCCGCCGACGGCCGCCGCGGCTACGTGGCGAACTCCGGCTCAGACAACGTGAGCGTGCTCGACCTGGACAAGCGCGCCGTGATCGCCACCGTGCACGTGGGCGGAACGCCGGGGCTGGCACGGGTGTCGCCGGACGGCAACACCGTGGTGGTCTCCAACCGCCGCGACAACACGGTGTCCGTCATGGATGCCCGCGCGCTGCGCGTGCGCGCCACCTTGCCGGTGTGCGTGCATCCGGAAGACATCAGCATCCTGCCGGATTCCAGCAAGGCCTTCGTGGCCTGCAGCGGATCGGCGCAGGTGGCGGCCATCGACCTGCACAGCGACAAGGTGCTGGCGCTGCTCGATGTCGGCAAGACGCCCATGAGCCTGGCGCTGAAACCCGACGGCGGCGAACTGTTCGTGAGCAACTTCGACTCCGACTCGGTATCGGTGATCGAGACCGCGGCCAACGAGGTCGGAGGCACTTACCTGATCGGCAGCAAGCCGGTGCGCGCCCTCGTGAGCCCCGACAACACGCTGCTCTATGTGAGCAACTTCGGCTCCGACTCGGTTTCCGTGTTCTCCATCGACAGCAGCCGGGTGATCACTTCCATTCCCGTCGGCCGGCGGCCTGACGCGCTGGCACTGACTCCGGCCCAGGATTTCCTGCTGGCCGCCGATTCCGAGTCGGGGGACGTGGCCGTGGTGCGCCTCACCAAACTCCCCCGCGGCAACAAAATCGGAGCGGCGGAAGCTTTCGTTAAAGGTCCCAACCCCAACAAGGAGCGCGCGCTGTTCACCATCATTCCTGTCGGCGTGCAACCCAGGGCGCTGGCCGTGAAAGCGGTGAAGCGATAATTCTGCTGTACGCCTTTGGCACCTTCTTACACGAAAAAGAAATTCGGAGCTGCTGACCCTGGGCGCCCAATCCCCGTCCGGTCTGGCGTGTATATTGGGCGGGAACGCATGCAGATCCTGGAAAACGTCCCGCTGGCGCCGCTGACCACCTTGCAGGTCGGCGGCCCCGCGCGCTACTTCGTCGAGGCCGCCAATGCCGCCGATGTGCGCATCGCGGCGGACTGGGCGCGCTCGCGCCAGTTGCCGCTGTTGGTGCTCGGCGGCGGCAGTAACCTGGTGGTTGCCGACAGCGGGTTTCGCGGCCTGGTGGTGAAGGTCTCCCTCCGAGGGGTCGAACTTCGAAGGGAGAAGGAGCGAGCCATTTTCGAAGCCGGCGCCGGCGAGTGCTGGGACGAACTGGTGGCGCGCACGGTGGCGGCCGATTGCGCCGGCCTGGAATGCCTGAGCGGCATCCCGGGGACCGTGGGGGGTACCCCGGTGCAGAACGTCGGCGCCTACGGCCAGGAGGTGGCGGACACGATTGCCGAAGTGCAGGCGCTCGACTTACGCGATAACCAGTTGCGCACGCTGGGCAAGGAGGCGTGCGGCTTCGGCTATCGCAGCAGCATCTTCAACAGCAGCGAGCGCGGGCGCTTCATCATTCTGCGGGTGACGTATGCTCTGGAGCCGGGCGGGGCGCCGCGAATTGAGTATCGCGACGTGAAGGATTATTTTGCGGCGCGCGGCTCGGAGTCCCGCGCCACACTGGCCGGCGTGCGCCAGGCGGTGCGCGAAATCCGGCATGCCAAGGCGATGCTGCTGGTCCCGGGCGATGAGGACGCGCGCAGCGCCGGGTCGTTCTTCAAGAACCCGGTACTCGACCCGGCCGGCTACGACCGGCTGCTGCGCGCCACCGGCGGCGAACTGCCCGGTTATCCCGCGCCCGGGCAGAAATACAAGGTTCCCGCGGCGTGGCTGGTGGAGCACGCCGGATTCTGCAAGGGATACGCCCGCGGCAGCGTCGGCCTGTCGCGCAAGCACGCGCTGGCCATCGTCAATCGCGGCGGCGCCACGGCGGCGGACATTGTCGCGCTGCAGAACGATATACAGGCCGCGGTGCGCCACAGGTTTGGCGTGGAATTGGCGCCCGAACCGGTGTTCGTGGGCTTCGACTAGCCGGTCACCGCCGCCCTGAGTCTATCTTCGATTTCCCTGCCCCGGTGAGCCTCCGCAAGAACAAAACAAGCTGCCAGCGCTGAGCTTCGGGCAGCGCGCTGAAGGAGGGCATGCCGCGGCCAAGATTGCCGTTGGTGATCTTCCAGAACAGGGCGCCATCGCTCTGCTGCTGGACCAGCGGCAACTGGGTCGGCGGCCGCGGCCACGGTGAGGGTCCGATCTGCGGCAACCCCGAAAGGACACAACGTGAGCGCAAATGTCAGCAGCAGAAGACGCGCTCGGGAACTGGTGACGCAGGTCATTGACGTGTGCCCGCGGTTGGAGCGTTCAATAGTACTGGCGTCGCTGCAAAGTCAGCCTCAACTAAAAGAGTTTAACGCGCATGCGATGCCATAGTGGCGCAATGTAAATCTTTGTAAAAAGCACTCGCCCATTGGCAGCGGTGTGGTCTATTTAGGGGTTGGGTGAAAGCTCATAGTTGTCAGCAGAAAGGCCGTTTTCCTTGAAGATGCTGAAGAACAAATGGCTCATCCTCGGCGTACTGGCAGCGGCGGTGGTGTTGTTTGCCGCCTTTGGCCTGAATCGCAAGGAAAAGACGCAATACTTCACGGCCAAGGCGGAGAAGGGCGATATCCGCGAAGTAGTCGAGGCCACGGGCACGATTAACGCCGTCACCTCGGTGGCGGTGGGATCGCAAGTCTCGGGCCAGATCTACCGCTTGCACGCCGACTTCAATTCCAAGGTGAAGCTCGGGCAGTTGATCGCCGAGATTGAGCCCTCGCTGTTCCAGGGGGCGCTGCTGCAGGCGAAAGCGGATTACGAAAACGCCAAGGCGAACCTGGCCTCCTCGAAGGCCAACCTGGAAAAGTCCAAGGCGGGGCTGGAGCAAAGCCAGGCCGATTACCAGCGCACCGTCGGGCTGGCCAAAGAGGGCGTCATGAGCCAGCAGCAGCTCGATGTGGCGAAAGCCAACCACGATTCCGCGGTGGCCGCGGTTTCCGCCAGCGAAGCGCAGGTGACGCAGGCGGCGGCGCAGGTGAAGCAGCGGGAAGCGACCGTCTCGGTGGCGCAAACCAACCTGAACCACACTTACATTTACGCGCCCATCGACGGCACGGTGGTAAACCGCACGGTGGACGTGGGGCAGACGGTGGCCGCGTCCTTGCAGGCGCCGCAACTGTTCACCATCGCGCAGGACCTCACCAAAATGCAGGTCTACACCAAGACCGATGAGTCCGACGTGGGCCAGATTCGTGCCGGGCAGAAGGTCTGGTTCAAGGTGGACGCCTTCCCGCGCGACACTTTCAGCGGCATGGTTTCCCAGGTGCGCATGAACCCCACCACGGTGCAGAACGTGGTGACTTACGACACCATCATTGATTTCGATAATCCCGAGCTCAAGCTGTTTCCCGGCATGACGGCTTACGTCAGTATCCCGGTGGCGAGCGCCAGAGACGTGCTGAAGGTGCCCAACGGCGCCCTGCGTTACAACCCTGAAATGAAGCCGGACGAGTTGCGCGCGCTGCTGAAGGCCAACGGCATCGAGCCGGGTGGCGGGCGGCGGCAGATGGCGGCGGCCGGCGGCGAAGGCCAGCCACGGCAGGCGCCGGGCGGGGCGGAAGCGGGACCGCGCGCGGCGGAGGTTCGTCCTCAGGGTGCTCCGGGCGGCGCCGGCGGCCCGGGTATGGGCGGAGGCGCGTTCACCGGCGGCCAAGGCGGCGAGCATCCCGGCGGCGGCATGGGAATGCGCGAAGCGCCGCTGGACCTGGCAATTGTGTGGAAGCAGTTGGCCGACAAGACTCTAAAACCGGTGCAGGTGCGCACCGGCATCACCGACCATACCTACACCGAGGTCAAGGAAGTCCTGAAAGGCGACCTGAAGGACGGCGAGGAGCTGATCATCGGTTCCACGGCGGCGCGCAGTGGCGCGCGTTCGGTCATGGGGCCGGGTGGCATGGGCGGACGGCCGCCAGGGCGGTAGGTTTTAGGCTTTGGGCTTTAGGCTTTAGGCTTTGGGCTTTAGGTTTTTGCCGGTTGCTGAAGAACTGCGAAGAGCAGGTTCCTCGGGGACTGAAGTCCCCTCGGAATGACACAACTTTGAAGGGCATGGGAACAACGACGCAAGGGCTTCCATCGGCGGTGGCGAGCGCAGACCGGGGCGCGGTCATCCACGTCGAGGACGTGCACAAGTACTACGAACTGGGTGAAACCCGGGTGCACGCCCTCCGCGGCGTGTCCGTGGACATCGCGGCCGGCGAGTTTGTCGCCGTGATGGGCGCCAGCGGCGGCGGCAAGTCCACCTTCATGAACATCCTCGGCTGCCTCGACCGGCCCAGCAGCGGGCGCTACCTGCTGGAGGGCACCGACGTTTCCCAGCTCACCAAGCGCGACCTGGCCAGCATCCGCAACAGCAAGATCGGTTTCGTCTTCCAGGGCTTCAACCTGCTGGCGCGCACCACCGCGCGCGAAAACGTCGAACTGCCCACGCAATACGCCCGCATCGCCAGGGAAGAGGGCGCGCGGCGGGCGCAGGTGGCCCTCACACAGGTGGGGCTGCTCGATCGCGCCGAGCACTTCCCTTCCCAACTTTCCGGCGGACAACAGCAGCGGGTGGCGATTGCGCGCGCCCTGGTCAACCAGCCCACCATCCTGCTGGCCGACGAGCCCACCGGCAACCTGGACAGCCGCACCGCGGTGGAGATCATGGACATCTTTCAGCGGCTGAATGAGGACCGCGGGCTGACCATCGTGCTGGTGACGCACGAACCCGACATCGCACAGTTTGCCAGGCGCACCTTGAATTTCCGCGATGGCAAGATCCGCCGCGACGAGCTGCTCAGCAAGCGCCCGCGCGCCGTCGAGGTGCTGAAGAACATGCCGGTGCTGGAAGACTAGGCTTTAGGCTTTGGGCTTTAGGCTTTAGGCTTTCGGTTTTCGGGTGTCCAGACCATCAGGCACCCGCAGCGAAGGAAATAAATCCGCTCAGAAGGCGTCCGACTTCGTTGGCCAGCTCTCTGATTTCTTCAGCTTCTTTCACCGTCAAATACTTCAAGTGCTCTGCAATCAGCAATTGCGTTTGTAGCTCAAAGAGCGATCCCCGGGCATGGTGGAGAAATAGGCCAAGATCTTTGTCGCTAGATCGGCCCTTGCCCTCCGCGATGTTGCTCGCGATCGACACTGCCGCCCGTCGAATTTGATTAGTCAGCCCGTACAGTTCGTGTTTCGGAAACACTTGTGTAGCTTCGTAGATGCGGTACACCAATTCCATTGCCTTCTGCCATACTCTCAAATCCTGAAAAGTGCCGCTCATAAGACCTCTGTTCGAATGTGGACGTGATTCTAATTCATGCGCTACATGAGTCGCAGCACGACAAAGCCGGGACCGTGTTCCGAAAGCCTAAAGCCTAAAGCCCAAAGCCTAAAGCCTAAAGCCGATTGACAGAGTAGCTGGCCGGCAACATACTCTTAGCCGTCTCCCCTTAATCCCCACACTGGTCCGGAGCGATGCGTCGAACTACGAGCCAAGTCCTTCTCTGCACAACAGTTGTTCTGATTGCGTGGTTCATGGCCTGGGGCCAGGGGGCTAAGGTCCCGGCCGACAACCGTCCGCTCACCGAAGGCGAGCGCGATCACCCGCAGGAGCGCGCCAAATGGTTCCTGCGCGGGCGCACGGTCAACGGCAGGCCGGCGGCGGCCGAACGCGACCGCGCCTATAAGCAGAAGCTCAACAATCGCAAGCTTCATGCGGCGCAAGCCGCCGCAGCGCGAAGCTTGGGCACTCAGAGTACGCTATCGTCGGAATCAGCCGCCCCGGGCGCCAGCGCTCCGGCGCCGAGCTACAGCCCTCAGGCGGCAGGCCTGCCCGGCTGGACGCCATTAGGCCCGGCGCCTACCGCCACGGCGCCCTCCAACAACCCTTCGCAGGATTACGGCCCGGCGGTCGGACGCGTCACCGCGGTGGTCGTGGACCAGGCTGACGCCAGTGGAAATACGGTGTTCGTGGGCGGCGCCTCTGGCGGGCTGTGGAGAACCGCCAACGCCATGGATTCGGCCACCCGCGCCTGCAACAGCAGCGGCGTATGCACCGCCAGCCCGATCTGGACGCCGCTGATTGACAACCAGGCCACTCTGACCGTCGGCTCCATCGCGCTTCAGCCGCACAATAGCAATCTGGTCCTCGTGGGTACCGGTGAAGCCAACAATTCCGCCGACTCTTATTACGGGCTCGGCATCCTGCGCTCCACCGACGCCGGCAACACCTGGAGCCTGATCAGCAAGTCTGCCGATGGCGTCTATGACTTCCACGGCCTGGGTTTCACCCACATCGCCTTCAGCACCGCCACTCCGGACGTGGTGGTGGCAACGGCGGCGGCGGCCAGCGGTGGCATCTACGTGGGCGCCGAAACCGGCGGCAGTGGTATCCGCGGCATTTACTATTCAACCGATGCCGGGGCGACCTGGGCGCGCGCCTCGGTTTCCGATGGCGGCGCGGTCCCGGATGCGGGATCGGCAAACGCCGTCGTGTACAACGCGGCACGCCACAGGTTCTATGCCAACCTTCGCTATCACGGATTCTACGTTTCCGACGACTGCGTCACCGGCACTTGTGCCGCCAACTGGATCCGGCTCGGCACGCAGCCGGGCGGCACGCTGCTGAGCCTCACTGCTTGCCCGTCCGCGACAAGCAGTAGCTGTCCCTTATACCGCGCGGAAATGGCCGTAGTGCCCGGGCGCGACGAGATGTACGTGTGGATCGTCGACAACAACGACAATGACAAGGGAATTTTTCAGACGCTGGATGGTGGGAGCACTTGGACCAGAATTTCCACCACCGGGATTGACACCTGCGGCGACGGCTCGGGCAACGGCTGCGGCACCGGCAATACTTCCCAGGCGAGCTACAACATCACCTTGGCCGCCATCCCCAACGAAACCAGCGCCACCGACCTGTATGCCGGCGGGGTGAACCAGTACAAGTGCAGAATTCCGGTTCCCGGCACCCTCTCGCCGCAACAGTGCTCGGAGAGCGGCACCATAAATTATTTCCTCAACCTGACCCACGTCTACGGGTGCAACCCGACCGCTAATATCGCCCACGTCCACCCCGACGAGCACGGCATTGATTTTCTGGGCAACGACGGCACGGGAGCCTTTTTTTCCGCTCATCCCAGCACCAGTCCACCGGTGTTCTTCGGCAATGACGGCGGCATCTACCGCGTGCTGCACAGCTCGGATTTGGATTTGACCTCCGGTACGTGCCCGCCCGGCACGCCGGCCAGCCGGTTCGACAACCTGAGCGCCTCGATGGGCTCGATGATCCAGTTCGTCTGGTTCTCGCAGCACCCCAGTGATCCCACTACGCTGTTCGGCGGCACTCAGGACAACGGCTCGCCGGGCGTGAGCAGCGCGTCCCCGTCCAGCGGCAACTGGCTTTCCATCAACAACGGCGACGGCGGCTACAACGACATCAACCCGCTCAATCCTAACGAGTGGTTCACCTCCAATCCCGACATGAGCCTGGGCAGCGGCATTCAGCGCTGTACCAACGGTATCTCCTGCACCTGGGACCCGACCGCCGGTGGTTTTTCCACCGTCGTTTACCGAACCACGATCGGCGGCGACAGTTCGCCCTTTTACACCAACTTCATGCTCGACCCACAGGCCTCCACGCGCATGATGGTCGGCAGTTGCCGGGTGTGGCGCGGCAGCAGCGGCGGCAGCGGCTTCAATGCGCTCAGCTATAACTTCGACACCCTGGACGCCACCACCTGCGCTTCGAGCGCGCAGAACATGGTGATCGCGCTGGCCGCCGGCGGACCCTGCAAGGGAACCGCGTGCAACGCCGGGGCGACCCCGGGCGCTACCAGCCCCGGAGGCTCGCAAGTGGTCTGGGCGGGGACCGATGGGGACAACAACGGTCATGGAGGCGAAGTCTGGGTCACGCTCAACGGTTACGACGGCGGCCCGGCGGCCTGGACGCGCGTGGATGGCCAAGGCTTGGGCCCATCGGTGACCTGCACCAGCACGCCCAGTGCCTGCAACATCAATCCCAGGAACTATCCGATTTCCGCCATTGCCGTGGACCCGCATGACACCAGCGGCAGAACTGCCTACGTCACAGTCATGGGTTTCTCCTGCCAGGCTGATGGCTGCAAGGGCGGCCATGTGTTCAAGACCACCAATGCGGGCGCCACCTGGGCCAAGCTGGATGGCGTTGCTGGCGGTACCGGCTTGCCGGACAATCCCGCCGATTCCGTAGTCGCCGACCCCACCACCGCTAACCTGCTGTACGTGGGAGCCGATGTGGGCGTGTTCCAGTCCATGGGCGACGGCAACTGGACGGAAGTGGGTCCGGGCAGCGGCACTGGCGCGCTGCCCAACGTGGTGACCACCGCGCTGAAGATGTACAACAGCGGCGGGCAGGTAAAACTGCGCGTTTCCACCTATGGCCGCGGCATCTGGGAATATCCCCTGACCCCCGGCTACAACATGAGCGTCAGCAACCCGGTGGTGAACGTCT